>Ga0193729_1001920_pt1 | contig 10496 bp, 3 predicted proteins | sample U1c2metaG_FD_143036 | JGI IMG/M metagenome (GOLD analysis project Ga0193729, IMG submission 143036) | Soil microbial communities from a riparian zone of the East river system, Colorado, United States - U1c2 | ecosystem: Environmental > Terrestrial > Soil > Riparian zone | place: USA: East River... | reverse complement strand
GGAATATCCGATCAGCGTCGATCCTTTTGCGGAATCGGCCAGGACCTCCAGCTCGGATACTCCGATATTCGACCCGCCGTAAGAATTCTTCCAATAGAATTCGACATACTTCGCGTTGACGGGGCTCGGGAATAAGAACTCCTGCGGCCCGCTGAATAGGGCTCCCGATAAGGTTCCCGAATACACGGTGGCGAAGGCACTGTCATCAGTTCTCGTGGTCGAAACACGTATGTCGAAGTCCTTGGGCCCGTGCGGACCGGACCAGTCGTTTACCGGGTTGATGCGGAACCCGTAAACTTTATGAACGGTTTCATCCTCGAGCGAGGTTTTGACCCAGACGTCATTTACGACGCCGTTCTGCGAGTACCAATAAGAATTCACGTTGGCGTCAAATGCATTTTCCGGAGGAGTTGTGGCAAATTCATATTGGCCGGAAGCGGCCACCACCCTGGCAACGCCTTCCGCGATCACATCGAAGTCCGGCGTATTAATAACGGTGCCTCCGCCCCCGTTGTTCAGCGGCACATATTTGACGTATCTCGCTTGCACCGGACCACCCGGGAACATGAAAGTTTGTAACTGTGGATTGAAGACCACGGTTGCGGACAAAACGCGGGTAAACGATGAGGCGTCCGGCGTCGTCGACGAAGTCCAAACCTCAAAGTCCTTCACGCCGGTGGGAAAGCCATAACCGGAATCGTACCAGGTCGCGATCTTGACGCCGTCAATCGTGGAGGGCTTGTTCCCGCCGAGTTGAATGATCGCAAACTCGTTCGTAGTTGTGGTGGTAACCCAACCACCACGGGCGTATCCCAACATCTGATCCGCGGTGTTAGTCCCGCCGCCGTAACTGAAGTCATAAATCGCGCCGCCGTTCTGAATCAGCGCCGGTGATTGATTCAGGGCAGAGTTCGGCTTGCCCAGGAACGAAACGATCGAATCGAATCCGCCGAAGGAAACCGGCTGGAACGTGCCGAGGATCGTGGAAACCGAACTACCGTAATTGCTGATGACGACTAACTTGATGAACCTCGCTGTGGCCGGACCGCCGGGAAATACGAACTCCATCGGCGTCGGATTGTTCGGCATCGTGGCGATTAGCACGCTGTGAAAATCAGAAGCGTTTGCCGTCGCGCTGGAGACTTGAACTTCAAACTGATTAACGGCCGTCCCGTCGGTGAAGACGTTTTGCAGGCGCACTCGATCAATCAGCGCAGCTTGCCCGTCAGAGGTGCCGAACACCATCGACTGATTGCTGACCTGGCCATTCGCGCTCCACCAATATGTGTTGACACTCGTATCAAGTAGCTGTTTCGGATGATAGGTCTCAAAACCGTCGTTCCGATAGCTCGAGAAGGAAACTGTGGTTAGCGGTACGGGCCCCTTATTCGCTGCAAGGCCGAAATCTGCCACCGGAGGTTGATTGGTGGTGACGTTGATCGTGACGTCGTCAGTAGAAGTAAGCTGCGAATCACTCACCGTCAGTCTCAGCACATAAGTGCCCAAAGCGCCGAACGTCGCCGTGGTTGTCGCCGAGTTCGCATTTGCAAAACTGACTGTGGATGGTCCGCTGACTTGGGTCCACGAAACGGTCAGGGTTGCGCACGCCGGCAAACCATCGTCGGTTGCCGAGCCATTCAACGTAGCGGTCGTGGCGGGAGCCAGAATGGTTTGATCCGGACCGGCGTTGACCACGGGTGCGGCGTTGTTGCCAGCAAATACCACTGCGACTGCCAGGTCGTCGCTGGTCTCGAGGTCTGAATCGCTCGCCGTTAGTCGTAATACATAGTTGCCCGGCGCGCTGAAGCTCGCCGCCAGGCCCGCTGACTTTGCTCCACGAGATCGTTAACGAGCTGCCGACCGGCAGGCCGTCATCGGTCGCACTGCCCTGTAGATTCGCGGTACAAGACGAAATGTTTTGATCGGGTCCGGCATTCACCAACGGAGCTTGATTGGCCGGATTGACCGTGATCACGACGTCGTCGCTCGCGCTGAGTTCGCCATCGTTACCAGTGAGACGCAGCACATAGGTGCCCGCAATGTTGAAGGAGGCTCCGGTACTCGGAGAGTTAGCGTCTGCAAATACCACACTGCCGGGACCGCTCAGCACGCTCCAGTTTGAAGTCAGATTGCTGCCAGAAGGCAAGCCGTCGTCGCTGGTACTGCCGTTCAGTTTGACACCGGCGTTTCCTACGGGCCGCAGGCTTATGGCATCGAAGAACGCATCATTGGTCGTGCCGCTGTTACGCGTGGCCAGTAGGCGTATACGAATCCAGCGGGTTCCGGCTGGGGCCGGACGCGTGTCTTCAAAGAGGTGCCATGTGTCAGTTGAAGCAGCTCCAGACAAGTGAAAGAAATCAAAGGAAACGTCGATCGGTATGCCCGTCAGAGCATTATTTGTATACACGCCGACATAGGCCGGAGTGAACCCGAAGCTCGACTGAGATATAGCGTTGCCGACTTGCGTGTACGTGGTTCCATCGGTTGAGTAGAAGAAGGTGTAACTCGTACCGGTCTTGACGATCTTCTGCCACAGAGGATTTGCTGAGGTCGGCAGCGTTGGGATAGGCGCTAAGTCGCCAGCAAAACTGAAACGGTTATTCCACTTAGAGATTTCCAGAGAGTGTCCGCCGGTGAAATGCGCATCCGGATACGTCATCAAGCCGGCCGTCCCAGGATTGTTGGCAAGGTCACCGGCTATTAGCAAACCGCTTGAATTGTAATTGCGATAGGCGGCTTGATTGTCGAGTTTGGTCACTATTTCCCAATCGCCCGCCGGCATGGGTTGGGCCAACATGTTGACCTTATCGGTGGACTGCGACGGCATGGAGACGCGCAGTGCACCATTGCTCTCGACCATGGTGGCTTCACTGCCAATCTTCGCCCACTTGGAATTGATTGCTGTGACGTTGAACTCATCATTCACCGGGCTGTCGATGGAGGTCGTTGCGGAATCGAGCGAGCCGATCACGTTGGCGTTGGCCGCGTCGCGATACTCGACTACCACGCGAGCCAGATCCGGAAGCGCCTCTGATGCGGAACGAACGTATGCCTGGAACGCAAACTGTTGCGTACCGGCGTCGATCCCGGGTGAAAACGCCGAGACATCAACGTCCTGACTCAACTCGGCCTGCGCGGCGCTTCCCGCGAAGAAGTAAGAGTTCCCGTGGGCCGCAGGAAAACCGCTGGCTGTGCCTTGCGTCCAGGTTGTCCCCTGGACCGCGGTCCAGCCGGCGATCAGACCATTAAGCAATGGTTCCTCATTGCCGGGATTTGCCACCAGGTTCCCATTGATCGAAATGCTCTGATCCGGCCCGGCATTCACCGACGGAGCTTGATTGGCCGAATTGACGGTGATGACAAGGTCGTCGCTGCTCGAAAGCTGAGAGTCGCTGGCAGTCAAACGCAACACGTAACTTCCGGCGGCACTGAACGACGCAGTGGTAACCGGGCTGTTTGCGTTAGCAAACGTAACAGTTCCTGGTCCGCTGACTTTGCTCCAAAGACTCGTAAGCGTGCCGACTGACGGCAGTCCATCATCGCTGACCCTTCCATTGAGCGTCGCCAGATTCGGCAGAGTAACCGTTTGATCCGAACCGGCGTTCGCCGTCGGCGCATGGTTTTCCGGAATGACGATTACAGAGACATCGTCGCTTGCCGATAACTGTGAATCGTTGGCCGTCAGCCGCAGCACGTAAGTTCCTGCCGCGCTGAAACTGGCTGCGGTCGTCGCGCTGCCTGGGTTGGTGAAGTTTACTGTGCCGGGTCCGCTTATTTTGGACCAGCTGATTGAGACACTACTCCCTCGCGGCCAGCCGTCATCAGTGACGATGCCATTGAGACTGGCGTTCGACGGCAAGGTAATGCTCTGGTCTGCGCCCGCGTTCACCACCGGCGCCTGGTTTTCCGGATCAACGACAATGACCAGATCATCACTCGTCGAGAGCTGTGAATCGCTCGCTGTCAAACGCAGCACGTAAGTCCCTGCCGCGCTGAATGAAGCTGTCGTCGAGGTATTGTTAGGCGTGCCAAAGATCACTCCGCCCGGCCCACTCACCTTGGTCCAGGAAGTCATGACTGTGCTGGCCGCGGGCAGACCGTCGTCGCTGACACTACCGTTGAGCGTCGCCGCGTTGGGGAGAGCGATTGTCTGATCCGCGCCGGCATTCACAGCTGGCGCATGGTTCTCGGCAATGACCAAGATGGCGATTTCGTCACTGGTGGTGAGTTGAGAATCGCTCGCCGTGAGACGCAGGACGTAATTACCGGCCGTACTGAACGAAGCCAGGGTCGCTGCGGAATTCGGATTAAGAAAAGTAACCGTGCCCGGGCCACTCACCTTGGTCCAGGTGGAAGTTAACGTGCTGCCTGACGGCAATCCATCATCGCTAATAGTTCCATTCAGACTCGCGGTCGAAGGCAGCGTGATCGATTGATCGGCGCCCGCGTCGGCAGTCGGCGCGTGATTTTGTGGAATGACGTTGATGCCTATGTCATCGCTGGCACTGAGTTGTGAATCGCTGGCTAACAATCGCAAGACATAAGTCCCTGAGGCGCTGAACGACGCAGTAGTAACAGCCGCATTTGGATTCGCAAACGTGACTGTGCCCGGGCCGCTGATTGTGGTCCATTGTGTGGACACACTACCACCCGCAGGCAAGCCATCGTCGCTGACACTCCCATTGAGGCTGGCGACATTCGGCAGCGTGATCGTTTGATCGGCGCCGGCGTTCACGGCCGGTGCTTGATTTTGTGGAATTACAATTACCGTTATGTCACTGCTGCTCGACAACTGTGAGTCGTTGGCCGTGAGACGCAGCACGTAGGTTCCGGACGTGCTGAATGCGGCAGTTGTGACAGTCAGATTTGGATCACCAAAACTGACCGTGCCGGGACCACTCACCTTGCTCCAGGTATTGGTAAGCGTACCGACAGGCAAACCGTCGTCGCTCGCGCTGCCGTTTAGACTTGCCGTCGCGGGCAGAGTGATAGTTTGACTCTGGCCGGCGGATACAGTAGGCGGCTGGTTTGGGGGAGGCTGACGCGTCACCGTAATCTGCGTGCTGCTTTGATTACCGGTATTGTCGGTTGCGACTGCTGTGATGATGTTTGATCCAAGCACCAGATCAATGCTCGTCAGGGACCACGTTCCCGTGGCCGGATCGTAACTGGCTGCCGTTCCATTAACCGTTATGCTTGCCAGGCCGGTGTCGTTTGAGCCGTTATCTGATCCCGTCCCGCTCACTGCGATGGATGCAGAGGTAGTTGTCGAGTTGTCGACCGGCGAAATTATGGCGACGCGCGGCGGTGTGGTATCTGGCTGACGCGTGTCGTAGTGAATAATGGAATTGCCGGATACGGTGAGAGTCTTACCAACGAGCGCTCCGAATATCGGCGAGCCACCGGACAAGGTTACGCTGGTGCCGGGAGCATAGACCTTTAAATAGGCGCTCGTGCCGCCACTCAGAGTCACGCCATTATTGCCGGTGTAGCTGGTCGAAATCTGCAGATTACTCGGCCGGTTCGTCGTATTGGCGAAGCTCCCGCCGCTGGCATTCAACTGCCCCGTCAGATTAATCACCACGGCGCCATTCACGGTAAGGGTCGAGCCGCCACTCAGTGTCAGGTTATGCAGGCAGAACGTTCCGTTCGCAAGCGTCGTCACGTTGCCACCGCTAACAGTCAGGTCACCCCTGGTCTGATCATAAGTGAAATTTCCCGTGACCCAATTGTTCGAGCTGGTTGGCGCGGTGCGATAATTACCGCACGCAGCGGGGATGGCAGCTGTAAACGACGGGGATGTCTGCCTGCTGATTGTGCCCTGCACCGTCCCTGAGTTCGTTAGTGTCGTTGAGTAAGTAAGGTCACCGCTAACCAGACTTCCATTTTCGAGAATCACATTCCCTTGCGAGGACACGACATTACCGTAGACTTTCGCGCCCTTTAAATCGATCTGTCCGTTGCTGAAGACGTTTGCATGACTACCGTGTGAGTCCGAATATCCGAAGAGTGAATCAAAGCTGTCCACGTACGCGCTGCTCGCGCCAATCGTCACGCTGTTCAGACCGACAATACCCGGAAAAGTTGAAACGTCGTTGCCCGACATCGGTGAAAGGACATTATTTGGAACACCCTCAACGCCGCCATCGATCAATTTTGGCGTAAAGCTACTGGTCCTGCTCGGAACAGTCTGGGCCTCGTTTGAGGAACGAACAGGTGGTGAGGTGCGTGCGCTCGCGACCCGCGGGACTAGTTGCAAAAGCAAGGCATACGTCAGCACCAGCGCGAGTAGCCGATTCCACTTTAGGTCAACGAATTGATTTTGGGTCGTATGGAATACGCCCGAGAAAAAAGCGCGAGCGCGCTCGGAGGAAAGGGGAATCATTTTTCTATCCTCGTTTCGTGAAGCTTGCCAAAAATAAACGAGTACAAACCGCGACACAGCGAAGGTCATTCGTTGAGCCCTGATTCGCTTGAAATACTCTCTAAAGACTGAGACTTACTGAGACATCGTGGAGGCCTGATTTATTCGGGAAGTAGGCCACTGTTGTCAGAGGCATGCTTACGACTAATAAACGAGGGCAAGCGAAGTCGGGTTAGCTAACCTCGTCAACTTTATCGGCAAGAATGCGATGACCGCGCGAGACTCTATTGCAAGGAAAGTTGCATGTCAATAGCCAAGCCGCACGCGCACGGAGAATTTCATAGGGCCGATCGAATGCTCGCGTGAGCGATGAAGGGACTCAATCGAGTGGGCACGAACAATACGCGAACATCAGTAATGGCGCCGCAGTTAACGGAAATGAACGGCATGCCGGCCCGGGCGCTTTGTTGATGTAGTGCACGAGCCACTAATTCCTTGCCGGTTCCCGATTCACCTGTGACAACCGCGGTTAGATCGCAGCGGGCCGCTGTTTCGATCTGACCAGCAAGCAATTGCATCGCAGGAGAATCACCGATAATCCCAACGCTCCTGAGTTTCGATTCTGAGTTCACTTCCCTGTTTCCTCCTGTTGAAATTTGTGGTCTATTGGCCCAATTTATCAGCAACAGGCGAACAGCCGTTCCGAGATTCCCGTTTGGGTATGAACTGTCTTATTGGTCTCTATGAATGCCGGTGTTACATTCGACGGGCGACCAACATATCCTGGAACCGACCGAAGACTTGCCATAATGGAGGTGGCAATGTGCCACGAAGGGTTGGGAGGGACATGTATAGCAGTCGCCAAAGCCAAGAAAGTAAGGTTCCGGAAAATAAGGACAGACTGCATTTCCGACGTGCTCTTGCTATTAGGGCGCGAGTCACCGGGGCCGCCTCAATCACAGGTCAGCGTCTAACCGATTTCGCCATCTCGGCACTTAGCGAGAGAGCCGACAAGATGCTCGAACGGCATGACACATTATTGTTTGATGCCAGGCTGATAGCGAGCAGGTGAGGCGCGCGACGGTCTGGGAAGGTTTGCAGTGGGGCCGAGCGATTCGAGAAAGAAGTCGTAGCCATTGGTCCGCGCCAGGGTGTGAGATGACTTCTCTGACAATTCTCGTGTCTCAACTAAATCTCAACTAGGGCTAAAACGTGGAGAAGGCTTGAACAGTGTAAAACGCCATGCGAATGAAAAAACCAGTAAAGATGAAGAGACCGCATTTGCATGCAGTATCCTGATCGAGAGTTTGGTGCCGAAGGGGAGCTTAGCCGGATGGGTTCCCTTCTCTCGTATTACTGAGGAAATTTGAAAACACTAAACTTTCATCGATCTTTCTTTTTTGCATTGAGTCCACTGATCTTTTTATCAAAAAGCATTTCAACATCATCCAATCGACGTTGTCGCTACGTATTGCCGCGTTCTCCCGGTTTTTACGCCTAATCGTCGGTTCCTAGTGCCTCACAAGGATGAAAAATGTAAGGCAGATGTTATATCAATTCCTTTTGGCCCTCACTTATCCTGCATGCCGTGATCAGGAATTCGCCATGTTCACTGAATTCAAAGGCGAACCGAGCGGCTCCAATCCGTCATGATGCGCCAATCCTGGGCGCCGTTCATACGTCAGGGGGACCGCCGGAAATGATGGCGCGCAGCGCGCTAATTGAATAAACCGGGGAAGAAGGCTGCGTCGGCTAGTACGTCTCGGAAACACCGCCAGCGCGAATGAAATGCTTGATGTGCTAGTACAAGGTATCAAAGAAATCGGTTTCCAACGCGTACGACTCTACCTGCTGGCCGAGGACGGGCGGGACCTGATAGGAAAGTCTCAGTCGGGAATGGATGAAACTTTCATTGGCGCTAGGTGGCCCATCGCGAAGGTCCCTTTCTTCAGCGCGCTGCTTCACGACCCAGCGCCACGTCTATTTGCTGGTACAAAGGAAACCCTGGGCTTTGGCGAAACCGCGCTAAACGGTGATGAAGCAACTGAGTGGGCCTGCTCGCCGATAGTAAACGGTAACGTGAAGGGTCTTATAACGGTAGACAACAAATTGGACGGGACTCCGATTAGTAAGGAAATGCTGGCACGTCTTTCACTCTACGCGGCCCAGGCCTCGGATCTGGTCACCCTTGCCCAGGACTTTACTGATGCGAAATCTCACGCTTCGCAAATGGAAGCGTTGCAGCGCACAATGTTCGCAGTTACCTCCAGCATGGAATTGCCTGCTTTGCTCAACGTGATCATCCAGAATGCGGTCCAACTTCTAGCGGCAGAGGGAGGCGGCATCTACGAATATTATCCCGAGCAAGGCGAATTGATTGTTGCCGCCGAACACAACCGGGCGAGCAACGTCGGTAAGGTACTGAAGGTTGGCGAAGGAATGAGCGGGCGCTTGGTACAGGACGTCGAAGCGTCTGTTGATAGCGAAGACGAGACCTTGTTCCGTTTCGACGACGGCACTCCTTACCGGGTAGTTGATGACTATAACAACTGGTCGGGACGGGCTTCGCTCTATGCCGACGGACGGCCTTTTGAGGCTGTCCTCGAGGTGCCGTTGAAGTGGCAGAACAAGATCGTCGGGGTCATCTATGTCGACGACCATATGGGTCGACACTTCACACCCCAGAACGCCATCCTCCTCAGACGTTTTGCCGACAACGCCGCCATCGCGATGGTTACTTCATCCCTGCGGGCTAAGAGTGAGACGAAGCTCAAAAAGCTCGGGCGTCTCGCCCAGGTCATGAAGGAGTTGATGGGGGACCTCGACAAGAAGAGTCTTGAAGAGCGCTTGGATCAAGTTGCGCTCTACGCAGCCGAAATCTTGGAAGCGGAAGTCTGCGGAGTGTTCCTCGTGAAAGAACCCGGCGTCCTGAGTCTGGAAGCAAGTTTCGGGCATCGGGAAGGCGCATTCCAGAAGGGCAAGCGGTTGAGCATTCGAACCGGGATCGGCACTGGTCTGACCGGCCACATCGCGGCCGAGGGAGTCCTCTTCAACCAAAACGGGACAGAGCTTAACAGTAATCCTGCCATTCGCGGCGTTGAGCCCGATTGTAGTCCTTCATTAACGTGCTACTCGTTACTGGCGATACCTCTCAAAAGCAAAAGCGAAGGAAAAGAAGGCCTCGTTGGCCTTATTCGCAGCAGTAACAAGAAGGATGCTGAAGGCAGAGCGCTCCCGACTTTGCGATTCTCTAAGGAGGACGAGTGGATACTCACGATCTTCGCTGAAGCAGTGGTGACCGCCATCGAAGGGGCAAGACTCGTAAACGAACTTAGCGAGCATAAGGACAAGCTTTCCCGCGTCGTTGCCAGTTCACCGAGTTGCATAATCGCCGCGGACAAAGACGGGAACATTACCGAGTTCAATGACCAGGCCAGAAGAATTCTCGGCTATGCACCGACCGGCCTCACTCCGGCCCATGTTAGAGAAGTATTCCTGAGCGAAAAAGACGCCAGGCGAGTTGGCGCCGAACTGCATCAACATCAGGGCGCGGTAGAGAAGTTCAAGATCGCGATCAGGACGAAGGATGGGAGTGTCATTCCCATTCTGCTCTCGGCCACTTGGCTATACAACGCGGGGCAGGAGCGCGTGGGCAGCGTGGGTTACTTCGAAGACCTGCGGCCGGTGGAGGCGGTCGAAAAACGTCTTAAACTTTTCCTTGAGGCCAACAGCATTGTCGCCACGGCTGCTAGTCCCAGCCAGGGACTGCAAAATCTCGCCAGGAAGTTAATCTCGTTGCTCAATAATTCGTTTTGCCGGATTCTCTTGCTCGACGAGGACGGCCAGCATCTTACGGTGTCGGCCGCGTACCCGATCAGCCGTAAGGACTCCATTGAATGGAACCCCGGCAGGGGCGAGCGAGTGGCGATTTCAGACTATCAGGGTCTGAGTGAGTTTCTGAAGAGGGGCGAACCGACGGTAGTCCGATGGGCCGATGAAGAATTCCGTCCTCTGATGGAGAAGTTCAGCCAACGCGTGAAACTAAAGACCCAGCTACAGGCACTCCTCATGGTTCCGTTGCGACTGGGCGAAGAAGTGGTTGGGCTGCTGGACATCGGGGAGTTGCGTGAAG
>Ga0193729_1001918_pt1 | contig 10512 bp, 10 predicted proteins | sample U1c2metaG_FD_143036 | JGI IMG/M metagenome (GOLD analysis project Ga0193729, IMG submission 143036) | Soil microbial communities from a riparian zone of the East river system, Colorado, United States - U1c2 | ecosystem: Environmental > Terrestrial > Soil > Riparian zone | place: USA: East River... | reverse complement strand
CAGCCTCACCGTCGGGGGCTTGCGCGATTGGCTGTTGCGCGAGGAGGCCGACACAGCAACGCTCGCTGCGCTCGCTCCCGGCCTCACACCCGAGATGGCAGCGGGTGTGAGCAAGGTCATGCGCCTCCAGGACCTCATCGCGGTCGCGGCCAAGTGCCGGGTGACCACCGCGTTCCGCAACACCATCGGGCTGCCGGGCCGGCTTTCCACGCGGCTGCAACCCAACCACCCGACCGATGATCCCGCAGGTATTGCGGCGAGCATCATCGACGGGCTGATGTACGGCGCCGGCGACGCGGTCATCGGCATCAACCCGGTCGCGGACAGCGTCGAGCGCGTGGCTGATCTCCTCGCCATGCTCGATGAGATGCGCGTGCGCCTCGATGCGCCGGTCCAGTCGTGCGTGCTGGCGCACGTGACCACGACCATGGCCGCCATGGAAAGGTCCGCGCCCGTCGATCTCGTCTTCCAGTCGATCGCGGGGACGCAAGCGGGCAATCGCGCGTTCGGGATCTCGCTCGCGATGCTCGGCGAGGCGCGCGCAGCCGCGATTGCGCTCAAGCGCGGGACCGTCGGCGGCAATGTCATGTATTTCGAGACGGGCCAGGGTAGCGAGCTTTCATCCGGCAGCCACGAAGGCGTCGATCAGCAGACGCTGGAGGCGCGCTGCTACGCAGTCGCCCGGCATTTCGAGCCGCTCCTGGTCAATTCCGTCGTCGGGTTCATCGGCCCGGAATATTTGTTCAACGGCAAGGAGATCACGCGCGCGGGCCTGGAAGATCATTTCTGCGGAAAGCTCCTCGGCCTGCCGATGGGTTGCGATATCTGTTACACCAACCATGCCGAGGCGGATCAGGACGACATGGATGCGCTGCTCACATTGCTCGCGGCCGCGGGCTGCACCTTCATCATGGGCGTGCCCGGCGCCGACGACGTGATGCTGAATTATCAGAGCACCTCGTTCCACGATGCGCTCTATGTGCGGGCGCTGTTGGGGCTTCGCCCCGCGCCGGAATTCGAGGCTTGGCTGGCAGCGATAGGGATCACGGACGCGACCGGACGCCTGCACGCCAGAGCGCCGGAGCAGGTTGTTCGCGCGCTCGCCTCCTCGAGCCGGCTTGCGTCGTGAGCGATGGAATTCCGAGGCTGCAGCGCATTCGGCTGATGTGTACTCAGGACGCGCCTAGAGGGCCGCGCTGTCGCGTTACGCCGCAGACATCCCTGCCTGTCATTCCGGCCGAGCGAGCCGGGCTTCGCCCGGCGAGGAAGAGCCGGAATCCAGTAACCGAAAGCGATTCGTGCATTCACGCCGGCCATGGACTACTGGGTCCCGGCTCGCGCGAGCCTGTTGAGCCGGGCTCGCTTGGCCGGGACGACGCCCATGTGTGATAGCCCCCACAAGGGGAGCGCACCGAGCAACTGGCATGTCTGAATCTAAAATGCCGGAACGCGCTGTAGTACCGCAATCCATCCCGGAGAGCTGGCTGGCCTTGCGCCGGCACACGCAGGCGCGCGTCGCCATCGGACGCGTCGGCAGCGGGCTGCCCACCCACGCCTATCTGGAATTCCAGGCTGCGCACGCGCGTGCGCGCGACGCGGTGCACGCGGCATTGGATCTGGACGCAATGATGCAGAGCCTCGCCGCGTGCGGCTGGCCGGCGATCCCCGTCCGCAGCGCGGCAGCGGATCGGCAAGCCTATTTGCGCACGCCGGAGCTCGGGCGCCGGCTCTCCGCCGAGAGCAGGGGGCGGTTGTCCGAGCCGATGGTCGCGCCTGACGTGGTGATCGTGGTAGGCGATGGCCTGAGCTCCGTGGCGGTGGAGCGCAACGCGGTGCCGGTGCTGCAATGCCTGGGGCCCAGACTTGCGGCGGCCGGCCTGCAGGTCGCGCCGATTATCCTCGCCCTGCAGGCGCGCGTTGCGCTCGCCGATGAGATCGGCGAGCTCCTCCAGGCGAGGCTGACACTCATCATGATCGGCGAACGCCCGGGCCTCAGCGCAGCCGATTCGCTCGGCATTTACCTCACCTTCGCCCCGCGGGTGGGACGCGTGGACAGCGAGCGCAACTGCATCTCCAACATCCGCGACGGCGGGATGAGCGCCGCAGACGCCGCCGCGCAAGCGGCGGAGCTGATACGTTGCATGCTCGAGCACCAATCCTCGGGGGTGCTGCTGGCGTCCAGAATGCGCGGGCTGGCGCAGAGCGGCAGGGTGGGCATCGCGCCGGCTCGGTAGTAACAGCTCCTCACGGCCGCCGTGCGCGATGCCACGCGTTCGGGTTCATGCCAGCCGCGCGGAACGGCCGCTTTCGCCCCGGCCAAAATGCATATACATAAGCCCGGATCGGGGCCGCGCTGCGAGCAAGGAGCCGCTGATATGGGAGCGCATATGGAACCGCAGACCGCCGCGCGACCGATGAGCCTGTCGGAACGCGCCGACGAGCTCGAAGAGCGGATGATGCACGAGCTCAACGCCAAGATCGCCACCAAATCGGTGCTGTTCAATCTCGCCGACGGCAACAGGGAGATGATTGGCGGAGCGGTACTGCACGCGCAGAATCCGGGAAAATACTTTCTGATGGGCGCCGATCCGCGGCTGCCGAAGCTGCCGGACAAGCCGACCCTCCTCGACTTCTTGAAATATCGGTTCGTCTCGGGATCGACCAATCATCTGTTGCAGAGCGCTACGCTTGCGCTCAAGGCGGGCCATGGCGAGAAGGTCGTGCTCGCTTGCCTGCTGCATGATATCGGGGTGGCCGGCTTCATTCGCTGCGATCACGGCTACTGGGGCGCACAGCTCATTGAACCCTATGTGGATGAGGAAGTGAGCTGGGCCGTGCGCGTGCACCAGGCACTGCGCTTTTTTCCCGACGAGTCGGTGGGCTACAAGTATCCGGACATGTATCTGAAATACTTTGGCCCGGACTATAAGCCCGAGCCCTATATCGAAGAGGAATACAAGCGGGCGCAATTTCAGGCAGCCGAAGGAAGGGCTGGGTTTCGACAACACCCCATCCTCCCACATGTGGCGGACCCTCAACTGGCCGACCCGCTTTCTCTGATTGGCGAACCAAGGCTCGTGTCCCGGGCGCAGTGCAGCATGAGCAGCGCATTTACGATCTGGTCCCCTCTGTGCACACTCTGACTGCGCTGCTCATGATGCGCTGCAGACCCGGGACCGGACAAAGCTTCGGCGCCTTGTAGGGGCGGGTTTCAAACCCGCGCCTACACTGCAGATTGGTGATTGTGGCGGTCCCGGATCAGCGGCGCACCGCTTCGCGCATGCACGCTTGCGCAATGATCGAAGCATTTGTGCACGCGCTCGCGCTGCACCGCATCCGGGACACGGGCCGCGTTTACGGCAATAAAGTCACACGTAGCCCCGTCAGCGCCAGCGCGCGCGCAGCCGGCCCGCGATGTCGTGACGCGCGCCGGATCTCGGCTGCGCCGCCATCCCGCGATCGCCGCCCCACCAGCGCCGCTCGAAAAAGGAAAGCAGCGCGTCGGGGATGAAGCGGCTCCGCGTCGCATACATGTGCCGGTCGCCCGTCCCGGGCTGGTGATGCGCGTAGAAGCGATGCGGGACAATGATGTCGAGCTGGTCCTTCGCTCTGGTCATCGCGACGTAAAGCAGCCGGCGCTCCTCCTCGATCTCCTCCGTGCTTCCGGCAGCCAGATCCGACGGAATGCACCCGTCGACCGCATTGAGCAGGAACACGGCCCTCCACTCCTGCCCCTTGGCGGAATGAATGGTCGAGAGGATCAGGTAGTCCTCGTCGAGATGGGGCGGACCGGCGAGATCGCTGGTGGCATCCGGCGGATCGAGGGTGAGCTCGGTGAGGAAGCGCTCCCGCGACGGATACCCTGCGGCGATCGCGGCGAGCTGCGCGAGATCGCCGGCGCGAACGCCCGCGTCGTCCTCGTGAATACGCCGCAGGTGGGGCTCGTACCACATCCGCACGCGCTCGAAATCGAGCGGCCATTCCACTTCCGCCGCGCAAAGCGCCTGGAGCAGCGCAGCCAGGCCGCGCCACTCCGGCGCGGCGCGTGCAGGGACGGCGACATTCGCCAGGCCGGCAACGGCGGCTCCAGGCACGGCGAAGTTCATGCCGTCCAGGATGCGGCCGGCCGTGCTCGGACCCAGCCCCGGAATGAGATTGATCACGCGAAAGCCCGCCACCCGATCGCGCGGGTTCTCGATGAAGCGCAGGCAGGCGAGCACGTCCTTGACATGGGCGGCTTCCAGAAATTTGAGACCCCCGAACTTCACGAACGGGATCTTGCGGCGCGTAAGCTCGAGCTCGAGCACAGCGCTGTGGTGCGACGCGCGGAACAGGACCGCCTGCGCCTTGAGTGCGACGCCCGCCTCCCGGTTCCCCAGCACCCGCTCGACGACGTACCGGGCCTGGGCGCCTTCGTCCTCCACCGACGCGAGAAGCGGGCGTCCGCCCTCTTTTCTTTCCGACCAGAGATTCTTCGCAAAGCCCTCGGCCGCGAGCGCAAGCACCGCGTTGGAGGCGGCGAGAATGGGCTGCGTCGAGCGGTAGTTCTGTGCAAGCGTTACCGTGTGCGCGGGCGGGCTGAACAGAGATGGAAAATCAAGGATGTTTCTCACGGTGGCGGCACGGAAGGAGTAGATCGACTGCGCGTCGTCCCCGACGACAGTAAGCCCGCGGCCGTTTGGTTTGAGCGCGAGAAGAATCTTCGCCTGAATCGGATTTGTGTCCTGGTATTCGTCCACGAAAACATGGTCGAACCGGCCCGCAAGATCGGCGGCGAGTTGCGGCTCGCCCAGCATCTCGACCCAGAACAGCAGCAGGTCGTCATAGTCGAGCACATTCTGCGTGTGCTTTGCCTGCACATAGGCATCAAACAGGCGTCGCAGCTCGTTTTCCCATTCGCTGCACCATGGAAATGCCTTTGCCAAAACCGCAGCGAGCGGCATTTCGGCGTTCACCGTGCGGGAATAGATCGCGAGGCACGTCGCTTTCGCCGGGAAGCGGCGCTCGAGCTGGGAGAACCCCAGCTCATGGCGCACCAGGTTCATCAGATCGGCGGAATCCTCGCGATCGTGAATAGTGAAGCGAGGCTCGAGTCCGATCATCTCCGCGTATTCGCGCAGCAGCCGCGCGCCAATGCCATGGAACGTGCCTGCCCAGGCGAAGGCGGCAGCGTTCGCGCCGGTCCTTGCTCCGACCGCGGTCGCAACAATGCGGTCGACGCGGCGAATCATCTCGGCCGCCGCGCGGCGCGTAAAGGTGAGAAGGAGAATGCGGCCGGGATCGGCGCCCTTGACCACAAGATGTGCGACCCGGTGCGCGAGCGTATTGGTCTTGCCCGAACCGGCGCCCGCAATCACAAGCAGCGGCCCGCCGGTTGAGCGGACCGGATCGTTGATCCCGTGCTCGACTGCGCGGCGCTGGTCGGGATTGAGCTTATCGAGATGGGTGGAGTTCACGTAATCGCTGCCGCCAAAGGCGAGCTTGACCCCACCGCCGTAAGGGCGGGTCTGAAAGCCGCCCCTACATGTCCGCTCAGACTTCCGCGTCGAAGCGCTCGACCTCGACGTGGAGGCAGTCGCCGACGTGACAGCGGTGAGCGTTACCGCTCGCCAGCAGCTCGCGAGCCTCATCCGGTGACGACGCTTCGACGCACCATTCCTCCAGGCGCGTCACCAGCATGGTGGCCTGGAACATCTTTCGCTTCTTCTCGACATGAGCCATTCTCATGAGCCGCACCTCGCAAACGAATCAGTTCGAGTCCGGTATTGTAATGCAGCGAGTGCGCGGGTGTGAGCTTTTTGCAACAGGCAGCTCTTTTTTAGATTTGGTCAAAGTGCGGGACGATTTTCTTGCTCCTCTGTCGCGCAAAGACAACGTGCGGGGGCGAGATGAATCTTTCTACATTCCTGGTGCTGCTCGCGCTGACGGCCGGGCAGGTTGCGGTCCTATCCCTCGGAATCCTGGTATTGTGGCTTGCGGGTGAGTTCGGAGGCGGTCATGAGTGAGAAAAACGTCGATGCGCCGGAACAGGTGCGCAAGTTCGCACCCAAGCGTAATCCGCACAGCAACAGACACCCCACGGACCAGGCAGGGGAAGCCCTCATCGGCATGCTGCACGAGGCAGCGAGGGCGTCAGACGAGAATACCAGCCGGGTCATGGAGTTCGTGCACGAACTCACCCAGCAACTGCAGGCCGCGGACGAGAGGATTGGCCAACTCGAACGCGACATCGAGCACTTTCGCGCACGGGCGACCGGGGCCGAGAAGTGGCTGGAGCGCATTCAGCAGGAAGTCGAGCACACCCTGATCGGCCCGATGACCGCGAAGCAGAGCTGACCGCTGCTCCGTAGGGGCGAGGCATGCGTCGCCCTCTTTCAGCATGCGGCGGCGGATGGAGGGCGACGCATGCGTCGCCCTCTTTCAGCATGCGGCGGCGGATGGAGGGCGACGCATGCGTCGCCCTTGCGAACCTCTCTAACCTACCCGCCGCGGCGATAGCGCCTTTGCACCGTGCGGCCGGTCCAGTACGGATCCTCAAACGCATTGCGCCTGCAGAACGAGCCGTTGCCCCAGGCGTTGGCCATGCACTGGTCGAAGGAATAGAAGCCGCAGTTCGATCCGCCGCCTCTGCCACCTCCGTATTCTGTGCACCACGGTGCAGCCGAGGCTGCATCGGTGCCCAGCACGAGGGTGGCCAGCAAGATGGATGCCGTGGCGAAGCTTCGCATGACGTTCTCCACAAACGAGCCCTACCCGGCTAAAGAGATATGGGGTCGCGGAGCGGGTTCAACCGGCACGGATGATCGGAAGAGATCCGGCACGAGCGGAGCTCATGCATAGCCCGGTGCCCAATTCCAGCGGGGCGGAGCCGCCCAGGCTCAAGGCGCCGGCACACGCCTGCGACTGCCACATGCACATCTACGATCCGGAGCGCTTTCCCCCCTCACGGCCGGGCTCGCGCATGCAGACGAGCGCAGCCGTGCCGGAATATCGCCTTCTGCAGCAGCGCATCGGGACCACCCGCACCGTGGTTGTCACGCCCGCGGTCTACGTCACCGACAACCGGGTGACGCTCGAAGCCATATGCCACCTTCGCGATAATGCCCGTGGCGTTGCGGTGGTCCATCCGACGGTAACGGACGCCGAATTGAAGGCGCTGGCTGCCGGAGGAATTCGCGGCATCCGCTTCACCCAGTTTGATCCGGCCACCGCCGTGACCACCCTCGATATGATCGAGCCACTGTCCAAGCGGGTAAACGATCTCGGCTGGCACGTGCAGATCCATATGCGCGGCGACCAGATCGTCGCGGCCGCCGATCTGTGGCCGCGCCTGCCGTCGGCCATTGTGTTCGACCATCTGGGCCGGCTCCCGCACCCGGCCGGCATCGATCACCCGGGCTTCGCTATCATCCGCGCTCTGATCGACAAGGGGCGCACCTGGGTGAAGCTCTCCGGCGCCTATCTCGATACCAAAGTCGGTGCCCCCGGTTATGCGGATGCGACCAAGGTGGCCCTGGCCTTTGTCAACGCCGCCCCGGAGCGCCTGGTCTGGGGCAGCGACTGGCCGCATCCAACCGAAGCCAGCGCGCACAAGCCAAACGACGCGGTGCTGTTCGATCTGCTCTCGCAATGGGCCCCCGACGAGCGGACCCGCCATCGCATCCTGGTCGACAACCCGGAAGCGCTCTACGGCTTCACAAAATCATGACGTTCGTAGGGGCGAGGCATTGCCTCGCCCTCTTTCGACATGCGTGGCTGTGGTTTGCAGGGCGACGCATGCGTCGCCCCTACGAATTTGAGGTGATTGTTCGCTAGGGGCGAGGCATTGCCTCGCCCTCTTTCGACGTACGTGGCTGTGGTTTGCAGGGCGACGCATGCGTCGCCCTCTACGAATTTGGCGTGATTGTTCACAGGGGCGAGGCATGCCTCGCCCTCTTTCGACGTACGTGGCTGTGGTTTGCAGGGTGACGCATGCGTCGCCCCTACGAATTTGGGGTGATTGTTCGTAGGGGCGAGGCATTGCCTCGCCCTCTTTCGACATACGTAGCTGTGGTTTGCAGGGCGACGCATGCGTCGCCCCTACGAATTTGAGGTGATTGTTCATAGGGGCGAGGCATTGCCTCGCCCTCTTTCGACATACGTGGCTGTGGTTTGCAGGGCGACGCATGCGTCGCCCCTACGAACAACGAGAATGGCGCATCAACCCGTATCCAGATAACCGCCGCGGAAGTGAACCAGCGGCGCGCCGCCCTCCGCGATCATCACGTCGACCACACGGCCGATGGCGATGCAGATGCCATGCCGCTCGATCGTCTCTTCCAGCGTGCAGTCCATGGCGCCGAGCGCGTTCTTCAAAACCGGAGCGCCGGTGGTGAGCTCGGTCCAGGCGCCCGCCGCAAACCGCGCTGCGCCTTTGAGCTCGCCCTTTCCGCCAAACGATTCCGCCAGCGCTCGCGCGTCATGCGGGAGAAAATTGACGGCGAAGTGCCGCGACGCGAGCACCGCGGCAAGGGCGGCGGTGCGCTTGTCGATCGAGACCAGCATCAGCGGCGGGTCCGCGGTGATGTGGGTGGCCGAGAGGCCAAGAAATCCGGCGGGTCCCTCGCTCGATCGGGCCGTGACGATCGTGCTGCCGATGGCTCGCTGGCCGAGCGTGCGCCAGAACGTTTTAGGGTCGATGATTTTTCCGCCGGTCATTTTATCACTGTCACTGCAGCAGATTGTCGCGCAATCGCAGGCCCGCGTATTTTTTCTCTGGCACGACATGGTCCACGAATTCCTGCAGGTTGCCCGGCGCGGATAGGCCGCGCAACAGCATGAAGCCGCCATTCGCGCCGGTTTCGAAATGCCATTGCTCGAGCTTGTCGACGATCATCTTGGGCGTGCCCGCGGCGACGAGAATGCGCTCGGTCATGAATTTCCGCCCGAACTGCTCGACCGTGAGGTTGGGATCGGTGGTTTTCAGGATCTCCTCGAAGCTGCCCCAATGCACGTTCTGGGCTTTGACTTCTGCGGCGACATCGACGAGCCGCATGTCGCGGCGAAACTGGGAGAAATCGAGCCCGTACATCGAGGAGAGCTCGATCAGCCCGGCCTCAGGGGGGATCGAATCGAGGTAGCACTGCTCCATCTCGCGTGCTTTCTCTTCCGACTCTGCGACCTGGATGCGCACCGCCCAGAGGATCGCGCAATCGCGCGGCTTGCGTCCGAACTTGGCGAGCCTGCCGTCGAGCTCGGCGCGATGCGCCTTCATGCTTTGCATGGTCCGGCGCGTGCTGAATTGCAGGTCGGCGTAATGGGCGGCGAGGTCCATGCCCGGGCCGGATTGTCCGGCCTGAATGATGACCGGGCGGCCCTGGGGCGACGGCAGGGCGGGCAATGGTCCGCGCACATTATAGTAGCGGCCGCGGAAATTGATGACATGGACCTTGTCCGGATCACAGAACCTGCCGGTGGCGCGATCGAGAATCACGGCGTCGTGCTCGACGCTCTCCCACAGCGCCATGGCAACATGCAGGTGCTCCTGTGCCTGATCGTAGCGCGCATCGTGCTCGATCATCTTCTCATAGCCCCAGTTCGCTGCTTCGTTCTTGGAGCGAGAGGTCACCGCGTTCCAGGCAATGCGGCCTTTGGTGACGTGGTCGAGCGCGTTGAACGTACGCGCGATGTGAAAGGGATGGTGATAGGTGGTGGACATGGTAATGCCGAAACCGACCCCGTCCGCCGCGCGCGCCATGCACGGGATCATGGGCATCATGTCGTGGCGCGGCCACTTGGCTCCATAACTCACCGCGGCGCGATGGTTGCCGCCGTAGTCCTCCGGGGTGCCGCCGGAATCGCCGAAGAACAGGAGGTCCATGATCCCCCGCGCTGCGACGCGGGCGATATCCTCGTAGAATTCCGGGCTGCTGTAATAGGGATAGCCCTCCCACGAGCCGGGCATCTTCCAGAGATAATCCGTATGATAATGCGAGAGATCGGCAGCGAGATGCATGATTTCCGTTTCGGACATGGACTGCTCGCCGGTTCACCTCTCCACCTTGTAGGGGCGGGTTTGAAACCCGCCCCTACAAGACCACGTCCGCAATAACGTTTAGACCGACACGATATCCACTTCGCGCTTTTTCGGAAGAGCCGTTGGGGTTATTTTCCTGCATGGCAATGGTTCCAGCATGTCGCCTCCGCTGTTTCACCCTCGAACTGGTCCTCCTGGCATTCGCGCCATTCGCTGCAGCGGCGCAAGAGCGGGCACAGGACTGGCCGACGCGGCCGGTCAGGGTCATCGTACCCTACGGGCCCGGCGGAATTGGCGACCTGCTTGTGCGCCTGACGACGGACCGGCTGGCGAAGATATTCGGGCAGCCCTTCGTGCTGGAGAACCGGCCGGGAGGCGGCGGAGTCGTCGGGCTGGAATATGCGGCGCATGCAGCCAACGACGGCTACACCCTGGCGCAGGCTGGGGGCTCCCAGTTCTCCGTCGTTCCGCTGATGCAGAAGCTCAATTACGATCCG
>Ga0193729_1001916_pt1 | contig 10522 bp, 7 predicted proteins | sample U1c2metaG_FD_143036 | JGI IMG/M metagenome (GOLD analysis project Ga0193729, IMG submission 143036) | Soil microbial communities from a riparian zone of the East river system, Colorado, United States - U1c2 | ecosystem: Environmental > Terrestrial > Soil > Riparian zone | place: USA: East River... | reverse complement strand
GAAGACAGAAGTCAGAAGTCAGGAGTCAGGAGATAGTGGACAGTAGTCAGAATTTATAAGTTACGTCTTTGACAACCAGCTTCCGACTACTGACTCCTGACGTCTGTCTTCTGAATCTTACATCACTCTGGTTCCGGCGATTCGATCGAGTTGAGATTGAAAACCGGATCGATCCAGGACATCGGCGCGGGCCCGGGCAACGGTTAGCATTTCCAGCGCCACGCGCTCGCGTACCCGCCGCGCGCGGTCGGCCACGGCAACTCGATTTACGATTCGGCGCAACGTCTCACTGATCGCCGCCACAAAAACCCGGACTGATATTTCCTGCTTCAGCGTGGCGACTCCATTTTCATACTCAAAGGCTTTGAGTATTGGATCAAGAAAGCTGTAGTCGTCCGCTAATTCCAAACGTGCCGCGGCCAATAGCGAATTGAAATTCTCGCCGCTCGCGTTGACGGCGCGCTCGACCGCGCCGATCAATTCGCCGGTCGTCGCCAGAATCGCTGGCCAATCCTGGTAGCTCCCGGTTGGATAAATTTCTTCGTCAATTTGTTCCGCAGCGGGTGGCTGATCGACATAGAGCGATGGGCCAGGTGCGGGCAGTGGTTCTGCCGGTTCAATATCAACGGGTTTGACCGGCTGTTCGGACTTATCTGAGCTGACATCAACAGGAGGGGCAACAATGTCTGGGCGGTTCTGATGAGGTGATGCTTCATGCGCGCCTTCATGCACGCTGATCGTTCCCGGCGTTTCGCGCGCCCGCAAGACCACGCGATGCAGCGCCCCTTCTTCCATGGTGTCGGTGCCTGCGGCTCGATCGATTTCATGTACGAGCGGTGTGCTCGATCCGTTTAAGAATATGTCGGCGGAATAATCTTTCGACTCGACGTGCACGCGGCCGATAAACCCTCGCTGTGACAAGTTACGGAGCAGTGACCAAAGATTGACAAACGTCGTATCGAGATTCTCGTAAAGAGGACTGGGCTTTGAATCTGCAGGCATGGACTAAAACCGGAGTCTAGCAAGAGCAAAGGGCGAAGAGCAAAGGGCAAAGAGCAAAGAGCCAAGGGCCAAGGGTAGGAGAGATGCCCTTAGCTCTTTGCCCTTAGCTCTTAGCGCTTTGCTCTTTACCTTTCAGCACCTTCCGTGGCAAACTCCGCGGCAACTTCTGAGCGTTCGAAACCATTTCGACTGAAGGAGACAAACTTTGCTTCGCGGAATCTTTCGCACAAAGAACCTGGACGACATTCTGGCCTCGTCGCAAGAGGCAGGTCACACCCTAAAACGCACGCTTGGCCCAATCAACATTACGCTGTTGGGGATTGGTGCGATCATCGGCGCGGGCATCTTTGCGACCGTAGGCACAGCCGCGGCCGGCGATGTCGCTCGACCCGGCGCCGGCCCATCGCTGATGCTCTCGTTCGTGATCACAGCGGTCGTGTGCGCGTTTACGGCGTTGTGCTATGCCGAAATGGCAGCCATGGTCCCGATTTCCGGATCGGCTTACACATATTCCTATGCGACCCTCGGCGAGCTGGTGGCCTGGATCATTGGTTGGGATTTGATGCTTGAATACGCGATCGGCAACGTCGCCGTCGCGATTAGCTGGGCCAACTATTTTCGATCGTTCATGCAGGACGCGTTCGGAATCAATATTCCCGACTGGTTGGCGACAGATTTCCGGACCGCCAGAAAAATTCCGGGACTGCTGGATCATGCGCCACACATTTTCGGTTATCCGATCGTTTTCAATTTGCTCGCGTTTGCTATCGTCGCGCTGATCACGGTGGTCCTGGTGTGGGGCATCAAGGAATCCGCGGGCTTCAACGCCGGCATGGTGATGGTGAAGATCCTGGTGCTGATCTTCTTCATTGGCGCTCTTCTCTATTTCGTTTCACCTTCAAAGATGGCCGAGAACTGGCATCCGTTTCAACCGGCAGGTTGGGGAGGAACGCTCGCTGGAGCTGCGGTTGTCTTCTTCGCTTATATTGGTTTTGACGCGGTATCGACCGTGGCGGAGGAAACGAAGAATCCCGCCAGAGATCTACCAATCGGCATCATTGCCAGCTTGCTCATCTGTACAGTTTTTTATGTAGTCGTGGCCGCCGTTTTCACCGGCGCGATGCCTTACGGCGATTTGGTCAAGCGATTAGCGACCGAGCAAGCTGAGCCGTTGACGATGGCGCTCAATCACGTTGCGCCACAAGCCCGTTGGGCCAGTGCCGTCGTCGCCTTTGGATCGGTCGTCGCGCACACGGCGGTGCTGCTGGTGTTCCAGTTGGGCCAACCGCGCATTTTCTTTTCAATGGCGCGCGACGGTTTGCTGCCACCGGTGTTTGCGAAAGTTCATCCGAAATTCAAGACGCCGCACGTGACTACTATCATGACCGGTGTGATCGTCGGCGGGTTTGCGGCCGTGATGAGCATCGACGAGATGGTCGACCTGACGAACATCGGAACGCTGTTCGCGTTCGTGCTCGTGTGCGTCGGCATCATCATCCTGCGATACAAGGAACCCAACCGCCATCGTCCATTTAGGGTGCCGTTCGGCGCGTGGCCCCTGCCGCTGATGGGAGCTGTCTCCTGCGTGTTCCTGATGTATTACCTGCCGCCGACTTCGTGGTGGCGTTTCGTGGCATGGCTGCTGCTGGGACTCGCGGTTTATCTTTCGTACAGCTATTCGCGCAGTGAGATTGGAAAACAGATCGGACGCTCGCGAATCACTGCGCCGTGGCTGATGCTGATGGCTCTGGGATCGTTTCTGTTGGCGATTGGACTGTTGACGATTCCGCACGATGCTTCGCTGAAAGATTTGTTGAGCCAATTGTCGGGCGGATTCGCGGCCTCAAGACAAACGTTCATCGGAGCGATTTTGATCGTGGTAGGTGTGATCGCAGCGATTATCGGCACGCTGATTGGGCTGGTGCAAAAGCCTAAATAGCCGCGGATTCACGCGGATATACGCAGATAGGAGAAACCAGAATTATTCGTCCTGTATCTGCGTTTATCCGCGCAAATCCGCGGCTTATTTCTTCATGCTTCTGATTACCTCTCGACTCGCATTCAATCCCGGAGCGCCCGTCACGCCGCCGCCTGGATGGGTTCCCGCTCCGCACAAGTAGAGGTTCTCGATCGGCGTTCGATACTGCGCGTAACCGATCAGTGGTCTAAACGCGAAAAGCTGATCCAGCGACATCTCGCCGTGGTGAATGTGTCCGCCGCTTAATCCATATTTGCTTTCGAGATCGAGCGGCGTGATCACTTGCCTGCCCACAATCAATTCTTTCAAGTTCGGCGCGTAATCCGATAGCGTGTTCACTGCAGCATCACCCAGTTCTTCGCGCCGAGAATCCCAGACACTGTTTTTCAATTTGTAAGGCGCAAATTGCGCATGAATCGACATGACGTGCGCGCCGCCCAGCGCCAGCGACGAATCTGTCAGCGTCGGAATCGTAATGTCCATGTAAGGCCGTGGCGAAAAGTCGCCGTACTTCGCCGCGTCAAAGGCGCGCTCGAGATAATCGATGTCAGGTCCCACGTGAATTCGACCGGCGAGTTTCTCGGTCTCATCTACACCTTTGAAGTTTGGCAAAGCCGATAGCGCCAGATTCACTCTCGCGACTGTTCCGTGGGCTCGATAGTTTTGAATCTTTTGCAGAAAGCTCGGATCGAGAGTGCCCGCGTCGACCAGCTTCAGAAAAGTTGTCTTGGGATCAGCGTTTGAAATCACCGCCCGCGCAAAGATCTCTTCGCCGTTCCGACGAGCAACACCGATGGCCTTGCTATCCTTCAGCAGAATTCCGGCGATGTCAGCGTCGGTTTGGATTTCGGCGCCCGCCTCAGTCGCTGCTTTCGCAATCGCGTCAGTCAGCGCTCCCATGCCGCCTTTAACGAAAGTGGCCGGTGCGATTGGGTTTCCGCTCTGTGCTGCTTGCAGAAGCAAAGGCGCACTCGTCCCCGCCGACCATGGGCCGGCGAACGCGCCGAAGATGCCGCGAGCCGCAACCAATGCGCGCAACGTTTCATTCTCAAACCATTCGGCGGCGAGATCGGCAACGGCCATTGGTCCATAGCGAAGCAGCCGATACTCGTCTTTCTTTCCGAGGCCGCGAATCTTCCACCCCAATTTTCCCAGGTCCCACAATTCCGATTTGGACGGCGCATCCAGATTCGGCGGGATCATCGTCAGCAGCGGCCGCAGCGCGCGACCGATATTGTCGAAGCAGGAAAGAAATTCGGAGTATTTTTCGCTGTCATGCTTTGAATGCTTAGCGAGTTCATCGCCGGTGCGCTTCGCATCTTCGTAGATACAAATCGGCGGACCATTCAGATTGAGCGCCGCAACTCGAACTTGCGGCTGGATGAATTCAAGTCCGTAACGATGAAGTTGGAGGTCGTTAACAATTTGAGACGACAGCGGCCCCGTGCTGCTGGCGAGCGACGCGCGAAAGCCCGGGTGAAATTCTTCAGTAGTACACGCGCCGCCGATCGTCTTGCGGCGCTCGAGTACGAGCGGTTTGAATCCCGCCTTGGCGAGATAGTAAGCGGCGACGAGACCGTTGTGACCCGAGCCGATGATGATGATGTCGCGTTTGGACATTGAAGAGAATTAGCCGCGGATTAACGCGGATTAGACGGATATGAAAAAGCGAAATTACGATAACGCGAAATACTATTCCGGCAATTGTCCGACATGCTTTGTCTTGCTCTGATCCGCGTTTATCCGCGTCCATCTGCGGCTAAATTACTTACCTTTCAAAATCACCATTGCCGCATTCCTGCCGCTCGCGCCCATGATGCCGCCGCCCGGATGCGTCGCCGACCCACACATGAAAAGGTTCTTGATCGGCGAGCGATACTGGGCCCAGCCCGGCGCCGGACGCAAAAAGAAAAGTTGCTCCAGCGTCAGTTCGCCCTGAAAGATATTTCCTTCCGACAATCCAAATTCACGTTCGAGATCGAGCGGCGTCAGAACCTGTCGATGCAGGATGATGTCTTTGATATTGGGCGCATGCTCGGCGATCGTATCGATGACATTGTCGCCGAATTCTTCGCGCTTTTCGTCCCAATTTCCTTCCTTCAGATTGTAAGGCGCGTACTGAACAAAGCATGACATGACATGTTTTCCCGGCGGCGCGATAGACGGATCAGTCAGGGTCGGAATCACAATGTCTATGTAAGGCCGCCGAGAATACCGGCCGTACTTGGCATCATCGTAAGCGCGCTCCATGTAATCGACACTCGGTGAAATAGAGACAGCGCCGCGCAGGTGCGGCCCCGCGCCGGGCAGCGCGTTGAAATTCGGCAACGCATCAAGCGCGAGGTTTACTTTGCCTGACGACCCGCGGAATTTGTATCGCTTGATGTCATCCACAAAGTCTTCGGGTAGATGTTCTTCGCCAACCATCTTCATGAACGTCAGCCGCGGATCGACACTTGATGAAATTATGTCCGCATAAATCTCGTCGCCGTTTTCCAGCGCGACGCCCTTCGCCTGTCCATTCTTCAAGATGATTTTCGCGATCGGTGTCTCAGTGCGGATTTCGGCGCCCGCTTCACGGGCAGCATCGGCGATTGAGTTTGAGATCGCCCCGGTACCGCCGCGCGACAATCCCCACGAACGAAACGCGCCGTCGATTTCACCCATGTAATGATGCAGCAGCACGTAGGCTGTGCCGGGCGATCGCACGCCGAGAAACGTCCCGATGATTCCTGACGCCGACATCGTCGCTTTGAGCACGTCCGTCTCGAACCATTGATCGAGAAAGTCGACGGCGCTCATCGTCATCAGCTGCACTTGATTGTATTTGTCTTCGGCTGCGAGCTTCTGAAAGCGGCGGCCCATCGTCAGCAACTCCATCAATCCTTTCGGATTAAGCGAAGCCGGATCGGGTGGCGTCATATTCATGATCGGCTTGACGAAGTGGGCCATCTCGACCATCGCCTTGCCGTACTCGTCGTACGCTTCGGCGTCGAGTTTCGAATGTCGCGCGATCTCGCGTCGCGTCTTCGCATGATCGTTCACTCGCCAAAGGTAGTCCCCGCTGGGCATCGGCGTGAACGTACCGTCGAGCGGAAGAATCTCCAGTCCATGCCGCGGCAGATCGAGTTCGCGAATTATTTCCGGGCGCAGCAGGGAAACAACGTACGAGCAAACTGAGAATTTGAAGCCGGGAAATATCTCTTCGGTCACGGCCGCGCCGCCGAGCACGTGCCGGCGCTCGAGCACAAGCACGCGCTTACCCGCGCGCGCCAGGTACGCGGCGTTAACCAGGCCGTTGTGGCCACCACCGATGACTATGCAGTCGTATTTGCTCATGTGTCGCGCAAGCTGTTAGCTTGCGGCGCAAACTAGCAGTTTGCGTTACAGCGTTGCTTGATGAAGACTCGCAAGGATACTTATAATCGCTCGCCCTTACAATTCATCAAGAGCTTTTCAGTGGGAGGAAGCAATGCCGATCAGTCAAACAATCTTGCCGGAGTTCGAACACGAAATGGCGAACACGCGAAAGACGCTTGAGCGGGTTCCTGAGGATAAGTTCGCATGGAAGCCGCACGAAAAATCGTCGTCGCTCGGCGGCCTGGCCACGCACCTGGCAAACATTCCCAGTTGGACAAAAAATACGTTTGAGCAGGATGAACTCGATGTGGCGCCGCCGGGACAGCCGCCATATCGTCTGGAAGAAAAGAAGTCCACGGCAGAGTTACTGGCCGCGTTCGATGAAAATGTCGCATCAGCACGGGCGGCTCTTGAAACTGCGACTGATGAAAACTGGCAAGGCAAGTGGTCGCTGTTGATGGGCGGCAAGACAATCTTCACGCTGCCGCGCACGGCGGTGATGCGGGGTTTTGTGATGAACCACCTGATTCATCATCGCGCGCAACTTGGAGTATATCTGCGTTTGTTGGACGTTCCGGTGCCTTCGATCTATGGGCCGTCGGCGGATGAAGGTGGGTTCTCGTAGCGCAGGTTGTTAACATGCGTCAGCCTTAGCGTTTCGAATTGTGTCAGCCACTTTCACGGCTTCAACCGTCGCCTTTACGTCATGCACCCGCACGATGTGCGCGCCGTTCATCACTGAAGCAGTCACGCTGGCAATTGTGCCGTAGAGACGTTGGTCGGCCGGAGCGCCATCCAGCAACTTTCCCAGAAACGATTTTCGCGACGGGCCAATCATCAATGGCAAGTCAGCGAAGTCTGAAACGATCTCAGCGAGCCTGGCGATCACTTCGACGTTCTGTACGCCGCTCATGCCAAAGCCCAGACCAGGATCGATCGCGATCGTAGCGCGGAGGACGCCGTGCTCTTCTGCGATTGTTACGCTCTGGCGCAGACCGCCGATCACTTCGCTGACGATGTCGTCCACCCGTGGCAACTGCTGCATCGTCTTGGGTATACCGCGCGAGTGCATCAGGATCAGGCCGGCGTTTACTCTGGCAGCTTCATCGGCGATCAAAGGCTCAAACCGCAGGCCGGAGATGTCGTTAACGATTTCAGCTCCGGCTTCAAGTGCCGCGCGCGCAACTGAGGCTTTGGTAGTGTCGATCGAGATGGGAATGGATGGAGCAAGTCGTTCGATGATCGGAATCACGCGCCGCAGCTCTTCGTCTTCAGAAACAAATTCAGAGCCCGGCCGCGTCGATTCGCCGCCAACGTCGATGATGTCGGCGCCCTCGCCAATCATTTGCTCAGCGTGAGCGATTGCTTTATCGAACGAAAAGAACTGACCGCCATCGCTAAAGCTGTCAGGCGTGACATTCAGCACGCCCATGACCAGCGTGCGCTCTCCATAGGCGAGAGACCGATTGCGGATCTTCCAATGACGAGTGGCGTGATTTGGCAACGGCGTCACTTCATCACCGGCAACGTCAAATGCGAAGGATAGCGCGCCGATTCATAAATTGTCTGCGTGGCTGATTGATAGTCCTGCGGCTGTGCCAGAAAAATGTTCGCGACAAATGTTTGTGGATTGCGATCGTAAAGCGGGTACCAGGTGCTTTGCACCTGCACCATCACACGATGACCTTTCTTGAAGGTGTGATTGTTCGCGTGCAGATCGATCGTGTACTCGTTCACTTGACTTGCAGTTATTGGTGCAGGCTTGTCAAAGCTCTGGCGGTAACGCCCGCGAAAGATTTCATCGACGATCATCAACTGATATCCGGCCATCGCCGGCTCTTCGGGATTGCTGTCCGGGTAGGCATCGATCAGCTTCACGACCCAATCGCTGTCCGTGCCTGAAGTGGAAGCGAAAAGATGAGCGACCACATCGCCATTCATTACGAGGTCGTTTTCGAGCACCGGGGTCTGCCAGGTCAACACGTCGTTGCGGCCCGCGAGGAATCTTTGGTCCTGGACCAGCCAGCTGTTCCACGTCGATCCGCGTCCGTAGGTCGGTTGGATCGGTCGTTTGCGGTAAGGAACCGGATTGGCTGGATCGGAAACATAAGAGTCAGATTCCTGCGCGTTGCTGGTTGCGGGTTTTTCAAATGAAAGAGTTTTTCCGTTATGGAGATAGAGATCGCGCGCCACTGCTTCTTTAGGCGGCCAGCGATCTGATCGCGTCCACTGATTCGTGCCGCTACGGAAGGTCAGCGCCTCTGGCTGATCCAGCTTGCCCTTGTCTTTTAGATAGTACGCGAACCATGGCGCCTGCACCTGCGCGCGATAGTAGATGCCGGTTGAGTTGCCAAAGTTTACCTGGCCCAGTTCGCGGCCAGGCCCATTCCATCCACCGTGGTTCCAGGGCCCAAGCACGATGAAGTTATGATTGCTCGTGTCGAATTTTTCCAGCGCCGCATACGTCGCGAGGGCGCCATAATAATCTTCCTGGTCCCAAAAGCCGCCCACCACCAGAGTCGCAACGTGCGTAGGCTTGAGGTAATTTCCCGAGCCTCGAGCTTTCCAGTAGTCGTCGTAAGCCGGATGCGCCACGAACGCGTTCCAAGTGGGAAACTTGCCGCCGTTGAGTTCGGTGATTTTTCCGAGCGCGCCCTTTTCGAGATACCAATCGTAAGCATCCTTGTCGAATGAAACGTCGGTGTCTTCTTTCGAGGTCTCCATTTCTTTCACGTATTCGTAGCCGTAGCTTTGACGAAACGCGCCGTTGTGAAAAAAGTCGTCGCCCAGCCAGGTGTCGGTCATCGGGGCTTGCGGCGATGAAGCCTTCAAAGCGGGATGCGCGTCGATCGTCGCTACTGCTGCGAGCCATCCATCGTACGAGACGCCCAGGATGCCGGCGCGGCCGTTGTTCTTCGGCACATTCTTGATGAGCCAGTCAATCGTGTCGTAGGTGTCGGTGCTTTCGTCGATGCCTTTCGAATCTTTCTTGTCATGCATTGGCCGGTTCATCAGAAAAGTTCCTTCAGAGCCGTAGCGGCCGCGAATATCCTGATTCACGAAGATGTATCCATCCTTAACCAGATCGCGGTAGCGTCGATTGACTCCGTCAGAATTTGACTGGCCGACACCGTAGGGCGTTCGGTCGATCAGGATCGGCAGGGCCTCGGTCTGGGCCTTGGGAGTGAAAATTATCGTGTGTAATCGAACCCCGTCGCGCATCCGAATCATCTCTTCGCGCCGTTCGAATTCGACGTTAGGCTCGACCGCCGGCTGGTTGCTGGTCTTCCTGGCCGGCGTCTGTTGGCCGCTTTGCCGCCACAGGACACTCGTAACTTTCCCTTGCGCATCGCGCACAAACGTAGCGTCTGCGTCGATCAGCTTAAGAAAAAATTTTGTTGGGCTCTCCGGGAAGATTTCAATCCTGCCCTGGTTGGTGGCCTGAAGAAAAAACTTGTCACCTTCGCGAAAGAACGAAAGCACCAGATCCGGATTCTCAGCGAAAGAATACTGCCCGACGAATTCGTCGAACGTCTTTGGATCGATCTTTACTTCTTGCAGTTGTTGACCGGCCTCTGCGGCTGGTCGAAACGCTTCGACAGCGCAAAGGGTGAACAGTGAAAAGAGGATTATGAGTAAGACGATTCTTGTTGATTTCATAATGTGTTGCCGGTGGTTCGCAAAATATCATTACGCGATTAATCCGCAGTTTAGCGAATCAACCTCTCATCACCATGTAAGCGACAGCCGCTGCCGATAACCCGCTAATTATCAATGTCACGATCCAAACCAACCCGCGATCAGTCTTTACCATGCCCGCTTCGATCTGGCGGTTGACCTGGTCGTAACGCAAAGCTGCGAGCACGGTCACTATGGCGCCGAAAACAATGAGAACGATTCCGACCGCGGTAGTCCCGCCTAACACGTGACTGGCGTTCGTTGCGCCCACCGCGCTGAGTGTTGGGCTGATCCGTGAGACAACAAAGCCGAGGCTGATCAGCGCGACGTCAGTGCGCACCCACGCCAGAAACGTACGCTCATTGTCGAGGTGCTCTGAGGCGCGGTGCGCTTCGGGAATTTCGCGGTGTTTGACGTGTCTGCCCATAATCTCTCCGCAAACTACCGAGCCGGACACCGTGGTTCGTTTCGCAACTGAGGAGGCCATCCCAGGTGGTAATCTCC
>Ga0193729_1001915_pt1 | contig 10526 bp, 8 predicted proteins | sample U1c2metaG_FD_143036 | JGI IMG/M metagenome (GOLD analysis project Ga0193729, IMG submission 143036) | Soil microbial communities from a riparian zone of the East river system, Colorado, United States - U1c2 | ecosystem: Environmental > Terrestrial > Soil > Riparian zone | place: USA: East River... | reverse complement strand
CGCATAGATGGGCAATTGCAGAACAGCGATGCGCTGCGGGCGCGTCCGCCGGATTCGTTAACCGTCCCACCCGGCAAGGAGGCAATCCAGATTGATTATACCGGCCTCAATTTTTCAGCTCCAGAACAGGGACGGTTCAGGTACCGCATGAGAGGGTACGAAACGGCCTGGACAGAAACTGCGGCCGACATTCGCTCCGCGCGCTACCCCAGGTTGCCACCGGGTGATTACCATTTTCAAGTGATCGGATGCAATGAAGACTGGGTATGGAACGAGGCTGGCAGCAGCCTGACCATTAAAGTGTTGCCGCCATACTGGCGGACCTGGTGGTTTCGCGGCCTGATCACCCTCAGCCTGCTGGGCATGACCATAGGTTCGGTCCATTATGTCTCGACTCAAAAACTGCATCGCCAACTGGAGAGTTTGCGGCAACAGGAAGCGCTTGAAAAAGAACGGGCCCGCATCGCCCGCGATCTCCACGATCAGCTCGGCGCCAACCTCACCCAGGTTGCGCTGCTGGGCGAATTGGCGGAGACCGACAAGGATCTGCCGGAAGAAGTGGAGTCGCATGCGCGGCAGATTTCCCAAACGGCGCGTGAAACCACCCATGCTTTGGATGAGATCGTTTGGACGGTCAATCCATCCAACGACACGCTCGACGGACTGGTAAATTACGTTTGCAAATACGCGCAGGAATACCTTGCACTGGCCGGGCTGCGTTATCGGCTCGAAGTGCCGCCGGAATTACCCGCGACTCCCATTGCTCCCGAGCTTCGCCATAACGTGTTTCTCGCGGCCAAGGAATCGGTGAACAACATTGTGAAGCATGCCCAGGCAAGTTCGGCCTGGCTTCGGCTGCGGTTGGATGCGGACCACTTTGAGCTGGAGATTGAGGACGATGGCCGCGGCCTGCCCGCGAACGCGGCGGACAAGGGCCGCAACGGCCTGGGCAATATGCGCAAGCGCATGCGGGATATCGGCGGCGATTTTGAAATCGGGCCGCGTGCCGAAGGCGGCACGAAGGTCAAATTGAGCGCTCCCTTGCGGAGCGAGCCGAGATAAGATATGCGGTTGGAGCGATTGTTGTGGCAAGGGATGAGGGTTGCAGTTTTTGAGTTTAAAGGCGCGGCCCCTCACCCTTGATCCCTCTCCCCATCGGATGGGGAGAGGGCGGAAATACGCACTCTTTTAAGAGTCTGAAGCCCAAATGCGATCGAATCATGGGAGGCTATCTTCATGGAATCGCTAGAAGCGCTGGCATCCCGACCGGGCCTTTTCAATCCGGAGCCATTCCCCGGCAGGGATGCCGGGGCTGCCGGGGCATGCAAGAAAAACAACGAAAGAATGAACTTTTTGGCGCCTTCCCGTTATTAACGGGTATGAAAATCATCCAGAAAGTTTGTCTATCTTTGCTAATTGTGACGGGGGCGGGCACGGGTGTCGCGGGCGAGGCATTTCGCACGGACATCAATCCGGCGCTGCTGTATTATCAAGCGTTTATTTTGGCCCCCGATTTGTCCCAGGCGGACCGCGACTACCTGTTCAACACCGAGTGGCGAGGCCAAAAACTTCCGGAGCGATTTGGAGAGCTGGTAGCTCGTTATGACAATGAGTTCAAGTTGGTGCGGCAGGCGGCCCAGGCCACGGTGCCATGTGATTGGGGCATTGACATGAGCCCAGGCCCGGCCACGTTGCTTCCCCAACTCGCCCGTAACAAGGTGGTAATGCAAGCAGCCAGATTGCGCACCATGTGGAATTTGCAGCAAGGCAACGCAGTTAGAGCGCGCGATGATTTGCTGGCTGCGCTCGCGCTGGGAAGGAATAGCTCACATGACGGCACTTTGATTGCCGTGCTGGTCCAAATCGCCATGGAGAATATCCTTTGCTGCACCCTGGCGGAGAATTTCCATAAGTTCTCCGCTGAAACTTTAAAGCAGTTGGCCGATGGATTCGATGCGGCGCCCGCTCGAGGCACAGTGGTCTCCTGCATCCCCAAGGAAAAGACCTTCTTCAGGGATTGGCTGGTGGCCAAGGTTCAGGAATTGCAGAAAGAGAATGAAGGGAACGATGCCAGGACGATGGCGGCCATTCATGAACTGATCGCCAGCCTGTCGGAAAAAGTGGCCAAGGCGGCGGGAGGCACGAGTGAAGGAGTTCTCAAGTTGCTGCGTGAGGAGGACCCGGTTTACGAGCGACTCGCAATCATTTTGGCGCTGCCGCAACCGGAATACGAAGACCAGATGAAACAGTTCAACGCGGAAATTCAGAACTCCTCCAACCCTTTCATCTCGCAATCGTTCTCTGCCTGGGGGAAATGCCGGTCAAGAGAATTCGCGGTCCTGGTAGAACAGGCCATCGTGCAAGCCGCAGTGGAATACAAATTGCACGGCGAACAAGGTTTGAAGAGCATTACGGACCCCTGCGGCCAGGGTCCCTTCGCCTTTCAGAGGTTCGCCTTCGAAGGCATGGATCGCGGATTCGAACTCAGATCGGCTTATGACGGACGAGGATTTCCAGAAGTTCTGATCTTCGTGGAGAAAGATGGGCCTCCATTTCAGGTGAATTGGAAAAATGCAGGCGAGGCTTTGCCAAAATCATCGGCCCCAAAATGACGGAGCGGCCCGCGGGTTCCCGCATGGACTATCTGTCTTTGCGGGTTATAATCAAGATGTGCTCAGCCTGAATCCAGCCTTCGTCGTGGAAATCGAAGCGCCAGACACGCGGAGTTTGCTGGAGCGCGCCCGAGCGGGAGAGGCGGAGGCGTTCGGCCGGCTCTGCCGGAGCCTGGAAACACGGCTCCTCCGCCAGGCAATGACCTTGTGTGGGAATGCCACCGTGGCTGAGGATTTGGCGCAGGACACCCTGGTAGAAGGCTGGAAGTCTTTGCATCGTTATCATGGGCGCTGCCAATTTTTCACCTGGCTTTGCGCGATTCTGTTGAATCGTTACCGGAATATGGTCCGCGAGAAACGACCGATGCTGCTCTCGTCATTTGGAAGCCAGGGCGAGGCTGAAATCCAAGACAGAATCAATAATCTGGCCGATCGGGATTGTTTGCCCGATCAGGCGGCCGAGCTTCGCGAACAGGCGGAGTTGGTGCTGCGATGCCTTAAAAATCTGCCGGCCAAACATCAACAAGTCATCTACTTGCGTTTCTATGTGGACGATTCCCTGGAAGGAATTGCGGCTGCTTTGAACTGTTCGGTAGGGACGGTAAAATCGCGACTGTTTCATGCGCTGGACAAGCTTCGCGGGATGCACGCGTTAAGCGCCCATGTTTCGGATCTTAAAACGACCATCGAAAGTTTATGAAACCGTGTGGAAAAAATCGGAAGCTTATCGGCTGGCTGGCCCTGGGCGCTTTGGAGGTCCGCGAAGAACGGCATCTCCGGGCGCATCTCGAAACTTGCGAAGGATGCCGGGGTTATCTGTGGGAGCTCTCAAACGTAAAAGAGAAACTGAGCGCGGTGGAAATAACTTCGGATATTCGAGCGTCCGAAGGTTTCCACCAAAAATTGACACGCAGGCTGAGAGCGGAGGCGCCCGCATCGGTTTGGGAGACGCTCGCGGAGCAGATTCGGGCTGCCAGCTTGAATTGGCGCGCGACAGTTCCCGTGCTGGGCGCGATGGCGGTGATGCTCGTAGCGCTGTTTGTTTCGATGCGGCCTTCGGCCATTTCCGTGCCGCGGACAATTCAAATTCAGGCCGTGTTAACACCGGTGGAAAACCCTGAAATTGCTCCGACGCTCTTCAACTATCAGAGCGTGGCGAACCGGTCGCTGGAAAACCTTGATGAATTACTCAACCGACAGGGAAACGAGAATCCGTCACAAACGCCCATCTATACCGCTGCGATCCTTTCACGCACGACGGACGTCCTCGGCGAGTAAGCCGTCAGGGGCGTTTCAATCGCCGCAGTTGGCAGCAAAGCTGCTTAAATTTGAGCGACTGACCGCGATCCAAGCGGTCGGTTTCCTGAAAGGCTGATAAAAATGAATAAACAGAAGAGCGGGCTATTACTAAGAGGATTACCAATTGTCCTCGGGGTCATGATGTTGAGCAGGGCAACATGCCCAGCGGCGGCTGAGACAGATTATGAGGAGCCGAAAATTCTGGTTGGAAAAATCTTTGCGCAGGGACCGGGAAGGAAGCTTCTTTTTCAATCCCAAAGAACCGCGACGCGGAGCGGCACAACGGTGAAGGTTGTATGCGAATATACCTATCCGAACGGCTCCCTGGCGGCACGAGACGGGATCATTTATGAGGCCGGCCGACTTGCATCGTTCGAAACGGAAGAGCTCCAGACGGTCGAAAAAGGCAGCGCGGTAATCCGCCCGGAGGCGAAAAACCCAGGGAAACGAAAACTCTTTTTTCAGTACACGAAGGGCCGAGGCGACAGCGCAAAGAACAGCAGTGACAGCGAGAGTATGAATTCGGAGAACGAGACGCTGGTGGATGACATGATTCCGGCGTTCATATCAACCCATTGGGACACGCTGATGAACGGCCAGGCAGCCAAATTTCGATACATTGCCTTGTCGCGCACGGAGACGGTTGGATTCAAGCTGGTCAAAGACTCTGAAGCCATGCGTGAGGGAAAATCGGTGATTCGCATAAAGATGGAACCGACGAGCCTGATTATTGCAGCGCTGGTTGACCCCCTGTTCTTCGTCGTGGAAAAGGCGGCGCCACACCGCGTCCTCGAATATATCGGACGAACTACGCCGATGATAAAAAATGGGAATGGCTGGAAAGATCTCGATGCGGTGACGGTCTTTGAATGGAAGTAGCGCGGACGCTCGGCCGGACGGCTGCTCGAAACAATTCGAACGATTCGTTTTCCTCAGTAGTGTCCTACACCGGTTTGCACTTTATGGCAGGTCATTACTTCCGTTGATTCGAGGTAGTGACCCACTGGATCGGGCCACCCAAGCGGCATAGGGTTAGGACAACTGAATTAAAGGAAGTGGAAATTGGGATGGCGACTCGAAAGAGTCGCTATTTTTTTGAAGTGGTCAGAAACAACGAAACAACAGGCACGCCCAAGGTTCGCGATCAAATTGATCAGACCCTTGCCGCGGTCGCCGAGCACGCGGCGTCCTGAACAGTCAGAACCGCAGACTCGGCTTCGACGGGTTTGCTGCGGTTAGGGGAAACCTTTTCAAGGCGGGAGCGGAGCACCAAGGTGAGGGCTTTAAGAGTGACTTCGAAAGTGAGGAAGGGTTTGCCGATGAGATCATGGCCGCCGGCCAGAGACGACCTGGCGCGCGCATTGAAATCACTGTCGCAGGTAATGAAGACCACTGGGACAGCCTGGTTCATTTTAGTTTCGTGGATCTTTGTGCAAAGCTCGAAACCATCCATGCCCGGCATCTGCACATCCAGGAAGACGGCGTCGTAGGTTTTTTGCTTTGCCAACTCGAGGGCAGCAGACCCATTGGCAGCCAGGTCAGGCAGGTTCAAGGCTTTTTTTAACGCGAAGGCAACGGCGTGGCGACTGAGCGGATCGTCGTCCACTGCCAACACGCGGATAGGAGGATTTTCGGCCAGGTCCGATTTAATTCCCGGACGGACCAGGGTGTTGATGAGGTCCACGGCGCCAGTGACGGTTCGCAAGGTGGAAGGGGTGACATTTTGAGGTTTGGCGCTGAGTTGGTTAAGAAGAGCCTCGAGGGCCGATGCCATTTGCCAGGCCGGGAGCAATTGCGGAAGCTCAGCAGCGGTTTTGAGAGCCGCGGTTTGGCACGCTAGTTCGAGCATCAGTTCCTGCCTGGCCGATGAGTCCGTCGCGCGCGCAATTGCTTTCAACGAATCCCGAAGACAGGCCACAAATTTCGGCGCGCTGGAAAAGAAGTCTTTCAAAGGATCGTTCTTGGGCGCGCACCGCCGGCCTTCGGATTCGGCCGGGAGGGGTTGGGCGGGAGTTTCGGTCGCAGGCCCCGGATCGCGACGGGTGCCGGATGGACCTGTGCGAAAGTTTGAAGCAAAGTCGGAGAATGCCTTTTCCTCCGCCACGGTCCCGGGAGATATGTAAGCAGCGGCAACGGACGCAGAAATGCGCGCATCCTCATGGACATTGCGCAGCGCAAGAAATCTGGGGATGAAGCGCGTGAGCATTACCGTGCCGAATAGGAGGCAGCCAAGCTTCAAGACCATTAGTGAGCTGACGGGTGAAAGCCTCCAACTCCCTTTCTCCGGCAACAGTATCAGCGATATGAACATGGTCCCGGGCGGGAGTATCCTGTTGAGGTGGCGCAGGGGGAACGGTGGCCTCCTGCACGGATGAGGCGGATTGGGAGTCGACGGGCTGCTCGGCGGCTCCGCACCAGACCGCAGCAGGGAACAGAATCAAGGCCGCGAGAAATAGCAACCGGAACCGGCTGAGGTGTTTCCAATCAACATTCATCTCGCAGGCATGTATGAGAGGCCATCGCCACGTGAATTTTAACAGCAGTTTTGCAGCCAGATGGCGGAGAATAGCTGTCCTGTTTGAAGACAGCCAAAGACCGTTGGATCACGATCAACGAGCGAGCGTGGGCGGCGGGGTGGTTTTGAGGCCCGGAGGGGCCGGGGCGAAGATTTTGAGAGTGAGCCCATCCACGGAGGCGGAGACGCCATAAACTATGAAGCTGAAGTATTTCGAGACAGTGTCAAACGGGGGCAACAGAGAAAAATCCATCCAATCTCTGATACTTTTCTCAGGAGTGGCGGAACTGGCTGGTGCTCCGGGCAAGGGTGAGAAAAGAGGGGGATTGCTGGCGGAGGGCGCGGAATGCCTGAGTTCTTCAAAAGCAGTGCGCAAAGTCTCGGTTTGGTTTTGATAGCCAAAGAGACCGGTTCCAGAGCCCGTTACCTTTTGTGAGGCATCTACGAGGCCGCTGGTTTCGCGCAAGGCCTTGGCCTGGCTCTCACTGCTGCGGAGATATTCCTCGAGCATGGATGGGTCCGTGGAAAGCGCCACATAACCGCCGCTAAAGGAATAGTTGAGGGTGCGGGGGATTGAGGACCTTGCGGATTCGGGGAGCGGGAGCGGAATATTGGGGAGCGGAACGGATAGAATTTTACGGCCGAGAAATTCCCGTTCGGTTGGGGAGCCAGCCTGGGCGCTCATGAAGATGAGGATGCTTTTCAAGGCGGCGGTAAATTGTTCCGCATTGGGCGAAGCGACAAGGACCAAGGAAGGCAGAGACTGGATTTCGGCGGGGCTGTTGCCGCGAGGAGCCTTTTCGTAGGTGATAATGTCATCCCCAAGATTGCCAATGAGGTTTTTGCGAACATCAAAACCAGGATCCTTGCCATTGGCATTGGCGTTGGCGGTATCAATGATGAAGTTAAGGGCGCTGAGTGATTGCGGTGAAAGATCAGTTAACATTTTTTCGAGGGCGGCCCAGGCTTTTTGGCCGTCCAGACGCCAGCGCCGAAATTTCACGGCGTCAGCCGGGACAAACGCCGGGGGAGAGCAATCTTTTGGTTCGCCCGCGATGACTTTGAAAAGTCCCTGGCGGCCGGCTTCGGGGATGCTCAGAAACAACTGGAACAAGGTGCCTTCGTTTGAGTTTTGAGCCGTGAAAGCGATCGTTTTCAGGCCGGCGAGACCTGTGGCCGCCAGCATTTTATCCGGTTTAGGCAGCGCGAATGGATCGGTTGCGTCAGGTTCTTTTCTTTCCGAGGATAGGCGGTTGCGCCGGTCAACCCAGGCTTTTACGTTCACCCATCCGTAAATAGGCGCCTGGCGAAAGCAGGCCTGGTGACAGGAATCATAGGCGGCGAGTTCGCCGAGCGAAGGGAGAGCGCCTCCGGTCAGTCGAATGACGATCTTTTCGACTACTTTCAGAGAATTGCCGATGATCAGCAGAGAATCCGCCTGGCCAATGACAAGTTCCGGCCTGCGTGGGCTCTTTTTGGCCTCGCCATCAGGGCCCAGTTCCTGGACTTCGGGCGTTGGTGGAAAAAACTGGTTGAGAGTTCGAGGTATTTCGTTGGTGGACATCGGCAAGATCGCGAATTCCACGTTGCGAATTTTTTCAGTTCGCAGGGCCTTCCCGGCCTCGACCCACTTTCTGCGAAAGCCGGCGAGGTTGGTTCCGAGCTGGCTCGAATTCTCATTGGCATCGAGCAGCAACAAAAAGCCGAGCGGTTGGTCTTCTTTCGCGTCAGGACCATTTTGGATGAGCGCGAGGGTAAACTGCCCCTGAGGCAGGGAGATATAGTCTTTGAGCCGCACTTCGAGGTCGCGTTCGAGAGGCTTGACAAAATCCTCATTCCATTTGGAGATGAAATTCTCTCGGAACGGTCTCATGGCGGGATCGTTCCAGAACTGGGATTGGGGCAGAGCTTCGATGGCCAGCCGCAGTTTCCGGAAATCAGGGGCGGTGAGCACGGCTAGCGTGTCATCGGGCAGCAGCTTTTCCGCAGACGGCACGGCTGCAGCCAAGTCGCCAATTCCAAGGCGTAGAAGGCAGGGAAGCGCGAGGAGGCAAGTGATGAGATTCCTCGCGAACCGCGTTGACCGGAGCCCAGTGCCTGGATTCATGATCCAATTTAACGGTTAAGAGAGCGCGGTAGGCAACTGGCTTACTCGATGATCGCGTTGTCGTGGCGCGCGCGGCTCGGGGGCTCGAGGTAATGGTACGGGGTGCTCGGATTGTCGTTCGAATAGGCGAAGGAGTCCCGATGATCGAGGAAGAACTTGACCGACTCGACCGGAATAGCGAACCCCAGCCCTTCACCGAAAGTGATCTTCATGTTGGTGACTCCGATGACCTCGCCACCCATGTTGAAGAGCGGACCGCCGCTGTTGCCGGGATTGATTTGCGCGGTCGTTTGCAGATACAGCTCCCCTCCCAGTTGCCGTGTCTTGGTGCTTAAAATGCCTTCGGTCACCGTGCGTTCCAGGCCCAGAGGACTGCCGACGGCGAAAACCCGTTCACCGACGGATAAGGAATCGGCGCTGCCCATCACGACGTACTTGAATTTGGAGGTATCCTTGTCCTCGATTTTGAGCAACGCGAGGTCTTCGAACTTGTTGATGGCGATAATCCGGACCTGTTTGTAAACCTTGCGATCCAGTTCGCCGTTTTTCTGAAGATAAACCTCGACTGAAATCTGGGTCTCGCCTTCGATGACGTGAAAATTGGTCATCAAAAATCCATCTTCGTTAATGATAAAACCGGAGCCGAGACCGCCGGGCGTGCGCACCTGGACCACCGCCTCACCAACCTGTTTGACGAGGTCCCGAACGGAACGCAACGGCAAAGGCTGATGCGGCGCGGCATAGAAACCAGGGCGGGAAGCCGTAACGGGAACGTTTTCAGTTTCGGGCGGCGTGATTGGTGGCGGTGCGGTAAACCTAGTGGCGGCTTCGGCGCCAGTGGTTTTCGAGATCTTAAGGATTTGGCTTCGCGGGACGACAAGGACGGTGTAACCGATATCAATTGCGACCTGATCCCGTTTTTCAGAGAGGACTTTGCCATCCAAAGAAGCTTTGTCTTTGAGTTGAATCGTGTCCGCCAGAGCGGTTTGCAAGCCGCCAAGAGCGAGGGCGGAAATAAGACACTGTTTTATCATAGCTTGACATTAGATAGATCGTCCACGTTTGACAAGCAAGCATCAGTCTTGCCAAAAAATATGAGATGGAGAAGGTGAACAATTATGCCGAGGAGCTTTTGCACGCGCGCGCCCAATCCTCGGGGGTGTTGAGGTTACGGAGTTGACCGGACCAGCGCGATGACAGGTGGACCTTCTTTGCTCGCAGCAAGCGGGCCAGAGCTTGAAGCGAGAAATCACGACGCTTGATTTGCTCGGAAATCCCCGCCAAAGCGGCTCGGCGCAGAAGAAAAGGGAAACCGACCGTGTCTTTCTGCGCAACAAACACCCCGTCGCTGGGAGGACGGGAAAGTCGGCCCGATGACATTTTGTCGAGCAGGAATTGCAACAGTTCCGTGGAGACGAACGGGGTATCGCAGGGGAGAAAGAGGATGACATCGGCGCGAGTGGTTTTGAGGGCCGTGTAGATACCGCCTAGAGGGCCGCATCGGGGAACATGGTCGCGGCGGATGACGCGGACGGGGAGACCCGTGGCTTTTGCGGACGCCCGGATGGTGCTGAGCAAGGTCCCGCCGCCGATTGGCAGTTGCGCCTTGTCCCTGCCCATGCGCCGACTGAGACCTCCAGCGAGGATGCAGATTTCTAGGGCGAGGGGGGTTGGTTTATGAGCACCGCCCGGCATGTTTTTAAGCTTCCCCATTTCTTGAAGTGTTTTCAAGAAGTCTGCAATCGCCCCGGGGGATTCGCTGCCGCCAACAGCCCCAAGAGTCCAAAAAAGGCCGAAAATAAAAGTTGCGGTCCGGCGACTGTCTGGTAGTGTTTCAGGCCCTGCTAGAGGCTCCGCAGTACTTGCGGAACTGTTTGCAAGGGTTAACGGCCATAATTATCCTGCTCCTGGTCGGAGGAGGGGGCCACAATAACATCAAATCAATCCCGTGTTCCGCGGGATGGTTCGTTTCGCCGCTAGGCGTTGACGGGCT
>Ga0193729_1001913_pt1 | contig 10527 bp, 13 predicted proteins | sample U1c2metaG_FD_143036 | JGI IMG/M metagenome (GOLD analysis project Ga0193729, IMG submission 143036) | Soil microbial communities from a riparian zone of the East river system, Colorado, United States - U1c2 | ecosystem: Environmental > Terrestrial > Soil > Riparian zone | place: USA: East River... | reverse complement strand
CTGACAACCGACTACTGGTTTGCCCACTGCCACAGCGCGTGCAGCAGCGCGAGCTCGTGGGCGGGGAACGAGACGCACGTCGGCGGCCCGTTTGACACGGAACAGGCCGCCAACGCCGGCGGCTACTTCCTCGGCGACTACCAGGGACTCGTCACGACGGGCAACGCCTTCGGAGCATTCTTCGACATGGCAGTGAATCAGTCGACCACTCCGAGCGACGTCTTCTATTCGCTCGTGTCGCCGACACCCTGATCCGGCTGGCGAGGCGGTAGCACGAGAGCGGCCGCCTCGCCTCCGCTGACGTCGGCGTCAGGCTATCGTCGAGCAGCATCGGTACCGGCAGCGAAGGGGTTCTGAGGATGGACAAGCGCGAGCACATCGCTCGGCTCCTCGTTTCGTGTCCCGACCGCCACGGGATTATCGCCGCAGTCTCGGGCTTCCTCTTCGAGAGCGACGCCAACATCCTCAGCTCCGACCAGCACTCGACCGACCCCGAGGGCGGGACGTTCTTTATGCGCATGGAGTTCCGGCTCGAAGCGCTACAGGATCGAAGGGAGCAGCTCGAGCGCGACTTCGCCGAACACGTTGGAAAGCCATTCGAGATGGCCTGGCGCTTCGCGTACGCGAGCGAACGCAAGCGCATGGCGCTGTTTGCCTCACGCGATGACCACTGCCTCCTGGACCTCCTCTGGCGCTGGCGCCGAGCCGAGCTCGATGCGGACATTGTCGCCGTCCTCTCGAACCATCCCGACCACGCCGCCGATGTCCTCGGCTTCCGCGTTCCCTATCACCACATGCCGGTGCCTCCAGGCGGCAAGGCTGAAGCTGAGGCGCAAATGCTCGACGTTCTCGCCGGCAAGGTGGATCTCGTCGTGCTCGCCCGCTACATGCAGATCCTCTCGGAGGGATTCCTCGAGCGCCTCGGCGTAGCGGTGATCAACATCCATCACTCGTTCCTGCCTGCTTTCGTCGGCCGTGACCCCTATCGTCGTGCCCGCGACCGAGGCGTGAAGATCATCGGCGCCACGGCTCACTACGTCACGAAGGAGCTCGACGCCGGGCCGATCATCGAGCAAGACGTCGCCCGCGTGTCGCACCGACAGAGCGTTGAGGAGCTCGAGCTCATCGGTCGTGACATCGAGCGCCTCGTGCTCGCCCGTGCCGTCAAGTGGCACCTCGAGGACCGCGTCCTCGTCCACGAGAACCGAACCGTCGTCTTTTAGCGTCGAGCACTACGGGTCGGCGGTGAGCCGCGTGAGCCCGGGATGCTGCGCCGCTTTCTCGAAAGCGCCGAGGGGTCTACCCCTCAGGTAATGGTCGAGAAACGAGATCGTGGCGCGTTCGACGATGCCGAGCTGTGGTTCCTGCCCGCGGTATGGGGGAAGGTGTGACGCCCGGAGCAGCCACAACAGGAACTTCGGACGTCGTGCGAGCCGGAAGAAGGACGCGGTTGTCCCCGGCGCGTTGATTCTGTCCGCTGTTCCCTGCACCGCGAGGAGGGGCGGGCCTCTTTCGGGAAACGGGCCCATCCGAGGAAGCGTCGCGCCCGACAACACGATCGCCGCGCGGACGCGCCGGTCGCGAAAGCGGTGGTCGTAGGCAGCGGCCATGGCAGTGACGCCGCCGTCGGAGTGGCCGGCGACCGCGATCCGCGACGGATCGATCTTCCCTTCGAGCACGCCGCCCGGCCGGATGTTCAGCGCGAGCAACCTCGAAATGACGAAGCTCACGTCCCGGGGTTGGTTGACGAGATCGGACTCGTTCGGCCCGCCAGGCGCGTCTGCATTCTCGAGTGGGAAGGAGGGCGCGGCGACAACGTATCCGGCTTCCGTCCATGAGCTCAGCAGGCGACTGTAAGTCGCGGGGGTAAGCGCGAATCCGTGTGCGAACACGATCAGCGGAAGAGGGCCTCTCGTCGCCGGATAGCGGACAGTTGTCTCGAGCGAGCGCAGTACACGTCTTCCGTCGGGCAGCCGGATCGTGCGCGAGTGGTCGACGAACCGGAAGACCCGGACGCCGAAGGGCCGCCGACGCTGCGCCGACGCCGAGGGCGCAAGCGATGGCCGCGCACGCCCACCGCGCCCCGCGCATCCTTACAGGCCGTTTCATAGCGAACGCGGCCGCAGGTTATTTGAAGGGCACGCTGATCGCGCCTGGCAGGCGGCGGTAGACGGCGAAGAAGTCGCGATCGTCGGGAACGAGGTAGCGCGTGGCGGGCTGCATCACGTTGGGCACGACCTTGGTCGGGCCGAGGCTTCCCTTGTGGCTATAGGTGATCAGGGTCGGCCACTCCGGATTGATGTCGAATTGCATGGCCCGGACGGCGCCCGCTCGTTGCAAGATTCTTGCCAGAGTGATCACGGTCTGGTCGTTGGCCGCGGCATAAATCACGTTGCCGCGACGGTCGATGCCGACACCGGTTCGCCAGACGCGGACGGCGTTGCCCAGCGTGAGGCCCCATTGAGAGCTGTCGTTCAGTGTGGGGTTGAGCCGACCGTTCTCGAGGATCGGCGGCAGGCTCTGGCGAGCGAAGACGATGCCGGGCCCGGCGTTCGGTCCGCCGATCCAGGTCTTGATGTCGATGTGACCGTCGCGGTAGCCGATCAGCGTCGCCAGGCCGTCCCTGAGCGGCTCGTACGTGCGGCCGTTGATCGAGGAGCCGTTGTGGCCGTCGATGTAGGTGAAGCCGCCATTGAAGGTGGCCAGCAGGCGCCAGCGCTGACTGTAAGGGACGGACATCGGCCCTCGTACCGGTGCACTCGGAGGCTCGTAGCGGCCCGGGTAGAAGCCGAGCGCCGTCCGCTTGTGATCGAACCAGGCGACGTACGCGACGATCCGCGGATAGGCGCGCTCGGTGCGGAAGGTGGTGACGAGGACCGCGCGTCCTCCCGTTGAGAGGTCCGTTCGCTTCCAGATCCCCTCGCCCGGCAAGGGATGAGCGAAGACGGGCTTGATCCGCTGAGGCCAAGCCGTCGTGTGCGCGCGCGCTTTTCCACCCAGGCCCACCGCCGGGAGGGTCTTCAGCTGCGGGCCGCCCTTTTTTGGCGCCTTCCAGCTGTAGTAGATGTGCTCGGCCTCGTCGACCAGCCAGTTGCCATGGTTGTTTCTGAGCCACTCGACGGACCGCACCCCCAGCGGCAGGCTCGACGGCTGCAACATCGTCGCGGTGTAGGAGTACAGGGCGGGAGAGATGAGGACGACCGCGGCGAGCAGCGCGCCGAACCGCCGCCGACGCCTCCGACGTCGGGCCGCCGCCTCGCGACGTCCGGCAAGCCTCGCCAGGGTTGCCGAGACGGATTGTGACTCGCCTGCGTCCGCCGGAGCGCCCAGAGAGGAGCCGTCACCAGCCTGCCAGCTGGCGGCCCATCTGATCACGACCTGGATCCTCGTCCTTGGTAATGAGAAAACGATGAGACGGTGTCGGGTCCGGCACGATGGTGGCTCACACTCAACGGAGGGAGGTCCGTGATGGCAGTGAAAGCACAGGAGCGGGCGGACTTGGCGAACGAGCTGCTCGAACAGATCGGACAGACCGTCGGCCAGAAGGCGAACGTTTCATCCGTCTTCGGCGAGCCGATCGAGCGAGAGGGCCTGACGGTGATCCCGGTCGCAAAGGCCCGCTTCGGGTTCGGCGGGGGCGGCGGCTCGGGCTCTCGCGAGGGCGACGAAGGCGGAGGCGGCGGTGGGGGCGGCGGTGCTCTCGTCAGCCCGATCGGGTACATCGAGCTGCACGACGGCAGCGCCGAGTTCAGGAGAATCTCCACTCCGATGGACTTCCTGGCGCTCGTCGCAGCCGCTTCGGTCATCGCGGTCGCTGTGAAGCGCCTCTTCGATTAGGAGGGCTTGGCGGAATACCGCTCGTCGCCGGGGTGCGATGCTCGTTCCCTGGGGAGGACGCAGGGAGTGTCCATATCCATAGATATGGGCGCGACTGAGGACGGTGCCAGGGGGCGAGTAGCGCGGCCCGGCGGCACAGACTGTATTTCGCCAAGCCTTCCTACAGCGCTCTCGCGGAATCGCTCCCGCGAGGGATAGCGCCCCAGTCGCGGGCGCCGATGATCAGCGAAGTACCGCAAAAAACGGCGGCGCGGCCACGCCACACGTTCGGAGGAGGCAGGCGTTGCCGCTGCATCATCAACGACCAACGGACGGACGAGGAATCGCCTTCCAAGAAGCGCGAAGGGGGGTGAGTCCGTCGCTGAAGCTCTTTGTTTTGGTACAGACGATCGCACCCGGCGTACCCGCCGGGCGGCGCGAGCGCGAGGAGGGTCAGACGATGGCCGAATACAGCGTCGCGCTGACGCTGATCACGATCCTCGTGATCGGAGCGATCTCGATGCTTTCGGACCACGTGCGCAATGTGATCTCGACCGTCTCGGGCGTCCTCCCGGGCCACTAGCGATGCGGGAGCTGTACGAGAGCCTTCGCCCGAAAGAGGCGCGGATGTTGCACTGGAGCGCGGCAGCAGCAGCCGCCGCGCTCTGGTTCTCGATCGCGTGGCGCGACGCCTGGGTGTTGCTGCTCGTGCCGATCATCGGCGGGTCGTTCGTCTTCCTCGTTCGCCGCAACCGCCGGCTTGACCCGATGGGCCACGCCGAGGACGACAACGAGTTTTTCTAGAGCCCGGCGACCTTTTCGAGGTCGCGGACAAACTCGCCGAACTGGGTGTCGCGATCTTCTGCTCGCAGGATCGCGGACGGATGAACTGTCGCAATCGCTTTCGGAGCGAGCGGCGAGGCGACGAGCTCGCCCCGCTGGCGCGACACGCGGAAGTCACGGCCGAACAGCGCCTGAGCGGCGGTAGCGCCGAGACAGACGAGCACGCGAGGTTTCAGCACAGCCAACTCCGCGTCCAGCCAGGGCCGGCATGCGGAGATCTCCCGCCAGTTCGGCTTCTGGTGGATTCGCCGCTTGCCCTGCGGCTTCCACTTGAAGTGCTTGACCACGTTCGTGACGTAGACCTGCGAGCGGTCGATTCCGGCCTCCACGAGCGCCTCGTCGAACAGCTTTCCCGCCGGACCGACAAACGGTCGGCCCTCGATGTCCTCGCGGTCGCCGGGCTGCTCGCCGACGAAGACGACATCGGCGTCCGGCGAGCCTTCGCCAAACACTGTCTGCGTGCCTGTCTCCCAGAGCGGGCAGGCCTTGCAGCCTGCCGCCGCCTCGCGCAGCTTCTCGAGCGTCGGCTGCTCAGGGATGAGCGAGGCGGCCGTGCCGTCATCGTCGCCGTGGCCGTGGCCGTGGCCGTCGAGCGAAAGTTGGCTCACGTGGAAAAGCTAGCCAAAGGGCGACGCTACGATTCCACGTCGCGGCGCCGTGGCCGAGAGGTTAGGCAGAGGCCTGCAAAGCCTCGTACAGCGGTTCGAATCCGCTCGGCGCCTTCGCCGATCGAAGTCCGGCCGCTCCGCGGCCATGACGACTTCGATCGGCTTTGCTGCTTCGGTTCGGCCGTCGTGAGCCGACGCCGGCAAAGCCGGCATCGGCGCGCCCATAGGCCCCCAATTTCGCATCTCACGAAACTCTCAGACGCGACTGCTTCTATCAGGCGATGATCGTGGCCGAGTCCTTGACCAAAAATTACGGCGACCAGCGGGCCGTCGACGACCTGTCCTTCACGGTCCAGCCCGGAGTGGTTACCGGCTTCCTCGGACCGAACGGCTCCGGCAAGTCGACGACGATGCGGTTGATCCTGGAGCTCGACGCGCCGACCGCCGGCGACGTGACCGTCAACGGGAAGCACTACCGAGACCACGCCGCTCCGTTGCACGAGGTCGGAGCTCTCCTCGAGGCTCGTTCGGTTCACACCGGACGTTCTGCATACAACCATCTGCTGGCCCTGGCTCAGACGCACGGAATCGGCCGCCGGCGGGTCGACGAGATGATCGACCTGGTCGGGCTACACGACGTGGCGAAGAAACGGGCGGGGAAATTCTCGCTCGGGATGGGTCAGCGGCTCGGCATCGCTGCGGCGCTGCTCGGTGATCCCTCGACGGTGATGCTCGACGAGCCCGTGAACGGGCTGGACCCGGAGGGCATCCTCTGGGTGCGCCATCTCTTGAGAGGGCTCGCCGCCGAAGGACGAACGGTCTTCGTCTCTTCGCACCTGATGAGCGAAAGATCGCCGACATGAGTACCGAGGAGTTCATTAAGCAGGCCTCGGGAACGGTCGTCCTCGTCCGTACGCCGCAAGCAGCCGAGCTGGAAACGCTGCTCAGTGGGCCGGATGTGACCGTGACCGCGGTTGCGCCGGGCCTGCTCGAGGTGCGCGGTCTGACCGGGGCGCAAATCGGTGAGGTGGCCGCCGCGAATCAGATCGTCTTGCACGAGCTGACGCCGCAGCAGGCCTCGCTCGAGGAGGCGTTCATGACTCTGACCCGCGACGACGTCGAGTTCAAGGCGGCCGAGCTGGAGTCCGAGGAGGCAGTCGCGTGAGCACGGTCTCGCAGGCTCAGCCAATCCCGCGGCTTCCCCACACCGGGCGGGTCGCGCAGCTCCGGGTGGCAGTCTCCGAATGGACGAAGCTGCGCTCGTTGCGTTCGACGCTTTGGTCGCTCTTCGCGGCCGTCCTGCTGACAATCCTGTTCCCCGTCCTCTTCGCCGCGATCACCTCGTCCCACTGGGGCTCGATGAGCCCGCACGAGCGTGCCGATCGCCACCCGCTCGACATCGCCCTGGCGGGCGTGAACGTCTCGCAGCTTGCGATCGCGGTGCTAGGCGTGCTCGTGATCACCGGCGAGTACTCGACCGGGATGATTCGCGCGAGCTTTACGGCGGTCCCGAAGCGATTGCCGGTGCTCTGGGCGAAGACCGGCGTCTTCGCGATTGTCGCGTTGCTGCTGATGATTCCGCCGGTTCTGATCGCCTTCTTCGCGAGTCAGGCGATCCTCTCACGCCACGACATCCTGCAGATCTCGTTCTCGCACCCCGGTGTGGCGCGTTCGGTGATCGGCGGCGCTGTCTACCTGATGCTGGTCGGCATCTTCGCGCTCGGAATCGGCGCAATCGTGCGAAACACCGCCGGCGGGATTGCGACGTTCGCCGGCATTTTCTTCGTCATCCCGCCACTGATGAACATCCTGCCGAGCAACTGGAACCACGCGATCAGCAAGTACCTCCCCAGCGAGGCTGGTCGGCAGCTCTTCTCGCTCACTCACGACTCGAACAGCCTCTCGCCCACGGCCGGCGGGCTGCTGTTCGCCGGCTACTGCGCCCTGGCGCTCGCGATCGCCGCCGTACTGCTCGTTCGGCGGGACACCTAACGGTTTACCCGACCGGGTCGCGCAGAAGCTTGGCGTAGGGGATTCCGGTCGCCGGATCCGTATAGACGGCGCGATAGAAGGTCGGCCGTATCCGCGGCGAGTCAACCAGCGCAAAGGTTCCGCCGGGGCCGAGCTTCGCTATCCCCGCAGCCTCGCGGATCGCCTTCGAGCGCTCCCGGTAGATCGTCACCTTGCCGCCGCGCGCTCCCTGTACCCGGCCGGAGAGAGCGACGGTGCCGTCGGCGCGTGCCTCGGCGCTGAGGCTGACGTGCACCGGCAGCGAGCCCCGGGTTCGGAACCACGAGAGGCCGTCGGGTCTGGAGAGCAGCAGATCCTGGGCGGCGCTATGCGGCACGGCCGCCAGGCCGGCGAGCCGCCCGTCGAGCTCGCTACCGCCAGAACCCGTGACCGTTCCGGCCCAAACGGCGTCCGGCTCGGTGACCGAGAAGGAGAAGCTGTCTGCGGAGACCCACTCGTTGGCGGCAACCACAGGGCCGTTGCGGGTCATCGCGAGCCCGGTCGTAACCCCTCGCTCGGAAACGACGTTCTCGGTGATCTCTCGCCCGTGGGTCGCGATTGTGACCGGGAAGCCGCCATAAAGGGATCCCGGAAACTCCTCGGTCCAGGCGGCGTAGACGACGCTCCCACGACCCGGCGCCGCGAACATCGGGCCGATCGGGAAGCCGCCTCTGCCGGCGGAGAGGTAGACGCCGATCCAGGTTTTCTTCCGCGGCGTCCATTCGATCGTTCCCACCGCGCCGCTCACCCCATAGGTCTCGACCACGTGGACACTGCCGTCCGGCAGCAGAACCGGCGCGGCCGGCGGCGGCGTGTAGCTCTTCGGCCAGCCGCCCGCGGTCACGCGCTGCGTCTGAGCGCCTCGGGTTCCCACCCGCGCCAGAATCAGCTGGCTGAACAGGCTGTGCGTGTGCCAGCGCGTGTAGGCGACGACAGGCAGGCCCCGGCGATCGAGGGTCAGCCCGGGCCAGCCGAGCGTGAGATCGGGGCCCAGACTGCCCGTGAGCCGCGTCTTGACCCAGCGATCCTTTTGCCGGCGAAGAACGGCGAGGCTCCTGTCGCCCGGGCCGATGACAACCGCCACGGGCCCCGCGCTCCCAGCCGCGAAGGCGGCAAGCCTCGAGCCCCTGGCAATCCGGGCGGCCCGCTGCTGCATCCAGTGCCCGCGCCCGCCCCGCCGGGCGACCAGGAGCTCGGCTCCGCTGACATAGCCGACGAGCGGTGCGCCCCGCGGCGTCACCGCGATCATGCCGTCGGGCGCGCGCGCTACGAGCTCGCCCGAGGCGCTCCCCGTCACCGCCAATGAGACCGCGGCGATAACGAGGAACCACCTCATTCCGCGAGACTACCTTCGGGTTCGGGGTGCGTCGAGTCCCCGCGCTAGGATCCCGCCGGGGTCACGTTCAAGCGAAGGAGTGAGATGGAGCTTTGCGCGACTATCGACCAGACCCGGCAGCGCTGGGACGTCCTGAAGCATCCGTTCTACGAGCGCTGGGAATGCGGCGAACTGAGCCGCGATGAGCTTGCGTTCTATGCGGGCGAGTACCGGCACGCGGTCGTCGCGCTGGCGCGCGCTGCGTCGGTTGCGGGCGACGACGAGCACTCGCGCGAGGAGGCGGAGCACGTAGCTCTGTGGGACGACTTCGCCACCGCCGTCGACGCGCCTCTCGATCGCGAGCCGACGCCGGAGACCTCGGATTGCGCCGCCGCCTGGTCGCCCTCGGAGCGCTTCCGGGCGCTGGCGGTTCTCTACGCAGTCGAGTCGGCTCAGCCGGCAATCTCGCGGACGAAGCTTGCCGGGCTAGTCGAGCATTACGGCTTCGACGCCGCCGATCCGGCGACCGAGTACTTCCGGCTGCACGCCGAGCGAGACATCGAGCACGCGCGGGCCGCCCGCGAGGCGCTCGCGGGGGCTCCACCGGCGCAGGCCGAAGAGCTCGCTGCAGTCGCCGAGCGCGCCCTCGAGGCGAACTGGAGGCTGCTCGACGGAGTCCAGCGGGCCGCGTAAGGCGGCGCGGCTACTCGGCGGTGGGCGCCTGCGTGGGCGCCAAGGCGGACAGCCAGGAGGAGAGCTCGGAGAGATAGCGGGGGTCGATGGAGTGGGCCAACGGGTACTCCCGGTAGAGGACGTCGGCGCCGGCTTGCTCGAGCTGCTCCTTCGCGCGCCGGCTCCATTCGACCGAGATCACCGGGTCGAACGTTCCGTGGCCGATCGCGACGGGCGGCAACGGTGGCGAGAGGTCGAGCTCGAATCCCTCGACCGACGGAATGAAGCCGCTCAGTGCGATCAACGCAGCGGGTCGCGGCCTGTCGCGCCCGAGGCCGAGCGCGTAGGTCATCACTGCGCCCTGCGAAAAGCCGCCGAGCACCGTGCGCTCGGCTGGCACCCTGGCTTCCTCCGCGAAAGCCGCGAGCCACGTCGACACGAGCGCGTAGCTCGTGTCGAAGGTCTCCTTGTCCGGATACCCGATCTCACGGACGATGTACCAGTGTGCGCCGCCCGGCGGTAGCGACAGCGGCCCGCGCAATGTTGCGCCGACGAAGCGGCGTTCGGGGTCGAGCAAGTCGAGGAGCGGGAAGAGATCGTTCTCGTCCGCGCCTCGGCCGTGGAAGAGGACGAGAGCGCCCTCAGGCGTGCCTCCGGCGGGGCGGAGTCTGTAGGCGAGCGAGTCGAGCGCGCTCACCGCGCGGCGGCGGGCTCGCGCGGGTTCGGCAGCGGCGTCAGGATCGGCTCGACCTCTGAGCGTAGGTGCTCGAACGCGGGCGGCAGCGAGAGGCGCTCCCCGAGGTGCTCGATCGGCTCGTCCGTCGCAAAGCCGGGGCCGATCGTGGCGATCTCGAAGAGGACGCCGCTCGGCTCGCGGAAGTAGATCGACTTGAAGTAGAAGCGGTCGATGATCGGAGTTACGTGCGCGCCCGCGGCCGCGACACGTTCCCGCCAGGGTTCGTGCTCCTCCGGCGGGGACGCCCACGCGACGTGGTGCACGGTGCCGGCACCGGGAACGCCCGACTCGTCGGGCGCTGCCTCGTACTCGATCCAGCCGCCGCGCGAGTCGCCGCGCGTCTCCCAGCGGTTCGCCGCCGGCTCGAAGCCGAGCTCCTCGAAGAAGGGAGCGGCTCGCTGCGCCGAGTCGCGTGCGTACGCGCGCACGCCCTCGAAGCCCTGCAGCGCGAGCTCGCGCGGGATCTCCGGATGCTCGGCGATGAGCGGCTCGTCGGGCACGTTCGCGATCACGAGCTCGTGCTGCAG
>Ga0193729_1001911_pt1 | contig 10532 bp, 8 predicted proteins | sample U1c2metaG_FD_143036 | JGI IMG/M metagenome (GOLD analysis project Ga0193729, IMG submission 143036) | Soil microbial communities from a riparian zone of the East river system, Colorado, United States - U1c2 | ecosystem: Environmental > Terrestrial > Soil > Riparian zone | place: USA: East River... | reverse complement strand
AGGATAATGATCTAGATCTTCCAGGTAGAGGCAGGCGATGATGATGGCTGGAGCCCGCAGGATACGCCGGTGCGACTTCTCTAGGCGGATATTGACAGTCTTCTCTGATTGCCCATCCATCTGGAGGTTTGCACGCCAAGTTTCACCCAGCTGCTCGGCAAGGCGTTGTTTTGGCTCCTGTTGTGTGAGCACAGCAAAGCGCCATGGTTGTCGACCATGTGGCGATGGTGCCCATCGCGCAGCCTCCAGCATCTGCTCAAGTAATGCACGCTTGACAGGACGATCCTGGTAGATGCGTACACTTCTCCTATTGCGCAAAAGTGTCGCCAGATCAGTTGATCGCTTTGGTATGATCATATATTGGATTCTCTAGCCTAATGCAGAACGACTGGACATGTGAAGCATTGTTCCGTTAGAATGACCCACGTCAGCAGGCGTGGGGGCAGCATCAGGCTTTCTCTTTCTCTTCGATCCGTCTGAGGATACTGCAATGAAAATGCTGCGATAAATAGCTAGCGAAACATATCCGTTGCGCTCTCACGCATGAGTGTGTGAGCACCTCCCTCGCTAGGTGTATAGCTGTAGCCACGAATAAGGGCGACAGGGATTTGTTCTATTTTCCCCATGACAAGTTCGGCGGTGGCGGCCAGTTCATCGGCTACAGCAATGACACTGGCTTGCAGCTTATACCCATAGGAATCGTACTGTTCACGATAATCAACCAGAGGCTCCATCCCTGCCAGACCGATAGCCATATTGACCTGTCCATTGCGCCAGGGGCGTCCCCAGGTATCTGAGATAATAATGGCGATGTCGAATGTGGCATCCTCTCCTGCTAATGCTTGCAGCTGTGTACGCAGTGTCTGCGCTGATTGGTCGGGATCAACTGGCAGTAAGGTTAGCAGACTCGCGCCATTGATATTGGACTCATCGACACCAGCATTGGCGCAGATAAAGCCATGATGAGTCTCACTGATAATGATACCACGATCCATGCGTACAATGCGTTTGCTCTCGCACAGGACTACCTCAACATGGCGGGCGTCTTTCTGGTTTTGTTCGGCAAAGGTCTGGGCTAAGGGAGATGGCAGTATATCTGTAAGGTGAACGGTACGTCCCTCCGCCTTAGATACGATTTTCTGTGTAACAACCAGAATGTCGCCTTGTTCTAGTCTGAGATCCTGGTTGAGTAATGCCTCATAGATGATACTGCCCAGGTCAGCTCCTAGGGAAATTTCGCCAATGCCTTTTATGGGAATGATACGTATTTCGTTGTTCATATTCCTCCCTGCATCTGCTTGCGTTGATATTATATCGCCTGAAGGAAGGCTCTGCCAAATCAAATTGAGAAACTGTCTGAAAAAGGGATATTCCTGGGGAATGGATATTCCTGGGGAATGGATAAACTGCCCTATGAAGACCCTGTCCCTTCATCCCTTTTCACAGACAAGCCCAGGGCAAACGCATCTTATTTTCTAGGCTGCACCTAGCCTGACGTGAGGAGCAACAGAGAAAATCAGGGCTGATACGCTTGCTTGCTTGCTTTCATGCGAAGCCAGGCTATTGCCCAAATTTAGATGCGTTTGCCCTGCTTGCTCGATCCCTTTCTCTACCCAGCCAAAGAAGTGGCCGTGTTGTATCATGAGCGCTGGCACGTCGAAGTGGTCATTGATGAGACCCGCACCCATCTGCGTCTGTCGGCTCGCACCTTGCGCAGTTTGATTCCAGAAGGCGTCATTCAAGAGATCTACGCACTTCTCTTGGCTCATCTGGTCGTGCGCACGCTCATGGTGCAAGCGGCAGAGCAAGCTCATATCTCCCCAACCCAGATCAGTTTTACCGAGACCATCCGCATCATGGATGAAAGTCTGATCCCGGTAGTGGGTCATACCCAAAGGATGATGTGGTAAAATACCAGGAGTCTTGATTTCAAAAGGAGAGCACATCATGGTAACAGTAACGATTTGCTGTCAATATTGTGGCAGCGCAGATTTGGTACGAAATGGCCATGCGTCGAATGGAAAGCAAAAATATCGCTGCAAATCATGTAAGAGACAAAGTCGCGAAAATCCATCACCAAATGGATATACAGAAGAGCGTCGTGAAGAAATTATGAGAGCATATCAAGAACGTAGTAGTTTGCGAGGATTAACAAGAACATTTAAAGTAGCTCGTAATACGGTGAAAGATTGGCTCAAAAAAAAGCAGCAAACCTCCCCCCTTTGAGGGAGACATTAGTTACACCAGACCTAAATGATCCAGATGCGACAATACTGGAATTAGACGAATTATGGTCTTTTGTGTTTAAGAAAGCAAATAAAGTATGGATATGGATTGCTCTTTGTAGAAAAACACGACAGGTAGTTGTACGAGCAGTTGGAGACCGAAGCAAGGAAACTTGCCTTGAACTATGGAATAATGTTCCAGACGAATATCGTAAAGGACATTGCTTTTCATATTTTTGGAAAGCATACTAGGCAATCATTCCTGAAGATCAACTGACACAAGTAGGTAAAGAAACAGGTGAAACAGCACATGTTGAGCGATGGAATTGTACGCTCCGACAACGTCTTGCTCGTTTTGTTCGTGAAACGCTCTCTTTCTCTAAATCAATACGTATGCATATTATTTGTTTGGATCTGTTTCTTCATCGCTACAACCTGGACAGGGCCATCCTCCTAGATTGACCCACTACCTCCTTTCCATAAACCATAAAGTCTAATGTTCAAAGCAAAATGTCCTGCTTAGCTCAGAAAATCTTGGGAGAGAGCTAATGACCCTCTCCCATTTCTCAATACTACAATGTGAGGAAGCATCAAAGGAATGTCCGCGGCTCTCGCTTATCACAATTGCTTAGGGAAGGAATATCTGCGGCTCTTGCTTATCATAACTGCTTAGGCCAGGAGTCGAATTTCCTCTCGTCGAATTTCCTCTCGTCGAATCTCCTCTCGTTGCTTGTCTGGGGACACCTAGGTATTGATCTCTATCCATAGGATTTCTCCACGAAGCTGTAGCCAGAGGGTCAACTTCCCTTTGTGATGCTTCTGCTTCAATTAAACCTCTTTCACTTTGTGGTGTTCCTGCTCTAGCTATATCTCCTACTGCACTTTGTAGTGTTTCTACTCTAGCTATATCTCCTACTGCGCTTTGTGGTGTTCCTACTCTATCTTCGCCATCCTCTGATGAAGATTCACTCGAAGATTCACGCGAAGGGTCCTTAAGTGCATTCCATACTGCTTCATTCGATTCGATTGCATTTTTAATATCTTCACCTTCTATACGCATCTCATACGTTTGTGTCTTTATTTCTCGCAGCAGCAGTCCTCTCCGTTGTTGTCCTTCCTTCATCTTGCGTGCTTCAGCAAGCCTCGCTTCAGCACTCACTCCTTCATCAATCATGCCTTGAGAAAGACTTGCTTGAGTAAGCATTTCTTCATCTTTTCTATCCATAACTTTTTGTAATCCCTTTGCTAACATTTCATCACGTAACATACTAATTTCCCTTTCACGCTTTGCTAGCTCTTTGCTTAAGCGTGCATCATTATCTGTTGAACCTTGGGGACGTGATGATCCTTCTCCTGGATTGTGTGGTGAGGTATTTCCATTTCTTATCGGCAATCTCTGTAGTTGCTGTTCAATATCTTTTTGACGCTTGTGGTCTGGTGATTCCCCCCTTTTCACTCGGCCCTCTTGATCTGTTTTCATCATTGCTACCATTCGTTCGCCCCATTTACTGGCAGACCCTCCTCCTGTTGACGACTGGGAGGGTGGTACTTCACGTGTATCTAGCTTTAGATCTTTTGGACGCTGTCCTGCCATGATAATTTTTCTCCTTATTTCATAGGTATTGGAAATGTTTGTCTATATTAGAGGGCATTTCTTAACTCAAATAAGGTGAGCATTTCTGAACTGGAGCAGACAAAGAATATCTGTTTCATTCTCATCAAAAAGCTGCTTTTTGATGGTCTTTGCTGACCTTATGCGAGCATACTTTCCCAATTTATCAAAGAGCTTTTATAGGAATTACGAAATGTCCTCTATTACTTAAAACAAGCATCACTCTTCATACTCTTCAGATCATTTCACAGTAGAGTTGCACTATCTGGTGGATGTGCTCAAAAGTTGGGCAGAATTGAGCACGAATGGGAGGGTTTCCCACCACTTCATGCTGTTGTACCCACTTCACTGTGTCAAGTCAAAAAGGGGGAAAGTTTCTTGCACACCAGCACGCCGGAACTCTAGATCCTTGTGATGTACCAATGACTTTCCTTTTACCCTTCGTTGGATCATCCGATGAACTATATAGTCTTCTCTCTGCCATACTATTTCACTCCTCAATTCATAAACTATAAAGCTTATAGAGCTTTTCTCATAATTTACTCAAAGCAAGTGACTACTACAATCATAGCCAATGAGTACCTAGTTGTCAATGACAATCAACAGACAACTAGAGGACATCTTGCTGATTACTCATGCTCTCTTCACCTGCTGACTGCAAATTCTCTGGTATGCGCCACGACGAGCACCAGAAACACATGACCTCCCATCGTGGTAGCGATATGCTTCTTTCCCTCCAGCATATGCTAGAGCTTTCACGCAAAGTGAGACAGAGCCAATTTCAGAGCCATTTATTTTGAACAAATGATACTCTTGCACTAAGAGGCTATGCTATGACATACTATTTGTTAGAGACCTTCGGGGCAGGGTGCAATTCCCGATCGGCGGTAAAGCGTCTTCTACCGTAAGGATGTAGAGGAGCCAAGCCCGCGAGTCCGTAGCCAGTCCTCTTAACTGGTTCTATACGACAGATCCGGTGTGATGCCGGGGCCGACGGTACAGTCCGGATGGGAGAAGGTTTTTGTGAATCCGTGATCCGCTGCCACACCGAGGTGGTAGTGGGGGTAGTTGAGTATATACACACTCGGCTATTCCGCAATGGTTTCCCTCAGTCTCCCTCGCTTATCCCCCCCGAGTCAGTTGAATTGGCAATTCTCTATCTATGTGCCTGAGAGAGAACTCGTCTGTAGAACTTTGACCGAGGGATATTCATGAGTATAATAAGCTCTGCGGTAGAAGAGGCAGCAGTTGAACTGCGCGAATCTGTTTATGCAGGGGGTGGTTCCCTTATCAAGGTGAAGTGTATTCAGAATAGAAATATGCGTCGTTTGCAGGCAGTACAGCGTATCTTCACTATTCTGCCCCCATGTACACTTGGCCTGATATTGTTTCTTAGTTGGTATACAAGCACGACCTATGGTCACATTCCAAGCCTGATACTACCAACTCCAGCTGACGTTTATGCCAGTTTAGTCGATGGGCTTCAATCTGGTATCTTGGTTAGCAATGCTCTGGTGACTATTCAGGAAAGCGTGCTTGGTTTTCTCTTAGCGACCGTTATTGCTTTACCGTTAGGCTACGGGGTGGCCAAGTCACGTTTGCTGGCGAACACCTTCCAGCCCTATCTGGCGGCAGGTCAAGCTATACCAGCCATTGTCATCGCTCCTTTCCTCTACCTCTGGTTAGGACCAGGTCTATCATCTGTCATCGTCATCTGCATGCTAATCGTTCTATTTCCTATAGTCATAAATACCATCTTGGGTGTGCAGACAATTGATCATGAATGCCTGGATGCTGCTCGTGTTGAGGGGGCGTCGGGGTGGTCTCTGCTCTTTCATATTGAATTCCCGCTGGCTCTGCCTGCTATTCTCGCAGCTATTCGAAGTGGCTTGACCCTCTCAATTACGGGAGCACTGGTGGGAGAATTTGTCTGCTCCCCTGATAGAGGACTGGGTGGGGTAGTCGAGGTAGCTTTGGGTCAATATAATATGTCATTCCTGTTTGCCACTGTGGTTGTCTTGGCCGTGCTAGCTGCGCTTTACTATAGCGCAACTTGGTTGCTGGTGAAAGTGGCGGCAGCTATCTACTAATCTAGTAGTATTTCATGTACTTCTATCTCATTCGTCTGAATGAGGGGTATGCTATTTGGAAGGAGATCTCTTACGATGTCTACATGTCATCGTTCTTCTCTTGTATTATCTATGATGTCTATTTTGGTGGCAATCACTCTGTTGCTCACTGCTTGTGGTAGTGGGTCTACATCAAATGGAACATCTACAACCCCATTAAAGGATGTATCGATTGGTCTGAGCTATAATCCTGATATCCAGTTTGCACCATTCTATGTAGCTCTTAGCAGGGGCTACTATAAAGCGGCTGGCTTGAATGTTACCTTGAATCACGGCACGGTCGATACTGCGTTTGCTACGCTGGTAGCGGGCAAGAGTTTGTTTGCCTTTGCTGGTGGAGATGAGCTGCTAGGTGAACTCAATAAGAATAAAGATTTGCAGGCTGTAGACGTAGCCACTGTCTTTCAGAAGTATCCAGTGAGTCTGATTGTCCCTGCTGATTCGCCCATCAAAACGCTAGCCGATCTTAAAGGGCATACGATAGGAGATCCCCTTGGTTTTGGATCGACCTATATAGGTCTGCGAGCATTATTGTACAGTGCCAAAATCCCGCTCTCTGATGTGAATGTCCAAACTATTGGCTTTAACCAGGTTGCCTCGCTTACTCAGCATCGGGTCGATGCTGTGATGGGTTATTCGAACAGTCAGCCACTTCAAATAGAGAGTGCTGGCATGAAGGTACGTACATTTGACGTTTCAGACTATCTACCGCTCATCTCTAACGGGATCATCACGACTCAACAAACGAGTCGTACTCAGTCTGGGTTAGTGCGAGGTTTTGTGCAGGCGACACTCAAGGGATTGCGAGATGTGATCTATGATCCCAATAGTGCTGTGCAGATCAGTAAGCGCTATGTTCCAGGTATGAACGCTTCTCTGGCATTGCAAGTATTGAATGCAACCATTCCAATCTATCAAGGGGATGGCCACATGGGCTATAACGATAGTAAGATTTGGCAGTCGATGGAACAATTCTTAGTCTCGCAGAAGCTCGGTGCTCCAATAGATAATCTGGCACAGCTCTATACAAATCAATACATCTAATTAATTGCCCATTAATCGCAATTTATTGCGAGAAAAGGTAGGGACCCGATTTATGACTCTGCGGGAATTTTCTGTCTGGACAACCGAATGGGCGAAAGCGAGCGAGCCAAGCGAGCCCCCGCCCCACCCCAGAGGACGCGATAAATCGGGTCCCTACAATACACGCAATAAATTGCCACATAGTATGCAAGAGATGCATCGCATTGGGGAGTCTCATGGCCCATCCTTTTTCTGTATGGTGGGCAATTGCCCACCATACAGAAAGGCAATGTCTTGCTTAAGAGGTGTAATTTGATATATCAAGTCTCTAGAGCAATTCATTGCGCATATCGTAGGGACCCGATTTATCGCGTCCGTGGGGTGGGGTGGGGCAATACGCTCGCCACTCAGGACCCTCCTGCTTTCTTGTCCTGACATGCTTATGGGATTTTCCCGCAGAGTCATTTATCGCGTCCGTGGTGGTGGTGTGGTCCGTGGTGGTGGTGCGGCCCGTGGCAAAATGCATAAGACCTGGATGGGCGTGTTGCCCGTCCAGGTCTTATTTGATAGAGCACGAAGGCTCTCCCTTGAGAGTGCTAACTTAGACAGAAGGTCAAGAGAATTTGAAAGACTTCAGTATAGGTTGGAAGTCTGTGCTGTCTATACTGTCGAAGGTCAGTGATGGCCCTGCGTAAACGATAAAGTATAGCTTCGTCGTTGGTGATTTTGCGGGATAATTGGTGACAAGGGCTACAGTTTTTGCATTTGCTGTCGCTCCCTGTTGCGTTACATCACCAGTAGCCGCTGCCTGATTCCAGCTTTGTCCGCCAACAGTTGCCTGAGTTGCTATGGTAGCCTCTTTGTAGTTTTTCACAGATGATTTAGAGGCTTGTATGACAGTATTGAGAGCCGTTTCGGGTGGAACAAGACCATTTGGATCTGGCACAACTCCTATAGTGACTGTGTTGACCCCAAGGCTATCGGTGAATGTGGTGGTAGGCACTTGCACTCCTGGGAATTGTTTCGCCAGATCTGCAAACTGCGTCGGACTAGTATCTTGCTTAGATGTCCAACCCTTTGGATACCCAACGGTATAACCTTCGCCAGTGTAGGTAGTCAACGCAGGTGCCGGGGTAGGTGTTGGTGTCGGTGTGGGAACTACATTAGTCCCCCCGCTAGATCCAGATGTACTGCAGGCTGCGATAAGCAATGTGAGCATGAGACTGCAGCAAATAAATATTGACCGGGGGAGAGCATGACGTGTGTTCAATTTCATGATAGATTCGACTCCTAAAATATTCAACTTTTTTCGGTAGGGACAATACCCCAGACCTCATCAGCATGATTTTCAGGTTTTCCTGTACACGCTGTGAGGTGCGGTTATTGCCCTGACGGTTTTTTCTAGTCTACATTTCGCTTCTTTGAGAGAATTGTCTGGGAAACAAAGTAGACTTAAATATACGGCTTAGTATACCATGTCTTATCGCTTTCGGATAGAGATTTGCTCGGGTAGAGCCACATTATTTTCCCTGAAGATGTCTATGCCTTGTCGCTACAGCCGCGGTGCCAAGAAGATGCACATAGGATTAGCCAGCTATGATAATCCATAGATGGCGACATTTTTAAATGTCACATTGGCACCTTGACCAACTGCCAGACCGATTATTCCACTGGGATACCATGCTGTGTAGGTGTTTGCACCTTGCAGATTTGTGCCATTGATGAAGACCCCATAATCGTTTGACTGGATTTGCAAATCAATGGTAACCGTTCCTTGCACAGGGGGAGATATCAATGTTGTGACAGGTGGCACATTAAGTGCTTCGTATGTGTTTGCATTGGGATCGTAATAGTAAATAGTCCAGGTAGCAGATGCTTGGTCGATCAAAAAGAGATAAGCTTTTTGGTGATCGCTAGGCTGGCTGCGGAAATAGATGCCGAAACTACCGTGTGAGTTCGGATTGACGGCTACCTGAGCCTGGATAACGAAGTCATTAGGCATTTGAGTGCCGTTAGGCAGTCGCTCTAAAAATGTACCTGTGGCAAGGCCAGTACTATTCTGTTTAGGAGTTATTTGTGCACCATCTACTGTGCACGTAACGCTGGCATCCGGTGAAGTACTCCATTGTCCTCCCTGTTTATCGCATGAAGGCAAAGTAGTTCCATAGATCATCGACCCATGTGGTACGGTCGAGGGTGGTGTAGGTAACACATTTGGTGACGCTAGTGCAGTCGGTGTATATGCATTTGTCTGCTTTTTCACCACTGGTATTTGTGGGGGCTGTGTATTTGTCTTCTTTTGTCCACTCGGCACTGCCTTGAAGTGCTGATAGGTGGCTAGGCTGCCTCCAATAATGAAGAGAATGAGAAAACTAGCCATAAAAACCGTCCGTAGTGGTTGACGATTCCTCGTGCGGGACCGTGGTTGTACGGTGGCTTGGTGGCTAAATTGACGGGCTTGGACTTCTTGGTTGCTACGTAGATATTCTGCAGGCTTCTTTTCTTGTACTTGAAGAGGTGATTGTTCTACCAATAATGCTTGTTCTGCTTGAATGCCTGGCTCAAGATTGTCTGTAGCCATCGGACTTGGGTTTACTGGCGGTAGCGGATCAGCAATCGTTACGGCCTCTGGCATAGAGGCAGATGGAGTGTTGGATGCCAGAGCCGATGGCAGGTGTGGATTTTCTTCTGTCTCAGCATTATGGAACTTATCATTATCAGAGTGCATGAGCAGAGTTGGTAATGCGGCAATTTGCTCCTGCGGGCCTGGAACGCCTGCCATATTGGGAGTTTTTCCAACCTGTTCTGGGTGTTCTTCTCCTTTCAGAGGCTCTGGTAATTGTTTTTCGGCCTCTTCCTTTGTTTGAATAGCATTCGTAGAAACCGCGGGGGTAGTATTGTTATCTACGATCTTTTGCTCGCTTGCTGGCATGTGCCGCAGATGAGTTTGTACTTCTGAAGCTGCCAGACGCAGCGCTCGTGCCAGTTCACCTGCACTAGAGAAGCGCTCTTCTGGAGCTTTAGCTATGGCTTTCATAACCACTGCTTCTATAGGAGGTGGGATATGGGGATTAAATTGTCTCATCGGTGGTGGCTCTACCATTGCATGTCGGATAGCGATAGCGATTGGGGACGTACCCGTGAAAGGGACACGCCCAGCAAGCATATGGTAGAGAACGATGCCGAGCGAATACACATCTGTGCGTAGATCTAGTGGGTTGCCTGTGCCCTGCTCTGGAGAGAGATATTCAGGCGTTCCAATGATGGTGCCGGCACTCGTCATCAGAGAAAGCCCGCTGGACTCGACATCTTTGAGGACCTTGGCAAGGCCAAAATCTGCCAGGAGCAACCTCCCATCGGCGTGAAAGAGTATATTGCCAGGTTTGAGGTCACGGTGAATAATACCTTGGGCATGGGCACAGTCGAGTCCAGCCGCTGCCTGATTAATGACATGAATAGCCTCTTCTAATGAGAGGTTAGGGGACTTTTCTAGCCGGTCGCGCAGTGTTCCTCCCGTCACATAAGGCATGACAAGGTAGGCTG
>Ga0193729_1001910_pt1 | contig 10537 bp, 11 predicted proteins | sample U1c2metaG_FD_143036 | JGI IMG/M metagenome (GOLD analysis project Ga0193729, IMG submission 143036) | Soil microbial communities from a riparian zone of the East river system, Colorado, United States - U1c2 | ecosystem: Environmental > Terrestrial > Soil > Riparian zone | place: USA: East River... | reverse complement strand
TGTGGGCCGCAACCGGCCCTACTTTCCATTTCTCCGACACGTGGCAGCTCATCATCAACACCGGCACGACGATCGTTACCTTTCTGATGGTCTTTATCATCCAAAATACGCAGAACCGTGACGCCAAGGCCGTGCATCTGAAGCTCGATGAGATCATCCGCGCGATCAAAGGCGCGCGAAATGAACTTGTCGATCTTGAGGAACTTTCCGATGAGGAACTGAAAAAACTGGAGGAGCAGTTCCGGCATCTACGCGTGAAAGCCGAAAACCACGGGGTTAATCGTCGCCACAAGATGCCGGAGGATTCGGAGCAAACGAGCTGAGTCACGCGGACGTGCGCGCCTGACCGGTCCTTAGAAATATTTTGCCGCTCGGACAAAGCCGCAAGATTTCGCAGTTCGCGCAATCCGGTTTGCGCGCGAAACACCGGCGGCGACCATGCCAGATGAGCCAATGACTCCAGTTCGTCCAATGCGCGCGCGGCACGAGCTTCATTAGATCACGCTCGATTTTTTCCGGATTGTCATGCCTGGTCAGTCGCAGCCGCCGGGACAGTCGCACCACGTGCGTGTCGACCACGATCCCTTCGTCTTTGTGGAAAGCATTTCCCAAAACCACGTTCGCGGTCTTACGACCAACCCCCGGTAATTCACGCAACTCCGCCATCGTGTCTGGAACTTTTCCGTTGTGCTTCTCCACGATTGCCGATGTTGCCGCGCGAATGCTCTTGGTTTTGTTACGAAAGAAACCGGTCGATCGGATCATTTTTTCAATTTCGGCAGGCAACGCATTCGCGTAGTCCGCCGCCGTCGGGTATTTCTTGAACAACGCTGGCGTCACGAGGTTCACGCGCTTATCTGTGCATTGCGCCGACAGAATCGTCGCGATCAACAACTCGAGCGGTGTTTTGAAATTCAATTCGGTGTGCGCATCCGGATAAACCTTCGGAAACACTTTCACCAATTGTGCGACTCGCTCGCGGGCCGTCATGGCGTCGGTTCTTTCCCGCGACCTCTAAGTTTGTTTATGAATGCACGGCCGCGCTCGATCAGACGCCGCGCCCAAATAAATTCGCTGGCCAGAATCGCCAGTCCAATTGGAATGACGATGAACGCCGGTCCGGGCAAAACGATCAACACGATACCAATTACAAGGACGGTTGTTCCGATGATCGCGATCAAGATCTTGCGTACGGGCGATCCGCGACCGAGCCCGGCGCGCTGGAGAATCGGCTCGATCTTTTTCATCGAGCCAAGATGCAGAGAACTTTACGCGAGCGCAACGCGGTGTAGCCACGGCGCTGTGCGCCGTTTGGCGACCGGCCACAGGCCGGTGGCTACAATTATTGCGAAAATTGCGAAAATTTCGCTTCGAGATGCGGCGGAACGTGCGCCACGATCACGGCATCGTTGCCTTCATATTTCAATTCGAGGACGTGACCGACGCGATGAATCTCGGCAAGAAGCGCCGATTCCTTCGTCGGAATACGAAAATGTAAACGCAGTCGCCATGAGCTGAGCGCGTCCTGCAGCGCTTGCACGAGTCTATTTACGCCTTCGCCCGTGCGCGCGGAAATTGCCACGCTGCCGGAAAATCTCTTCACATAGGTTTCGGCCAGCTCGCGATCGGGGAGATTGTCGATCTTGTTAAAAACGATCAGCGTTTGCTTTCCATAGGCGTCGAGTTCCTTGGTCACTTTGTCGACCGCTTCCATCTGGTCGTCGACGCGCGCGTGGCTAAGATCGACAACATGAATGAGCAGGTCGGCCTCGCTTACTTCTTCCAGCGTAGCTTTGAATGATTCGATCAAGGTGTGCGGCAGTTTTCGCAGAAAACCGACGGTATCGGTAAGCAAAACACGCTGCTTATTTGGCAAAGTGAAACTGCGCGTCGTGGGGTCGAGCGTGGCGAAAAGCCTGTTCTCCGCGACAACGTCCGCGCCCGTGAGCAGATTGAGCAGCGTCGATTTACCGGCGTTCGTGTAGCCGACGACCGACGCGACCGGCCATTGATGGCGTTTGCGGCCCTGCCGCTGCACGGCGCGCGTCTTGCGCACCGATTCCAATTCGCGTTCGAGCCGGGCGATCCGTTCCTGCACGCGACGACGATCGACTTCCAATTGCGTCTCACCGGGACCGCGCATGCCGATGCCGCCGGTTTGACGAGAAAGGTGTTCCCACATGCCAGTCAGGCGCGGCAAAAGATATTGCAACTGCGCCAGCTCGATCTGCAAACGGCCCTCGCGACTGCGCGCGCGCTGCGCAAAAATGTCGAGAATCAGTTGCGTGCGATCGAGGACCTTGCGCGCGAGCAAATTCTCCAGATTGCGCCCCTGCGCCGGCGAAAGCTCGTCATTGAAGATCACCGACGTCACTTGTCGATCCTGCAAAGAATCCTTGATCAATTCGGCCTTGCCTTTGCCGATGTAATAAGGCGCGGTCGGTTTCTGCAATTTTTGCGTAATGGTGTCGACGACTTCCGCGCCGGCGGAATTGGCCAGTTCGGCCAGCTCCTCCATCGAATCGCGCAGGTCCCATTTCGAAACCCCATCCTGCTCCAGACCAATCAGGATTGCGCGCTCGTGGTTTCTTTTCGGACGTGTCTCGATCATCCCTTCGCGCGGCCGGGCAATGACGCGCGCTGCGAAATCCGTTCAACGGCTTCTTTGTGAGTGAGAAGCGATAAGTTCAGCGGTTCAAAACTAGTTTGGTGGCGGAACCAGGTCAACTGCCTCTTCGCATATTGCCGGGTGGCTTGCTGGATTTTTTCGACGCATTGCGAGGTCGACATCTCGCCATCGAGATATTGCCGAATCTCTTTGAACCCGATCATCTTCGACGCGGTGGCGCCGATCTCATCGATCGCGCGCACTTCATCGATCACCCCGTGTTCAAACATGGCTTCCACGCGCTGGTTGATTCGTTTGTGGAGTTCTTCCCGGCCTCGAAAAACAAATACGCCTTTTGGAGCCGCCTCGCTCAGCGGGGCTGACCGCAGCCGGCCGGGGTCAACGACCCCGGCTACAGCTTGCATGCGCTGCGTCGAGACCCGTTTGTCTGTGAGCAAACAGATCTCCAACGCTCGAACCACTCGACGCCGGTTTTTCATGTCGATCTTGCGTGCGGTTTCCGGATTAAGATCGACAAGCTTTTCCCGTAATTGATCAGATGTGAGTTTGTTCAACTCGGCGCGCAGCTCGGGATGAGCGGACGGCGCGGCGTCGAATCCGTGGGTGAGCGCTTTGATGTACAGGCCACTGCCCCCAACAACAACGGCCAGTTTTCCGTGCGACTGAATCTCGTTGATTTCACGCAGTGCCAGCTGGCGGAATTCTGCCGCATTCATTTCCTGCAACACTGACATCGTCCCGATCAAATGATGCGGAACCTGGGCGAGAGTAGCGGCGTCCGGCTTGGCCGTGAGCAATTCAAGCCCGTGATAAATCTGAAACGCGTCGGCACTAACAATCTCAGCGTCGAGATTCCGCGCCACGTCGGCGGCAAGCTCGGATTTTCCGACCGCGGTCGGACCCGCGATGAAAAAGACGTCCTTCAAATCAAAGCGCTGTGGCGACTGCTCTCTGGTTGTCATGTCGAGCGGAGTCGAGACATCTCTTACTGTCAACAATGTGAGATTCCTCGACTTCGCTCGGAATGACAAATAGCGGTTGGACCCGCGATGAGAAAGGTGCCTTTCACCAGTGACAGGTGTATCGGCGGCTGTCCCCAGCCGCAAATCTTCACGGTGCGCGTGAGGACACGTGCCTCTACACCATAAAACAAAATCGGGAGATGCCCGCTCAACGCGCAACATCTCCCGATTGAAACTTCTATCCTGGTCTTATTCGTGCACGTGGTGCTCGCTCGATTTGGCGCCGCTCACCACGAGCTTGCGACCGAGGAATTCCTTGTCGTGCAATTCCTCCACCGCGCGTTTCGCTTCATCGATCGTTTGCATAGACACGAAGGCGAACCCCTTGGAGCGCTGGTTGTGGCGATAGCTCACGACCTCGGCGTTTTGCACGTGGCCGACACCGTTAAACAACTCGAAGAGATCGCTCTCCGTCGCGTCGAACGACAAATTGCCGACGTACAAACGCGGCGAAGTGACTTCGACCGATTCTACCTTACGCGCCGGACGCGAAGGCTCGGAGCCATTGCGCGCCGGCTGGGCCGGTCTTTGTTGTCCGCTCTTGCCGTTTCCTGCGAAAAACGCCGCCAATCTTTGCCAGAATGTTTTCTGCGGAGCTTTCGTGGGCGCGCCTTGATGGCGCGGACGATCGCCCCTTCGTCGGGATCCGCCGCGCGAGTGCCGCGAACGTCTCCCGGGTGAATGAGATCTCATAGTTATTCTTGAATTTTTTAACCGAATTATTAAATGGTCGGAGCGCATCGATCGATGCACAACTTCCGGCACGCGAACCATTACAAGCATTCTGCGACGCCATCGGAAACTCCGTCCGGTTATGGCGGGAATGGATTTGTCTCGAACCGTAAATCTCTGCAGTCAGCCAGCGAAACAGGGAGGATGCAAAAGCTCGCATCATAATCACAGAAATCTGAATCGTCGTTAAAAGCAGACGGAATCGAACAAGATTCCCGACATCTGGGGCTGAATATCACGCAACACCCGGGCGATTGCAAGCAGAACGACATAGGTGGTAGGGCCGGCGCTGCGCTGTCTTGTGGACACGTCAGCGCGGCGGGATGAGGGACCTCTCAAATACCGACTGATCACACTGAAAATTGCGTGACACGATCTGCGATTGTGAGGTCCCTCGCCGTCTGCTGCGGCTCGGCATGACACGCGAAGCGGGTTGTAGATCTCAACGCCGAATCCAATCATCGCGGAGCGAGTAAGCGCGCGACTTCAGGTATTCGAGAAAACGCTCTCCGCGAATCGGCTTTGTCCAATGGCGCAAGGCATGCCGTTTGAGGCGCGGTTCGTACCCAAACTCCGGCATGAGATCGCGGCAATGCCATTCAATCCAGCCGATTTCATCGTCCGATAATTCCCGCTCCCATCGCGATACCGGCTCGCGGCTGATCTCGGGGAAGTCGGTTTGCGCAGCCGAATTACCCGACCAGGAACGGCCAACCTTTGTCGGGTGCAACACGACGTCCGGATCAAAGGCGATTTCGAGATAGTCGCAAACTTTCTTCATCGTCGCCGATGGATCGGTCGCGAGTTGTTCGTAGCGGACAAAGAGCCCGCCGATCTCGCCGTTGAGGATGCGCCGGGCAAGTTCGGCGGCGACGCGCCAGTGCGCGATCACATAGTAGATGGAAAAGTCCTTTCTCGCCCTTTTCTCAGTGATTGCGATTTGCGCGGCCAGAATCGCGCGCGGGTCGCGCATCGTGACCAAAATCTTGGCGTGCGAAAATCGAGAGACGATCGTCGCGATGTGATCGCGATTGGCCGGCGTCTTTTCCACCCAACGCTTAATTCGATCAAGCGGAATGCCCAAAGTCGCGGCATAGGACTCAACCATTAGGACCAACAGGTCGTTGTCGATCCTGGCGGAGTCGAAAACAGCGCGCTCGAATGTTTCGAGAAATTCGGTACGCGGAAAATCGGCGTAATCGCGCTTGCCGCGCGCGCTCGGCCCGGCAAAGAGCACGTTCGAGCGGGACTCTTTCGTGAGATAATCGAACTGCGCACGGCGACCACGCGGCGCGTATTTCGTGAGAACAGTTGGGAAATATGCCGTCTCTTCCGGTAGCACGAGCAACTCCGGATGATTGTCGAGCAGCGCGGCCAGCAGGGTGGTTCCGGATTTCGCCTGGCCGGCGATGAAACATGCGCGTTGTGCGAACGGCAGACTTTGCATCTTTACCTCGCGGGGCGCTCGCTTCTCCCAAAAATCTCTAACGGGTCATCCCGAACCGCGCCAAGACGGCGAGGGACCTCTCTATCGATGTTTGCGTCACGCAAATCTTGGAGCGTAATCAAAGACCTATTGGGGGATCCCTCATCCGCCTCAGGCGGATTCGGGATGACCGCGTTTCTAATGCGATTGCGCTTCATAATTATTCCGCACGAAAGATGGACACGTTTAACTCGCGCGCTGCATGAACCACTCGATAAAACGCGGCAAACCTTCGCTCAGTTGCGTGGTCGGATTGTAGCCGAGCAGTTTTCTCGCTTTGGAAATGTCAGCACAAGTCAACGGGACATCGCCCGGCTGCTCTGGTAATTGATTGATCTTGGCCTTTTGGCCGAGCGCCTTTTCGATTTTCTCGATCAAATCCTTGAGCTGGACGGTTTCGCTTTCGCCGAGATTAAAAATATCGAACCAGGGTCCGTTATAGGTGAGCGCGGCCATGGTACCTTGAATGATGTCGTCGATATAAGTGTAATCGCGGCGGGTGGTGCCATCACCGAATTGGTCGATCGGTTGGCCGGCGTGGATTTTTTTTGTGAATTGGTGGACGGCCAGGTCGGGGCGCTGGCGCGGGCCGTAAACGGTGAAATAACGCAGCGCGACAACGCGCAGTCGGTAAAGATGTGAATAGGTCGAACAAAGGAATTCGGCGGCGAGCTTAGTCGCGGCGTAGGGACTAATCGTTTGGGTAAGATGTTGCTCCTCCGAAAATGGAACAGTTTTTGAAACGCCGTAGACAGATGAGCTGGAAGCAAAAATGAAGCGCTCGACGCCGGTGGCGCGCGCTGCCTCGAGAAGGTGAAGTGTGCCGGTGACGTTGGTATCGTAATAGAGCTGTGGATGTTGAATGGATGGGCGCACGCCTGCGCGCGCAGCCAGATGCGCGATGGTGTCGAACTTTTCGCGGTGAAACAAGTTTCGCACGGCGGCATTTTCGCGAAGATCGACATGATGAACCGGAACGTCCTTCGAAATTTTCTCGATGTTTGCGCGTTTGATTTGCGGATCGTAAAAATCGTTGAAGTCATCGAGGATGGCGACGCTGTGCCCGGCCGTGAGTAACTTCTCAACCAGATGCGAGCCGATGAAACCCGCGCCGCCCGTAACCAGAATCCTCATTCGATCAGAAGTTCAACCACGAAGGACACGAAGTGCACGAAGAAAATTCTCGTACTTTCCTTTCTACAGCTTTCCTGCCGACTTCGTGTTCTTCGTGATCTTCGTGGTTAAGCAATGAAACGAGTCATCTTTGGGGGCGTTATCGCGTTCGCGTTCTTAATCGGACTCCTCGGGACAGTTGCGATCAAGCTTTGGCCGGAGCTGACGCGGCCGAAGTGGGTCGATCTTGCCTTTCAGATGCCGTCGGCGCTTGAACTGGCTTCGATCCCGACAGCGACGCGTTTCGATTTCCCCCTTGGGAGCGAAAACGGCGCGCTCGCTTACAACGCGCAACGTTTCACTGAGAACAAACATCTCGGCGACGATCTCAACGGCATCGGCGGCGAAGACAGCGATCTGGGCGATCCGATTTATTGCGTCGCGGATGGATGCGTTTTGCTCGCGCGCGATGGTGGCCCGGGATGGGGCAACGTCATCATCGTGCTGCACGCCTACATCAACAATGGCACGCGAACGTATGTGCAGTCGTATTACGGACATGTCGATCAAGTGCTGGTACATGCTGGCGAGAAGGTGCGACGCGGTCAACAGATCGCCACGGTTGGGACAGCCAATGGGCGATATTTTGCGCATCTCCATTTCGAGATGCGCGAGTTCGTTACGCCGTTTATCGGGCCGGGTTATCGTGACGATACGCGCGGCTGGCTCAATCCGACGGCGTTCATCGAACAACATCGCGGTGCGCCGCTCGACGATGTTGGACGGCCGCCGCAATAAGCGGCGAAGAGAAACGTCCAACCCGCCTACGCCGAGGCTTCGGCGCGGCAGGCGCTCACTTGTCTCGCCGTAGCCCCGCTCGCGGGGCAAAGAAGAACGTCCAACATTCAACATCGAATTCAAAGAGGCGGATTCGCGCTCCAAAGGTAAATCCAGTTTAGCGCGAGGAGAACAATACTAAAGAGGCGAAGAAAAGTTCTGTTGCCGGTCGTGAAATGCGCGATTCGCAATCGCGGGGCCCGCATGACGAGCGCAATGGCCGCATATGCATCGAAGATCGACAATGCGCAATAGGCGATGAAGGCGAGCGGATTCCATTTCCAAGCGCTGAGAAAATGGCCGTGAAAAAACTCGATGGCCGAACGTGTGGCCAGGGCAAACCCAACGACAACCAAATGGCAGCGCATGCGAGCGACCCGACGGAAACACTCAACCACAGCAGCTCGTGGTTGAGTTCACCCGGCTCGAGGCGATGAACGATCAAACGCATAGCCAATTAGCTGCGACGCCAAGTCACGGGGACGCGCCAATAACCATCAATTATTGGTGGTGGCTCCAAACGAGCAAGGCTGGAAATAATATGCCTAGAAGAATCAGGCCGCCGCAACAGACAATCAGCGGAAGGAAAACAGCGAGAACGGCGCGGCCTGTATCGGTTTCATGGGCGCGCGCCAAACCGATACAGTTGAGGACGATTCTCCAGACTCCCGCAATGACTCCGCCACAGAATGGAACCACGAGCAACGGTCCGACGGAACCGCCGGCGTAACAGACGACACGAAAGGTTGTTTCAAAACCTTGTTTCGCGCCCCCCACGATCATTAAGCAGACGTGGAGGATGGCAGAGCCGACAAATATGCCAATGGCGACAAAGATCGGGGCCAGAATCAGAAGCAGGACCCATCCGATGCCCATGGCGGCGAGATGAGAGACGGGATTATTTCTCTCCGCAAGACCACCGAACGACCGAAAGAGCATGCTGTAGACGAAATAGAACACGAGGCCAAAGGACTCTCCGATAAGCGCGTAAATGAGCGGATCGGCCAGGCCGCCTTCACGTCTCATGGCGGTGAACGCGACCGCCGGCCGGCTCAAGACCATTTGCAGCGTCTCAATGAACGCATTGAAGAATGGCCGTCCGGCGCGGTTCTCCCAAGGCAAACCGCTGCGCGGTGCGGGAGTGTCAGCCGCGGGGCCAACAACCGGGGTGATTGTCGATGTGGCCTCGGATGGGGGCGGTGGCGGCGTTGCGCCAGCGGCGAATTCCGGAAACTTCGAAAGTTGCTCCCAGGTCGACATTCCTTCGCGCCAGCCCAAGTCAGTGGAAATGAAACGTCCGGTGCGAAGTCCCTCGCGCACTTCTTCTTCCGAAAATGTTCCGAGGCCGGTGGTCCCGCGAGTAATGTGAATCGTCGCCATAGCTGGCGTTTTAGTGAGATAGGTGCGCAAAGTCAATGCGGCTTCTGCCGCGCGTTGAACAGTTGAAGCGGCGGGAACGTTTCATCGCTTCAACTCGACAACGCTTGAACGATCGCCTCAGTCGGACCGATTCTTCTTTTCAGGCGCGTCGAGCGCGCGCCAGAAATACCAGGCGGCCACGGAACGATAAGGCCGCCATTTCTCACCGAGCTTCCGCAGCTGCTTCGGCGTGGGAAGCTTCCGGCGCGCGAACGTTCTCGCAAAACCTTTGCGCACGCCGTAATCGTCCACCGGCCAGACATCGGGCCGGCCCAGGTCGAAGAGCAACAGCATCTCGGCCGTCCAGCGGCCAATGCCGCGTACGCTAATAAGGCGTGTGATGATCTCTTCATCGCTCATGCGGGCGAGATCGCGCGCGGACGAAACCGTTCCGTCCAAAGTTTTTGCGGCCAGATCTTTGAGCGCAGCGACCTTGCTCCGTGAGAGCCCGGCGGCGCGCAGTTTCCTGTCCGGCATTTTCAAAACAAGTTTTGGATCGAGATATTTGCCGGGAAAGAGTTTGCGGACGCGACCCCAGATGGTGGCGGCGGCTTTGCCGCTCAGTTGCTGGTATGCAATCGATTCGGCGAGGGCGTCGAAAGGTCGAACCGACTTACCGGGCGCGATGTTGTAACGAATTGAGCGCGCAATCAGCTCCGCCATGCGCGGATCGCTCGCCGCAATATGTCGATGCGCCTCTTCGTGATTCATATGTCAACGTTAACTATAATGACGAAATCCGAATGACGAATGACGAAACAATGTCGAATGCCAAAAGAAGAAATCGATCATTTTTCGAACTTCGGGCTTCGTCATTCCTTCGTCATTCGACATTCGTGCCTCGTCATTGTTCTTGCCTGACGAAATGTTTTCGCTTTCGTGGACAACATGGCCTCGCAAACGCAACTCACCTGGTACGGTCAATCCGCATTTAAAATTACGACGCCACGCGGCAAGGTTTTGCTGATCGATCCCTGGATCACGAATCCGAAAAACCCGAATGCCAAGGATGATCTTGCGAAGCTGAGTAAGGTCGATTTGATTTTCGTGACTCATGGTCACGGCGATCACGTGGGTGATGCCGTTGAAATCGCGAAACGCACGCGTGCCAAGCTTGTGGCGACCTTCGATCTCGGCGACGCGCTCGTGAAGTTTCTCGGATATCCGGCCGAACTCGCGGAGATGGATACGATCGGTCATTTCGGCGGAGAATTAGGTTTGCTCGATGGCGACTTGAAAGTGTTGTTCGTGCGCGCGCATCACGGCTCGGGCGTGACGATTGATGACAAATCCGGTCCG
>Ga0193729_1001909_pt1 | contig 10541 bp, 10 predicted proteins | sample U1c2metaG_FD_143036 | JGI IMG/M metagenome (GOLD analysis project Ga0193729, IMG submission 143036) | Soil microbial communities from a riparian zone of the East river system, Colorado, United States - U1c2 | ecosystem: Environmental > Terrestrial > Soil > Riparian zone | place: USA: East River... | reverse complement strand
CCTGAAATTGTAGCGGCGCTCCATGAGCGTCGCATTCGTCCGCGGGTCAGCGACTGCGGCTATCGCTTCGATCTTTGCTTGCCCACGCATGGGGTGAATGTAATCTTTGCCTCCGCCGTGCCGACGTAGCTCAGTTGGTAGAGCAGCGGTTTCGTAAACCGCAGGTCACGGGTTCGAATCCCGTCGTCGGCTCTCCCGATTGCGGACTGCGAATTGATTGGACGTTGAGAGCCTGCTCGCGAAAGCTTTCGGAGTTGGATGTTGAGCGTTGGGAGTTTAATAGAAGCAATCGGGAAGCCTTAACCATGCCCACATCAACCCGCTCCGTCTCGATTATCGTTCCCTCTCTGAACGAGGAGGAAAATATCGCGCCGCTCGTCTCGCAAATTATCGCAAGCGCTGTTCCTTTCCGCGAAATTTTATTCGTGGACGATCATTCCACTGACGCCACGCGCGATATGGTTCGCGCTCTGGCGGAAAGCCAGCCCGTCCGCTTGATCGAGCAAGACGGTGCAGACCTCGGATTAGCGGGCGCGATCATGTTGGGTGCGCGGGCCGCGCAGGGGGAAATTCTTCTTGTGATGGATGCGGACCTGAGTCATCCGCCCGAGTTAATCAACGATTTGCTGGCCCCGTTGTTCGGCGGCGCGGCAGACATGGTGGTCGGGAGCCGCTACGTAAAAGGCGGATCGACACCCGGCTGGCCGCTGTGGCGGCGGATAGTATCGCGAGTAGGCGCGGCGCTCGCTTATCCGCTCACGGGCGTGCACGATTCCATGTGTGGCTTCTTTGCGATCCCCCGTTCGCGGTTACTGGAACTCGCGCCGCCCGCCAGCGGTTTCAAAATTGCTTTCGAAACGATTGTGCATGGCGGTCGCACGCTGCGCGTTCGTGAAATTCCGATTGCTTTTCGTGATCGCGTCCGCGGGAAATCGAAGATGTCGTTCGGCGTTGCGCTCCAATTTTTCCTCCGATGGTCACGTGCGATGCTTCGTCATTTCGTCCGCGGACCGCATCGTCCTGAGCACACTGCAGGATCGATAATAACCAACGTGCCAATTGACCCCGAAAGTTTTCGGGGTTAATCGGCCGCTTGCACCTGGCGGCTCTGTCGTTTGCAGCGCAATAGCTCGACCGCGAGAGCGAGAAAAAGTAGCAGCGTGGCAAAAAATGTATTGCCGTAGAGCTGCGCGCCACGCGGGAATGGCAAAGCAAGAGCCAGTATCGCCACCGCCGGCACGCTCCACCACAGAAGGGCCCAGCCTTGTCCTGCGAGCACCCGTTGCGTTATTACTGTAAACGGCAGCATGAGCCAGGAAAAGAAATAGCCAAACGAAAGCGGTGTGATCATCAGCATTATCAACAACAGCAGTGCGAATTCGATTGCATCGCTCTCCGCCGTGCGCATACCGCGCTGAGGCATCACCGTAATAAACAAGACGCCCAACGCCAGGGCGGCACCGATGATGATCGCGTTGACGGTGCGAAATCTAAGGTCGGCCAAGTTAACGTAGATTGGCGTATGCGGTGCAGAGGCGGCATCGGCATCCACATGTCGAAGCAGGCGATTGGTGACGCTAACCAGAGATTGATTTTTCCAAGTATAGCTGCGCATTGGCCGCTGGGCTACGGCAGCCGCGTCGTATTTTAACATCCCGCTGCTCCACTTCTCGAGGTCGCGCCACGCCCGTTCAAATCCGCGGAACGGCGCAGGTAAAATGAGAAGTAAGAACGTTAGCGTCGCGACAACGCTGAGTGCCGCTTTCCAGTAGCGCCGGTAAATCAGATAAATAATCGCGATCACTGGAAAGGCTTTGATCGCGGCGGCAAGTGCAATGAGCGCACCGGCGGAAACCTCCCGCTGCGCGCGCAGCGCAACAGAAGCGCCAAGCATTAGCGCGAGCAACACCAGACTCGGCTGGCCGAGGTGGTAGCTGGACCAGATGTAAACGATCACCAGCAGACTGGGAATCAGAAATAGCCATACGTTGTTCACAAAGCGGTGACCGTTGGCGAGAACCGCTGCCAGCCGGGCGCTGGAAAACCAGGCGGCTGAGTTGATCGCGACGAGCAGAAGAATTAATCCCGCTTGCCCGAGCAAACTGGCGGTCGCCAGAAAAAGCGCACAAGACGGCGGATACATGAAATCGTACTTCCCGGAACGCAAGAAAAAGATCTCATCACCCGCAAGCACGTGTTTGCCGGTGTCGTACCACAGTTTGTAATCCATGATGCTGCGGCCACGGAAATAGTGGAGCAGCGGCACGGCCGAAAAGGCGATCGCTGTCACGATAAAGATCGACAACAGGACGCGAAAACCTGTCGGGCTATTGAATCGGCGATTGAGCGTTGCCCAGCCTCTCTTCAGGGTTGAAACCCTCACGCGTTTTGCCGGATCGCAGCGATCGGCGGACGCGCTTTATGCCAGTCCGTGGTCTGCTCGTAGGCGTGCGCGATTTGCAAAATGCGCGCTTCATCCAGCGCTTTGCCTAACAACTGCAAGCCGATGGGCAGGCGCTGCCCACCGTCGTCAGCAAAGCCGCACGGCACGCTGATTCCGCAAATTCCGGCGAGATTTGCGGGACTGGTGAAAATGTCGGCGAGGTACATTTGCAATGGATCCGCTGTACGTTCGCCAAATTTAAATGCTGGCACGGGCGAGGTCGGCGAAATCAACGCATCGACTTTCTCGAAGGTCTTTGCAAAATCCTGGCGGATTAGCTCGCGCACTTTTTGCGCACGCAAATAATAAGCATCGTAATAACCGGAGCTCAAAACATAAGTGCCGAGAATAATGCGGCGTTTGACTTCCAAGCCAAAACCTTCTTCCCGGGTTCGGCCATAATGATCGGGCAAATCCTTTGGATTTGCTGCTCGATATCCGTAACGCACACCATCAAAGCGTGCCAGGTTCGCCGAAGCCTCCGCCGTAGCCAGAATGTAATAAACTGCAACCGCATAATTGGTATGCGGCAGGGAGACATCGACGATCTCCGCGCCTAACGAATTCAGATGTTTCACCGCCGCATTGATTGCGGCTTTGACCTGAGGATCGGTCCCTTCGATCACGTATTCCTTCGCCAGGCCTAACCGCACGCCGCTCAAATCTTTTCCCAGCCGTGCGGTATAATCAGGCACTGGCTCGTTCAAAGAGGTTGTTTCTTGCCGGTCGTGGCCGGCGATCGCGTTCATAATCAGCGCTGAATCCCGTACCGTTTTTGTCAACGGACCAACTTGATCAAGCGACGAGGCGAACGCGACAACGCCGAAGCGCGAAACACGGCCGTAGCTCGGTTTCAGACCGACAACACCCGAAAGCGCGGCCGGTTGCCGAATCGATCCGCCGGTCTCCGTCCCGAGTGTCCCGAAAGCTTCATCGGCCGCAACGGCCGCGGCCGAACCGCCGCTGGAGCCTCCCGGCACGCGCGACAAGTCCCACGGATTGCGCGTCAATTTCATGGCGGAATTTTCCGTCGACGAACCCATGGCGAACTCGTCCATGTTGGTTTTGCCAAATGGAATTGCGCCCGCGGCGCGCAATTTTTGAATGACGGTCGCGTCGTAAGGCGCGCGATAACCGTGCAAAATCTTTGACGCGCAGGTGCAGGGCTCACCCGCAATGCTGATGATGTCTTTGACGGCGATCGGCACGCCGCCCAGCGGAAGATCGACATTCGCTACCTCCGCTTCCTTTGCCGCAGCTTCAAAATCGAGCGAGAGATAGGCACCGATTTTTCCATCGACATCTTCAATACGCGCTCGCAAGGCATCGATTACTTCGCGCGCCGAGACTTCCCGGCGCCGCAAAAGGGACTGGAGATCGGCGATGTTCAGCGCCGGCAGATCTGTCCCCGTCATTCCACCACTTTCGTGACGATGAAAAGACCATTCGCCTGGCGGGGCGCGTTGCTCAACGCTTGCTCAGCCGTAAACCAGTCGCGCGGCGTGTCTTCCCGGAAAACGTTGAAAATTGGGAGCGCATGCGCCGCCGGTTCCACATGGCTCACGTCCACTTCAGTTAATTTTTCAGCGTACTTCAATACATCGCCGAGCTGCTTCTGGAAAAGCTCCGTCTCCGCGTCGGTCAGATTTAGCCGCGCCAGCCTGGCGACGTACGCGACATCGAGGTCGGAAGTTTTCGCCATCGGTATCGATCAAAAATGCAGGTGGCTCATCAGCCAGATGACCACCACCGCAATCGCGATTACCAGAACCAGAAACAGCAACCGCCCCTCTCGTCGCTCTTTGCGAAGTGGACGCCGCCGCAGCGTGCTCTTGCCGTCATTCCTGTAACGTTTGTCTTGCGCAACCGACGCATCCAGCTGGCTGTCGCGCGCGGTCGCGCGTAGACGCAGCTCCTCCTGTTGCCGACGCCTGGCGACCCGGGGCGCCTCTGCGATCATGCGCTCCAACTTTTCGAGTCCATCGTGCAACTCTGCTTCCCGGCGGGCCAGCTCCTCCCGCCGTTGCCGAAACGGCGTAACCGATCCAGGCGAACGACGAAACATCGCCATCACTTGCTGGCCAGCCAGAAGAAAATCGCAAGGGCAATCAGGCCAAAAATGATCAGGGGCAAACTGAACGCGAAGCCGATTTGCATCCACTGGGCAAAAGAGCGACCGCCATTGAGCTCGTAAGGGCCGGACCCAATCTCCGGCAATGAGACGTCGCCGGCGTTTTCTTCGGAGCCTTGCAGGCGGCTGCGCTGTTGGCTGAATTCCGTGCGCGCGTCTTCCACTGTGCTCAGAGCCCGGCTCAGTTCCTTGTGCAAATCGGCCGAGTTCCAGCTTCTTGGATCGATCGCCTCAATTAATTCCAGGTGCTGGCCGAAACTTTCCCGAGTCGATCGAATCTGCTCGAGCCGTTTTTGCGCATTGTACGCCTCGCGTTCCAACACAACGAGCGAGCGTGTCAGCTTGTCGGTCATTTCCGCGCGGCCGCGTTCCAATTCTTCCTGACGGCGGCTCAGTTCTTCGAGCTCGCGTTTTTGTTTTTCGATTTGTTCCTGCTGGCGCTTGAGCTGGACCAGTTGCTCCTGCGCTTTTTGAACTTGTGAGTCCAGCTGTTCGCCAGAGAGCGCTTCATCCTCGCTCAATTCCAGCATCTGTTCACTCGGTCGAATTTTCTCTGCCATGACAAATCGTGGCGCGCTATCCAAGCTCGCTGTAGCTCCATATTAATTGGCCGACTTGAGAATTCCAGAGATTTCCGAAAGGATTTTCACTGAATCACCGTGCTGGCGTCATCTCGACGAACGCCCGGAACACAGCCATCTTGGCTCTGCGGCAAGCAGGATTGCAGCCTGCGTGTTTCTTTCAAAACGACAGGGGAGGATGCCCGTCGGCCGCACAGGCTAGAAGCCTGTGTTCCTACCGTCCCGGCATCATTTCAAGCAGCGCGCCTTTGAAATACTCCGATTCCGGCAAGGTGGGAAGGACCGGATGATCGGGCGCCTGTTCGAAACGGCGAAGCCGGCGAGCTGAGCGCCGTGCGTCAACGAGCGCATCGGCGATCATCCGCGCGAAGGCATCTTCACTGACGTGATGTGAGCATGAAAAAGTCGCCAGAACACCATCGCGGGACAGCAATTTAAAGGAGCGAACGTGGAGCTCGCGGTAACCACGCATCGCGTCGCGCAGGCCACCCTTCGTCTTCGTGAACGACGGCGGATCAAGAACGATCAAATCGTATTGAGCCTGCGCTTTCTCGGCGGCGCGCAGGAATTGAAAAGCATCCTGCTCGATCCATTTCACTTTCAGATCATTTCGCGCCGCATTTCCTTTCGCCGCGGCGATGTTCGCTGAATTTTCTTCCACACCCGTCACCTCGGCCGCTCCGGCCCGTGCACAAGCCAATGCGAATGCTCCCTGGTTTGCGAAGCAATCCAGCATGCGTTCTCCTCCCGCATATCGCGCGACGATTTCATAGTTCTGCCTTTGATCGAGATAAAAACCGGTCTTTTGCCCATGTAAAAGATCAACTTCGAACTTTAAGCCGCCGATTTCGATTTCGACTGGCGAAGGAGTATCTCCGCGCAAAACGCCGCTGCGCAATTCGAGCCCTTCTGCACGACGAACCGGCGCATCATTACGCTCGATGATCGATTGCAGGGCAGGCGTTTCGCCTGCCTTCACCTTGTCTCCCGCAAGCGAAGCGCTCGCCCTGCAAAAAACATTCTCCAGCGCGTTAGCGATCAAATCTTTTCGCATGTCCATCGCGAGCGTGAGCGTTTGCAGCACGAAACAATCGCCGTAACGATCGATAATTACTCCGGGCAGTCCGTCGCTTTCGCTCCAGACGACACGACAAAGCTTTGGATCCACATCTCGTCGCAGGCGGTATTCCGCCGCCTGCGCAATCCGCCGTTTGAAGAAATCCAGATCCAGATCCTGTTTTCGCCGCGAGAAGCGGCGCGCTACGATTTGCGATTTCGAATTATAAATCGCGCTGCCGATTAAATGATCCTTGCCGTCTTTGAGTGAAATGACATCGCCGTCCGCCGGTTTCCCGAAAACTTTCAGCACTTCACTGGAAAACACCCAGTCGTGGCCGTGCAAAATTCGCGCACGCGGTTTAACGACAATTCCAGCCATGGATTGCGCAACGTCGAACGTCGAACGCTCAACGTCCAACGCTCAACGAATGCAATTATTGGATGTTGAAAGTTGTGCGTTGAGCGTTATGCGTTTTCGCATGGAAATCGCACCTCAGTCCTCAATTGATCTCCCCGGGATAAAAAAACTGCGTAGCGGAAAAGTGCGCGAAGTGTTTGATCTCGGGGAGACGCTCCTCTTCGTCGCGACCGATCGTTTGTCGGCGTTCGACGTGATTTTGCCCGATCCGATTCCGCAAAAGGGCGCAGTCTTGAATCAACTCTCGGCGTTCTGGTTCAAACGCTTCGATAAGATTGATAATCACTTCGTCACGGCGAACTTCGACGCGTTCCCGCAGGAACTACGCCAATTTCGGGATCAGCTCGCCGGTCGCTCGATGATCGTGCGCAAAACAAAACCGCTACCGGTGGAATGTGTCGTGCGCGGTTATCTGGCCGGATCGGGGTGGAAGGAATATCAGGAATCGCAAAGTGTTTGCGGCGAGAAGCTGCCGCCGGAGTTGCAGCTCGCCTCGCAATTGCCTGGGCCAATTTTTACTCCAGCGACAAAGAGCGATACCGGACACGACCTCAACATTGATATGAACGCGTGTCGCCAAATCTTGAGCAACGAAATGGCGGAGCGCGTTCGCGACTTGAGTTTGCAAATTTACGCTGCCGGACGTGATCACGCCACGCAACGCGGAATCATCGTCGCGGACACGAAATTCGAGTTTGGCGTTGTCGATGGAAAATTGCTCCTGATCGACGAATGCCTTACGCCCGATTCATCTCGGTTCTGGCCGAAAGATCAATATGTCCTCGGACAGAGTCCGCCGAGCTTCGACAAACAATTCGTGCGCGATTATCTGGAGACTCTTGATTGGGACAAAACGCCGCCCGCGCCGTCGCTGCCGCAAGATGTGATTGCGAAAACTTCGGCCAAATACGTGGAAGCATTCGAGCGACTAACCGGCGAGAAGCTTCTGTAGCGGCGCTCTATGAGCGTCGCACTAATCGCACGACGGTTGTAGCCCGCCGCTACAGCAATTCGCTTACCAGCGATTTCTCTTCTTTCAGCTCCGCGACCGATTTATCGATCTTATCACGGCTGAATTCGTTGATTGGCACATTCTGCACGATTTCCCAGTTCCCACCGTAAACGCGAACCGGGAATGACGCGATCAGATCTTCATCGACATCGTAACTCCCGTCGGAACAAACGGCGACGCTGTGCCAATCGTTGCGGGGCGTGTCGTTCGTCAGAAAACGCACGGTATCGACAATCGCATTGGCAGCTGAGCCCGCTGACGACAAACCACGGGCCTTGATCACCGCCGCGCCGCGCTGCTGCACGCTCGAAATAAATTCTTCCTTCAACCATTTCTCATCGCCGATGACTTCATTTGCGGGTCGATTGTCGATCTTTGCGTTGTAAAAATCCGGATACTGCGTCGCCGAATGATTGCCCCAGATCGTCATGTTGGTGACGCGGGTAATTTCGACGCCGGCCTTGTGCGCGAGCTGAGCGCGCGCCCGGTTTTCATCCAGCCGCGTCATAGCGAACCACCGATCGCTCGGGATTTCTTTTGCGTTGTTCATCGCGATCAGACAATTCGTGTTGCACGGGTTTCCGATCACGAGCACGCGCACGTCAGCGGCGGCATTTTTTTCGATGGCCTGACCTTGTCCGATGAAAATTTTCCCGTTGATCCCGAGTAGATCTTTGCGTTCCATGCCCGCTTTGCGCGGAACGCTGCCAACGAGTAATGCCCAGTTGATGTCGCGAAATCCTTCATCGAGATCGGCCGTCGGCACAACCGATTCGAGCAGTGGAAAAGCGCAATCGTGCAATTCCATCACCACGCCGTCGAGCGCACCGAGCGCATTCGGAATCTCAATCAGATGCAGCGTGAGCGGCTGGTCCGGTCCGAACATTTCCCCGGAGGCGATGCGAAACACAAGCGAGTAACCAATCTGCCCGGCTGCGCCAGTGACAGCGACTTTAAGCGGCGACTTCATATTTATTCTTTAGCCACAGATTGACACAGATGAAACACAGATTTTGCCGTACGAAAAAGTGACCAATCGAAAACCATTCCGAATCTGTGAAAATCTGTGTTCATCTGTGGCTAAGTTCTGCCGGTCTTTTCCAGCAGTTCGTGAATCAGCCACATCCGTGCTTGCACTTTTCGGCTCGATCGAAGCTGTGCCACGCTCCGTTGCATTCGCCGCGTCCAATTCGAACTTGCTGTCGTGCCGGGGACGTTGAACCGGTATTTCCGCGCCAGCAGATCCGTGATCATGACGATGGCAATCCAGGCGTTGCTCTTGAAGAGCGCTTCCATAATCGCCGGATAAAAATCTTTTTCAAAATCGAGCTTATCGAGGTTCAGATCGAGGCCGGCGAAAATAGCGATCTTCGCCAAATCGAATCTTGATTGTTCAGACGTAGCCGCCGGCCGCTCAAAAGCCTCTTCCCATAAAGCCCGAATCGGTTTGTGATCGTGTGTTGTATAAGTGGCAACGGAGAGCCGTTCATATTTGTCTCCCGGAGTGACTTGGTCATCATGCACTTCCCATTGTGGAATCTTGAACCCGGCAACCCCGAGTGATCGCAGATTGGGCCGCACGTAGTCCGGCACCGTGCCAAGATCTTCGCCAATCACGCGCGTGGCGCCGGCTTCTTCCAGAGCAACGCGCAGATATTCTTCGCCTTCGCGTTTATTCGCCTCGCGGTTCTCGGCGGTGTCGTCGCCACGCGGCACGAAATGTGGAGCGCGGCTGCCGGTTTGCTCAAGCATCTGGTCCCAATCGAGCGGGAGAAATTGTTTGTTCTTCCGCGGCCGCCACGGGAAAGCGTAAATGCGATAAAATCCGAGCACGTGATCGATGCGAAAGAGATGAAAAATGCATCGAACTGCGCGCACACGCTCGCGCCACCACTCAAAATTGTTCGAGCGCATCCTGTCCCAGTGATAGAGCGGAATGCCCCAGTTTTGTCCCCATTTTTGCGTGAACTCGTCGTCCTTGAAGTACGGCTCGGGAGGCGCGCCGCCGGCCCAATCGGGCACGAATTCATCGGGCCGCGCAAAAACGTCGGCGCTGTGATAGCTGACGCCAAAAGGAATATCGCCCATCAGCGCGACGCCGCGGTCTTCAGCGTATGATTTGATCTCGCGCCACTGCTGACGGGCGATCCATTGCACATAGGAGAAGAAATTCTGGCGATCCGCCATGGCTGCTTGCCGGTCCTGTGGCAGATCGCGCAGCCACGTCCGCGCTCTTTGGATTGATTGATGTTGGACGGGCCAACGATTCCATGCCGCGCTGTCGTCGTTCTCCTCCATGAGGACCCGGAAAAATGCGTAATCATGCAGCCATGCCGCCTCTTCTTTGCAAAATTTCTGAAAACCCGACTGCCGTTCTTCGCTGGCGCGATCGGAGAAATTCGCAAATGCTTTCTCAAGCAGACGCCGTTTCAATTTTTTGACGTGGCGATATTTGACGCCACCGCGGCGCAGCCGGCCAAGGCTTGTTCTGGGCGCAGTCGAAGGATCGACATCTGCCAGCGCGGCATCAAAGTCTTCGCCCGTTAAGTCCTCTGGAGAGTTCGGCCCAAGCTGTAACGTAGTGGGCTCGATCGCCAGCGCGCTGATGCCGTTGTAAGGGCTGTTGTCAGCTCCGATCTCATTGATCGGCAGCAGCTGGACAAGCTTGAATCCAATTTCGGCGGCCCAATCAATAAACTCCCGCAGCACACCGATATCGCCGATTCCCAGATCGTCTTCGCCCCGCAGCGCAAACAGCGGCACAAGAATTCCTGCGATCTTTTTGTCCGGCGACAAATTCATTCCTTAGCCACGGATAAACACGGATGAAACACGGTTCAGAAAACGAGGCGTTTGTACTCGAGTTTCGTCCGCCCGAAATTCACCAACATTCCAAC
>Ga0193729_1001908_pt1 | contig 10543 bp, 11 predicted proteins | sample U1c2metaG_FD_143036 | JGI IMG/M metagenome (GOLD analysis project Ga0193729, IMG submission 143036) | Soil microbial communities from a riparian zone of the East river system, Colorado, United States - U1c2 | ecosystem: Environmental > Terrestrial > Soil > Riparian zone | place: USA: East River... | reverse complement strand
CTTGAAGAAATCGACCGGCCGGAAATTTGTCAGGTAGATCGGGAAGGGCGACAGGCCATCGAAGACGTAGGCATTCGCCAGGGTTGCCGAGAAGAATCCATCCTTGGGGCCGGAACACTGCTCGAAATCCCGAGGCGAGACGACGGACAGAACCGTCTTCACCTTCTTCATGTGGCCAAGCAGGAATTCGGTGTAGTACGCCGTCTCGCCGATGTGCAGATAGCACGGCGCCGCGTTCAAAGGCCTCTGCGCCAGTCCCTTGTGCCGGAAGGCGGACATGTCCAGGTTGCGCCACGTCACCGAAGAGCCCACCGCGATGAAGTCGACGTCGCGGATGTCATGTTCGGCGAGGAACTTGAATTTCTCGTCGATGCAGGCGTCCGCGGTCAGCGGCGGCGGCGGCAGCCTGTCGGCGCGCGCGAGCGACCAAAGTAGGACGCCGAAGCCTGCTATCCCCAGGACAAGTGCCGGGAGAAGCCACAGCGCAAATCGCCTGTAGGCCGGCGCGTCCAAGGACTTCAACGGCAGATCCGTCGCCGGTGACTGCATGGTCATCGAAAGTCCTCCGCGAGAGGCGCCGCGTTAGAATTGGAAGTAGACGAATTCGCGAACATTCGACATCCGCATAAGGGACAACAGAAGAAGCGTCGCAACGGCGGCTGACCACGCAGGCGTCGGATGCCAATGCAATCGGAGGCGGCCGCCCGGGCCGGCCGCTTGGTCAATAAGCTGCTGGCTGTTGGGCATCAGAAGCGCGATCACCAATGCCATGCCCAGCAGAAGCATCTTGGTTGGCTCGAACTCGATCGCGAGCCGCTCCGAAACAAGGCCGTTGAGCCCAGCCAGGCCCTCGAGCAGGGCGAAGGCATGCGCCATGGAGTGACTGCGAAAGAACACCCAGGCGAAGGATACGGCAAGGAAAGTCAGCGCCCATGCAGCCGGCGCGGGTATGTGAAGCGGTGTGCCGCGATAGGTGATCCTGCCTCGGAGTGCGCCCCACATATGGGCGACCATCAGGTACGTTCCGTGAAGCAGTCCCCACAGGACAAAGGTCCATGCTGCGCCGTGCCACAGCCCGCCGAGCAACATCGTGATGATGAGATTGACGTACCGCCGAGCGTTGCCATGACGATTGCCGCCGAGCGGTATGTACAGGTAGTCGCGCAGCCAGTTAGACAGCGTAATATGCCAGCGACGCCAAAAATCGACGATGGACGTAGCCTTATAGGGGGAAGCGAAATTGTAGGGCAGCTTGATCCCGAACATGCGAGCAAGCCCGACCGCCATGTCGGAATAGCCGGAGAAGTCGAAATAGATAGCAAGCGTGTAGGCGCAAAGGCCGATCCAGGTTTGTACCAGCGCTGGGTGATGGATGAGCGCTCCATCGAAGATCGGGTCGGAGATGAAAGACAGCGGATCGGCGATCAGCAGTTTTTTGGCCAGGCCGAAGACGAAGAAGCAAAGGCCGGTGGCAAGCGAGCCGTAATCGAAAGTGTAGATCCGCTTGTCCCTGAGCTGCGGCAGCATCTGGTAGTGATGGACGATCGGGCCTGCAACGAGCTGCGGGAAGAACAGAACGAACAACGAGTAACTCAGCAGCCGCGGTTGCTCCACCTTGCGGCGGTAGCAATCGACGAGGTAGGCGATCTGTTGGAATGTATGGAAGGAAATCGCCAGCGGCAGAACGAGCGGCACGAGGGCCCAATCCGAGCCGGTGACCGTATTCAAGTTGTCGATGAAGAAGTTCCGGTATTTGAAATAACCCAGCAAACCGACGTTTACGGCGACCGCTAGCGCCAGCAAGGGCTTCGCCGCCTTGGCCTGGCGTTCGGCCAGTTCCTGGATCCTACGACCAAAGCGGTAGTTGACGACGATCGTCGCGACGATGAGCAGCCCGTACTCGAAGCTCCACCATGCATAGAACAGAAAGGACGCGACGAGCAGGAAGTACTGCGCTGCGCGTTGACTGGATCTTGCGATGATGAAGAATCCGACAAGCGTGATCGGTAGAAAGATCAGTATGAATTCGTACGAATTGAACAGCATGACACTGTCCCACCTGCGAGCTCCTCGAAGGAGACGCATCCGTCCAGCTCTTGTCTAATTATTAACTTGTGGTCGCGGGCACTCCGATCGTCAGCTAATTGTAAGTTTGGCCCGGGGCTCGTGGTTTAACTTCAGGCATTGTGAATCCGTATCGGACGTGGCGGAGCGGGCAAGTGAAAGTCTGGTTGGCGTACTTTGGACTGCGGCTGTGTCCACATTCGCCCAGACAGACTCAGATACCAACGGCACGGGAATCTCGCATGGCTTCGGGGTCTCGGACGGCGATACCGTGAAGTTCGGTCGTCAGCGCGTCCGCTTGTTCGGCATCGACGCTCCCGAGAAAGGACAGCCCTGTGGTTTGCGCCGGAAAATCCATCATTGATAATGATAGGTGATGATCGACAATCCGGACGTCTCACTGCCGGTTATGTACTCCACCCCACGCGCGGACGCGGTGGCTCGTTATGTCGCCTCTCGGTATGCCTTGCCTGGCCCCCTCGACTGCTCACTCCTGCATCGCGGATTCAATGACAGCTTTGAGGTGCGGTCCAATGACGGCCAACGTGCAGTGCTACGGCTGTCAAGTTGGCGCGCGCAAGGCGAGGCAGACGTAGCATCCGAGACAGCGTTCGTCGCTTATCTGGACCAAGCCGGCATTCCGGTCGCGGCACCGGTGCCAGCGACGAACGGAACGCTGTTCGGGGCGGCGCAGCTGCCGGAAGGTCGGCGTCCAGCAGTGCTTTTTCGCTATGCCGAAGGGCGCACTCCTCTGTGGGATTCAACCGCCGACGCGCGCGCGAATGGCGTAACCTTGGCGCGCATTCATCGCGCGGCTAACTGCTTCGCTGACCGGAATGGGTCCGCTATCGGCTCGACCTTGATCATCTGATCCACCGTCCGTTATCCGCGTTGCTCGGCCTGAGGTCGCTGGACGCCGGCGCAAAAGAAGGTTTCACGGAATTGGCATCCCGGTTGTCGGCGGCCGTCGCGGCCCGGGGCGACCTGACTTGGACGCGCTGCCACGGTGATTGTCACGGGTTCAATGCCCGAATCACTGAAAATGGGCCGCACGCCGGACAGGCCATGTTCTTCGATTTTGACGACGGCGGTCCGGGGTACCTGGCTTACGACCTCGCGGTATTCCTCTGGGCGCGCGTCTCGTTCCAGCGGCGGGGACATGCGATGTGGCATGAATTTATCGACGGATACCGTTCGATCCACCCGATCGCGCCGGAAGACTTCGAAGCGACCCACCTATTTGTACCGATCCGCCACATCTGGCTGTTGGGCGAGTATGCCAGCCGCATCAACGAGTGGGGCAGTGAACGCTTGCCGGCGGCATGGCTGCTCAAAGAACTGGACTTCATGCGGTCTTGGGAGCGCGAGAGACTTTTGCCCGGCCTCCTTTAGTCCATGACGGCTCTCGGAGTCATCCAGGTCTGAGTAGAAACGCGATTTATGCTCGGCGCGTCGGGCTCGGTAGCTGAGGTCCGCTTCGGGTCCAGGCAGTGTGAAAACGGAGTCGATGATACGATTCTCCTGCGATTTAGCCGGAGGATTGGATGGCGGGTTTTGTGGTTGGCGATGACCGCAGTCAGAGCACGCTGTTTCCCGAGCGGTTGGATGAATATCTGGGTGAGGACAATCCGGTCTGGGCGATCGATGGTGTTGGCGGATTGATGGAGGAAATCCAAGCACGAGACGAGCTGCCTAGGCCAACTGGTCTCGACTACCCAATCATAGCCGTCCGCGTTTTTACACAGCCTGGGTCATTTTAAGATCAACGACTGATCCAGCGAGATGACCGCTCCGCCCTCGAAAGCGGACATCCTCCTGCGCGGAAGGGACGCCTGCCGGACGGTCTTTGCCCTGGCGCGCCTGTTCAGTAGATGGTTTCCTTGAGTCGCTGCGGGTAGTCACGGTCATAGGTTTCGCCATCGAAACCCTTCTGCAGCGCCTTCATGATTGTGCCGCTGCTGGGCAGGCTGCTTTCGTCGACATGCAGACTCGCGTCCCACAACCGGGAACGAACGAGTGCCTTGGGACACTGCGTGTAGACACTTTCTGCGCTCACGACGATGACGCTGCGCGGCACCTTGCCTTCCATGGCGAACGATGCACAGAGCTCGCGGTCGATGCTTATCGCTGCGCGTCCATTGATGCGAAGTGTCCTGCCCACACCGGGGATCAGGAACAGCAGCGCGATGCGCGGGTCGCGGACGATGTTGCGCAGGGAATCGATGCGGTTGTTGCCGCGCCGATCCGGCAGCATGACGGTCCGACTGTCCACCACGCGGACAAAGCCGCGCGGATCGCCCCGCGGCGTGCAATCCAGCCCTTCCGGGCCCGAAGTGGCGAGAATGACGAAGGGCGAGGTCTCGATGAAGCGGCGATAATGCTCGGAGATGTGGTCGATCTCCTTGATCACGGCCGGGCCGGCAGGCTGGCCGTAGATCGCATCGAGTTGAGCTTCAGAAGTCACGAGGTCCGGCACGGTTTCCTCTCCGAGCTGCTTGCGATGTTTATTCCAAGTATGATGGTATCTCTCAATTGGTTCTGAAGCCAAGCGCTCGGCGCTTAGCCGTTTTAGCCAGGTCCGCTTCGGGTCAGACTCGGAAGTGACAGTCAGTCGGCGTCATGTCCGCTTTCCCCCCAAACCCGGACAGACGCAATCTGCGTCGCCGGGAGCACGTTGTCGCGAAGTCTCGCTTTAGGCCGTACGGCCCGCCAATAATGACGTGCGCCACCGTCTCGCTGTGGTAAAATGCAGGGTCCCAACGGCATCTGTTGCCATGAACCAGAGCATCAGATTCTGCACGACCCCGGATGGCGTGCAGCTCGCCTATGCGGTAAGCGGCGAAGGTCCGCCGCTGGTGATGGCGGCGACTTGGCTGGCCCATCTCGAGCATCAGTGGCAGAGCCTTGCCTGGCGGCCTTGGCTCGACGCCTTCACAAGTGAGCACAAGGTGTTGCGTCACGATTCCCGAGGCTGCGGGCTCTCGGATCGGAGTACCAAGAATCTTTCATTCGAGACCTGGGTGCGCGATCTCGAGTGCGCGGTCGAGGCAGCTGCCTTCCGGCGATTTCCCATGGTGGGAACCTGCTGGGGTGGTCCGATCGCAATCGAGTATGCGGCCCGGCATCCTGAGAAGGTGACCCATCTCGTCCTCTACGGCACCTACGCACGGGGGACCCAGCGGCGCGGGAATTCGCCGAATGCCAAGGTCGGAGCGCGGGCCATGTACGATCTCACGCGCCTCGGCTGGGCACAGCAGGACCACGCCTTCCTGCAGTTATGGGCCTCGCGGTTCCAGCCGGGCGGGACGCCGGACCATCGGCGTTCATGGTGTGACCAAATGCGCGCCGCGACGTGCGCCGATACCGCCATCCGGCTGTTTCAGATAGCTAGCAACATCGATGTGCGGGAAGCCGCGCGCAAGATCAAATGTCCGGTTCTGATCGTGCACCCCGAACGCGACGTTATTGTACCGATCGATGAAGGCCGATTGCTCGCAAGCCTCATTCCCCATTGCCGCTTCGTCCAGCTCGACACCGAAAACCACATGCCACTCGCGGACGAGCCGGCGTGGGAAAAGATCGTTGCCGAGGTGCGAAGTTTTCTCGCACAGCCAGAGGACGGCCTTGCCACAGGGCACAAATGCTTGCCGCTTGGCACGCTCACCCCGCGTGAGCGCGCCGTTTTGGAAGGTATCGCCGAAGGCCTCGGCAACGCGGAGATCGCCGGATCGCTCTGCCTGTCGGAGAAAACGGTCCGCAATCATATTACCCGGGTCTACGACAAGATTTGCGTCGAACATCGTTATCAAGCCATCGTGCTTGCCCGCGAAGCGGGCCTCGGGAGAGCCAGCAGGCTCGTCAACAAGCGCTGATACGGGACATTTGTCCCTGATTCCGGCCGCAGTCCCAGGACCCCGCCGGGACACTGGCCTCAATACAACAGCCTTGGCCTGCCTCAGAGTTCTGACAGGTCGTGCGTTTCGTGCACTCGCACGCAAACCAAAGTAAGCGCGACGCCGCGTACGAGGGCCTCGGGCGGAAAGCGATACCGTCCGCAAATAACGGGGTGGCCGGTCTCGCAGGCCGATCCCGGAGATGCGGATTGCCAAACATGAGGAGGACATCATGCATGCCAATGCTCGCAGCCTGCTCGTGGCCGCAGCTCTGACCGCCGCCGCGCTACCGGCCTTCGCCAACGTCATCACCGATTGGGACGAAAAGGCTGTCGCTATTGTTACGCCAATGTCTAGCCTTAGCGGCACATCGCCTTACACGGCTGTGCGTATGATGGGGATGGTCCACGCCGCGATGTTCGACGCGGTCAATTCGATCGAGCCGCACTACCGGCCGTATCTGGTGCAGCTGCCTGCGGGCCCAGCGACGTCGAAGGAAGCCGCCGCTGCGGCGGCAGCCGCCTCGGTGTTGGCGACAATTGATGCAAAGACAGCGGGTGAAATGAAAGCCACCCTCGCGACCTACCTTGCGTCGATCCCCGATGGCGTAACGAAATCGGAAGGGGTCAAGCTTGGCCAGGCAGTCGCGGCAAAAATCCTGGAGGCGCGGGCGAATGACGGCTCCGATGCGCCTGATGCCTACCGGCCGAGGACCACGCCTGGCGTCTATATACCGACCGCGATCACGCTGTCTTCAATGTGGCCGACCTTGAAGCCGTTTGCCATGACCAACCCAGCCCAATTTCGGCCAAAGCCGCCGATTTCGCTGGAGAGCGAGGAGTGGGCAACAGACTACAATGAGCTCAAGGACTATGGTGGAAAGAAGAGTGCGAAGCGAACAGCCCAGCAGACCGAGACGGCCCTGTTCTGGACCAGTCCGCTCTTGGCCTATCAGCCCTTGGAACGGCAGCTGGTGACCGTAAAGCAGATGAGCGTTGTCGACAGCGCTCGGTTCATGGCGCTCGAAGCAGTTGCGCTCAACGACGCGATCATCGCTGTGTTGGACGCCAAGTACCATTACAACTTCTGGCGACCGATCACGGCAATTCGCAACGGCGATATCGATGGCAACCCGGCTACGGATCGTGAGGCAACCTGGCAGCCGGTCGCCAACACGCCGATGCACCCGGAATATCCGTGCTCGCATTGCATCCAGAGCGGCAGCGTCGCAGCTGTCGTCAAGGCGGTGCTGGGAGGCGTGGACATCCCCGAGGTCGCGCTGACAAGCCCGGCAACCCCGGGCGTCACCCACCATTGGACCAACATGACGGCCTTTACCGAAGAGATTGCAAATGCTCGCATCTGGGCCGGCTTCCATTACCGCTTCTCGACCCGCGTGGGAACGCAGATGGGATACGAGATCGGTGAATACGTTGTGAAACACGTGATGCAGCCAGCTGTGACGAGTTCACGATGAACGGTTGCTGCACCGGGCTTCTACTAGCGAGTCCGGCGTAGTTCCGTTGCCGACACAATCCCAGTGATAAATGGTTCGCAGCTTTCGAGTAAGCCCGCGTACTTACGATTGGAACGCCGCGCCGACGCAGGACGTAAATCGTATGTCTATCGACTGGTCTGTGTCTGAGCATATTTCTTGAAGTTCGCACCCGTGCAGGCGCAATGGCGAGTCCGTTTTGGGTCGAGGCTGTGTGAAAATGCAGGAAGCGGTTGCTACGACGCAACAAAGGAATCGAAGGCCTCGTCTCATCAAAATTTCTGATGCGCGCGAGACGTGAGGTTGAATCAATCTTGCGCCCAGTTGACCCGCCGAAAGGTTTTCACACAGTCTCGGTCAGACTCGGAAGTGACTGTCTGTCGGGGGAGCATCCGCTTTGACCGCGTTAGCGGGCTTCGGTTCGGCACCAACCGCGCCATCAAAATTAATCCTAACAAAAGCCCCGCAAAGGCTGCGTTGGCGGCCATGCGCCTCGATCTCGGTAGCGCGCCGATTGCGCTCGGGAGAATCGAGGTTTGGAAAATCTCGGCTCGGCCTTTCAAGGTCCGCTTATTCCCTGAGAACGGCCACGCAAGGGGCGCGACGGCAGGTCCGGGAAGTGCCCAATGCGGAAGCGTCGGCACATCCGCGTCAACTCTGCGGCCAGCGCCGGAGGCACGCAGCCTTGCGGCGCGCTCGTCATCCTTGCGGACCATGGCGCGGACCGAGACATCGAGCTTGGCCAGAGCGCCAATCGCATAGCCACCAGTATCACCGGTGGCCCCGGTGACTAGAATAGGTTGGGTTGTCATCTTGATTTCCCGCTGACGCACCGCGTCAGGTGCGCGGGGGCTCGCCGATGAGCATGGCGAGCGGCGCGAGAGGGCCGAGCGCGATCAGTTCGAATTCCATCATGCCGGCTACTCCCAGAGGGAGCTTTTCCAGAATCTCGTGGGCCTCAGCTCTGCTGGTCACGTTCATGATGAAGACGACGCCATATCCCTCGGTCTGGAAAAACCATTGTTCGATCTTTCCAGCCAGATGGTTGCGTACGGTGGCGCGCACCTCGAAGGGCAAGACGGGTGCGATGGCCTCCGGCGTTCCCTTGGCCGTCACCGAACCGATGGCCAGGATTTTGGTTGTCGCGCCGACGACGGCGGCAAGCGCCGCAGGCATTTCTGCATGGACGCGCGGATTTTTGGCTTCGGACATCTGACGCCTCCTATTGGGTTTGGCTGGAATCTGTGGATTACTTGGCTGGTCCGGAGAGCAGCAAGCGAAGTGGGCTGATCGGGCCGAGCGGGATGAACTGGAACGCCATCAACCCGGCTTGGCCGAGCGGCAACTTGTCGAGAAGCGCGTGCGCCTCTTGAGGGTCGGTGAGGTTCATGACGAACACGACCCCGGTCTGGTCCTGCTTGAGGTACCACTGGTCGATCTTCCCATCGAGATAGAGACGCACGGTCTCGCGCACTTCAGAGGGCAGGACCGGCATCCACACGTTCGGTGTCGCCTTGGCCGTGAAGGTGCCGATCGCAAGAAGTTTGGTGGTCGGGACGGCGAGGACAGAGGACGCTGGCGGCTCGACCGGTGCGGCTGCTTGAGCGAGCGAGACGGCAGGACCTATCGGCACGAGAGCTGTAGCAAGAGCGACGAGGCTGGCCAGCCTGATCAAGCTGACCATGTCGCGCAGGGCCTCGCGCGTCACGACAGCATCTCCGCCGCGACGGCTTCCGGCATATCGATTTGGAGCCAATGTCCCGCCGGCAATACAGTGAGGGAGGCATGCTTGAAATGAGACCGAAAATCGTCGGCAACACCCGTGTTGAGGGCGAGATCGGCGCTTCCCCAGATCAGCTTGACCGGAATATCAAGCGCCTCCATCTCGGGAAGGCGCTGGGTGTTTCGAGCGACCTCCTCGAAAACTTGCGCCGTCATCTGCGCGAAGGCCGGGCCTGAACCAGCCTGCCGGCCGAAATTGAAATTATTGTTGATGATCGGAGCAAGGACTGACTCGAAGGACGCCTTGTGCTTCTCCGGCAAAGTCTCCAGGAACTTCTTCTGCTGAAACCTGAGCACCCAGGCCAATTGTTCGGGACTCTCCAGGATTGCGTCCGTGAGCGCCTTGAGACTCGGGGTCGCGAAGAGCTCGATCAATTCCGGAAGCCGAAGGGTAGGTGTCGCGGCGTAGAAGGTATTGAGAACGCATAGGGCGGCGACGCGGTCCGGATGATCGATGGCGAAATTGATCGCTGCGGGGCCGCCGGCGTCGTGTCCGACCGGAACGATCTTTTCGAGGTGCAACGCCTCGACGATCGCTTCAAGATCGCCCAGCTGTTGCTCGAAGCCATAACTGGCGCCGGCCGGCTTGTCGGAGGCACCGTAACCCAGGAAATCAAACGCAACGACCCGCCGCCCTGCCGCGACCAGAAAAGGAAGGAGATCGTCATAGATGTGCAGATTGTCGGGGAAGCCGTGCATCAGCACAAAGGCGGGGCCGATGCCTGCGTAGTCGCGAGCGTAGACATTTCCTTCGCCCCGCGGGATGAGATGCTCGGAAAACTCTGTAGGATTCAGGGGCATAATTGATCCTTTCGAGCCAAATTTTCTGACTTAGCGTGGGATTTACCAACGGTCCGCACCGCCGATCTCTAGCGGCTCGAGCGGTTTCGGCGTAGGTCGTTCTTGCCACCATTTATGACATGACGTTCAGCGAACCTAATCGCCGCGGTCCTGGCGGCAGCCTCTAGCTAGGCGGTGGCGTCCGCTGCTCGGAGACGGCACGTATCTCGACTACCAACCTGTCTCGAACACGGGGAGAACCATGCATCGGGTCGGTCTCATTGTTCCGCATGGTTTCCAGCTGTTGAGCCTCGCGCCACTGACGGCATTCGAAGTGACCGCATTCGAACTCGCGAAACCGCCGCCGGCCCTGCCCCACTATGACCTCCACCTGTTGTCGGAACATGGTGGTCCTGTTCGATCTTCCTGCGGTTTGACCGTTGAAACCGAGGCATTTGGAGATCCGGCATTCGATACCATCATCGTGGGCGCGATCACCGCGTTTGAGATGCCTCCGTCGACCGCAAGC
>Ga0193729_1001906_pt1 | contig 10543 bp, 6 predicted proteins | sample U1c2metaG_FD_143036 | JGI IMG/M metagenome (GOLD analysis project Ga0193729, IMG submission 143036) | Soil microbial communities from a riparian zone of the East river system, Colorado, United States - U1c2 | ecosystem: Environmental > Terrestrial > Soil > Riparian zone | place: USA: East River... | reverse complement strand
GCGACGGTCATGCTCGTCGAGAATGCGGAGCGTTTTGGGTTGGCGCAGCTCCACCAACTTCGCGGACGGATCGGCCGCGGCGAGCACAAGTCGTATTGTATCTTGCTGAGTTCGGATCAATCGAAGGAGACAGCGGCGAAGCTGGCCGTGCTCGAAAAAACAAGCAATGGCTTTGAAGTGGCCGAAGCCGATTGGGATTTGCGTGGACCGGGCGATTTGCTCGGCACAGCGCAAAGCGGTTTGCCCGCGCTGAAGATCGGCAACCTGAAGAGTGATGCGCACTTGATGCGGCGTGCGCGCGCCGCGGCAACGTCGATCTTTGCGGCCGATCCGCGCCTGGAATTAGCCGAGAATCAACGTTTCCGGCGCTTGATTGTCGAACAAGAGGGACGAACTTTTTCCAACGTTAGCTGATGAAAAATCTCGCAAAGTTTTTGCTTTTCGTCCTGCTCGTGAGCGCGGGAATTTCGTTGCTTTACGACTACCGCCTCCGGCATGGGCACTTGAATCTGCTTTCGCGGCGAACGCCGGAGAAGTACACGCTCGCCTCGGTGCCGAGTGTCGATTCATCAGCGGTCGCATCACTTGAGGCGCTGAATCGCGAGCGGCGCACGCTCGTAAGCAGCGTCATTCCATCGGTCGTGGCGGTTAAGACGTCCAAGAAAATCGCCATCCGCCGGCAGTACGGGCTCGATCCGTTCGAGTTTTTCTTTCGCAACCAACGGCCATTTCGGAATCCAAGTGACGAGGCGCTGGTGCAAAACTCACTCGGCTCCGGCGTGATCGTGACGAATGAGGGCCACATCATCACCAACAATCACGTGGTCGATCAAGTGGATGAGATCGAAGTGCAATTGAGCGACGGGCGGACGAAAAAGGCGCGCCTGGTCGGCGCCGATTCTCAGGTCGATCTGGCCGTGCTCAAGATCGACGATCCCGGCGTCAAACCGCTCAAGCTGGCGGATTCGGACACTGTGCAAGCCGGCGATTTTGTTCTCGCCATCGGCAATCCGTTCGGATTCGACGAGACAGTGACCGATGGCATCATCAGTTCGAAAGGCCGCCCGAATCGCACCGATGCGTTTGGTGACTTGCTGCAAACCAATGCCGCGATCAATCCCGGAAACAGCGGTGGCCCATTGATTAATCTGCGCGGCGAAGTGATCGGAATCAATGTGGCGATTATTTCGCGCAGTGGCGGTTCCCAGGGAATCGGTTTTGCAATTCCGTCGAATACCGTTCGCACGGCGCTCGAGAGTTTACTGAAGCAGGGCCGGATCATTCGAGGTTACCTTGGGATTCAGACACGCCCGCTTCAGCCCGGCCAGAACGGCGCGGGGAGCGAAGGTGTTTTTGTCGATGAAGTGATTCCAGGATCACCCGCGGCTGAGGCGCAACTGCAAAAGGGCGATATCATTCGCAAATTCAATGGGCACGAAGTAAAAAACCTTCCCGTCCTGCGCAGCTTGATCGCGCAGGCCGGGTTGAATAAAAAAGTGGAGCTGGAAATCGACCGGGACGACAAACCGGTGAAACTGACGGCGGAAATTAAGGAGGAGCCGATTGATGATCGAACAGCCAGGGTCTCGCCTCGGCAAGAGCAACCGCAGCCGCAAACGCCGCCGGAGGCGAATGATCAAGGCGAAGAGGCGAGCGGCGGCCTCACCTCAATTCGCGTTAGCGACCTGACGCCGGATATGGCGCGTCAGCTCGATCTGCCAAATAACGCGCGAGGCGTTGTCGTCACCAATGTGGAACCCGATAGTGGCGCGGCCGAGTTGCAAAAAGGCGACGTGATCGAAGAAATCAATCAGCAGCCGGTCACCTCAGTTTCGGATTACAACAAGATCGTCGCTTCGCTTGATCCCGCCCAAGCGCAGGTCCTATCGGTTTGCCGGCATCGAATGCGCTCGTTCCTGGTTTTGCGGCCACGGTAAGCGCCCGCCCCGAGCTGCTTTCGGGCATGGGCTTTCAGACGGGCTGATCGATTGCTAATTATTGTCTAGACGAACTGGCGAGATTCGTTCAAGACTCAACGCAACTAGATCTGAATCGGGTAGGATGCTCCTCCCGGCAGCTTCTTCCCCTTTTTCAGAGCTGACAGACACAAGGTTAACCCACCGGGAGAAAGAAGGAAACTTATGAACCAGCCGATTAAACTCACGACAAAGAAAGTGTCACCCATAAGCAATTCAGTTAGCCGCTCCCTGCCACGCTGTAGCTTTAGCAAAGGCGGGTCACTTATCACAGTTCTTCTGCTCGCGCTCGCCTGCTTTGGGCTTGCGCCGGCCCCGAAAGCTTTCGGGGTTAGCCCACCACCAGACGGAGGCTATGCCGGCAACAACACCGCTGAGGGCACGAACGCTCTGTTCAGCCTCACTAGCGGCATCAACAACACGGCCGTGGGTGCCAGTGCGCTCCTGAACGATACTACCGGCAGTTACAACGTGGGGATTGGTTCTAACGCGCTTGCCCTCAACACCAGCGGCAACTTTAACATGGCCATTGGGTCAGAAGCGCTCTACAATAACACCGCCAACGCGAACCTGGCCATAGGTTTTCGAGTCCTCTACTTCAACACCACCGGCAGCAACCTCACCGGAGTTGGCGCTGGAGCGCTCTTTAACAACACCACCGGCATCAACAACACGGCCGTGGGTGCTGCCTCGCTCAACAGCAACACCACCGGCTCCAACAACACCGCCGTCGGTCGGCAAGCGCTCTTGAGCAACACGACCGGCGTCGCCAACACAGCTAATGGGTTTGGCGCGCTCTATTTCAACACCACCGGCATCAACAACACGGCTGATGGGTATGCAGCGCTCACTTTCAACACTACCGGCCAGGATAACATGGCCAATGGATCTAAAGCGCTCTATAACAACACCACCGGCGCCGAGAATACGGCCAACGGTTCGCAAACGCTGTATAAGAACACCACCGGCTCCGTCAACACGGCCACTGGTTTTCAAGCGCTCTATAGCAACACCACCGGCTACGCCAACACCGCCAACGGCCTTAATGTGCTCCATAACAACACCACCGGCTTCCAAAACGCGGCTAACGGAGTTTTCGCGCTCGCTGGCAACACCACCGGGTTCGGCAACACGGCCAATGGGGCTCAAGCCCTCGATAGCAACACTACCGGCAACGAGAACACGGCTAACGGCGATTTTGCGCTCGATAGCAACACCACCGGCAGCTTCAACACGGCCGACGGTCATGCAGCGCTCGATAGCAACACCACCGGCGGCTCCAACATTGCATTAGGCTACTTCGCCGGTACCAGTCTCACCACGGGCGATTTGAATATCGATATCGGCAATCAGGGTGTTGCTGGCGAATCCAGCACCATCCGCATCGGCCAGATCCAGACAGCCACCTTTATTGCTGGCATTTACGGAGTGAACGAGGGCGGGACGATCTCGGCGGTTTATATCAACAGCGACGGTCAACTCGGTACGCAAGGGCCGCCCTCTTCGCGGCGGTTCAAGAAGCAGATTAAAGCGATGGACCAAACCAGCCAAGCCATCCTGGGCCTCCAGCCGGTGACGTTTCAGTATAAGAGCGACAGCAAAGGGACACCACAATTCGGTTTGATCGCCGAGGAGGTGGCCGGGGTGGACCCGGACTTGGTCGTGCGGGACGCCCAAGGCGAGATTTACAGCGTGCGCTACGAAGCAGTGAACGCGATGTTGCTCAACGAGTTCCTCAAAGAGCACCGCAAGGTGGAGGAATTAGAGAAAAGTTTGCGGGCGACCATCGCGCAGCAGCAGACGGAAATTAAAGCTCTCACAGCAAGCCTGAAAGAGCAGGCATTGCAAATCCAGAGGGTGAGTGCACAGTTCGAAGTGAGCAAAGCCACACCGCAAATAGTCCTCAACAATCAGTAAAGCTCCGTCGTTGCATAATCAGAAGTCCTCGCACGCTCCACTCTCGTAGCGGTCGCGATAGACGAGCAGTCAAACTGACCAATTCAGCTAGCGATTGCGATGCAATCGGAGCTATCTGCTCTCTCCGATAAAGCCCTCACGTTCCAGGTGGAGAATGATTTCCTGCGCCGCTTCTTCGGGACTGAGCTCAGCGGTATTGATAACAACTTCAGCATCCTTTGGCTCTTCGTAAGGATCCGACACACCGGTGAACTCCTTGATAATGCCGGCCCGGGCCTTCGCGTAGAGACCCTTGCGATCGCGCTGTTCACAGACCTCAATCGGGGTGGAGAGATGCACCATGAGAAAGCCGCCAAGCGGCTCAATCATCGAGCGCACCTCTTTTCGAGTAGCGTCATAGGGTGCGATCGGAGCGCAGATGGCGATTCCGCGATTTTTGGTTATTTCGGAGGCCACGTAGCCAATGCGGCGAATGTTAAGATCGCGGTGTTCCTTGGAAAACCCGAGTTCGGAGGAAAGGTGCTTGCGAACTAGATCGCCATCGAAAAGCGTTACCGGCCTGCCGCCAATCTCGTGAAATTTGATCAGGAGAACGTTGGCGATCGTGGACTTGCCGGAGCCGGAAAGCCCACTGAAGAAAACTGTCAGGCCTTGTTTGTGGCGTGGCGGAAAACTGCGCCGCAACTCCTCGGCAACGTCAGGGTAGGTAAACCATCCGGGGAGATCGCGTCCTTCATTTAATCGCCGGCGCAATTCCGTGCCGGAAATGCTCAATACGCGCGCCTGCTTTGGAACTTCGTTCTCGGGAAGGTAAGTGTCCTTATCTTCCACATAGACCATATTATGGAACGGAACCATCGTGACACCGATCTCAGCTTCATATTTTTTGAATAACTCCTGAGCTTCATACGGCTCATAGAAGGACTTGCCATTCGCGTCTTTGCCCGGGCCGGCGTGATCGCGTCCTACGATTAGATGAGAGCAACCGTGATTCTTCCGAATCAGTGCGTGCCAAATCGCTTCGCGTGGTCCACCCATGCGCATGGCAAGTGGTAAGAGCGAAAGTTTTGCCGTCCCCCGCGGGTATTTGGCGAGGATTAGCTGGTAACAGCGGACGCGTGTGAAGTAGTCGACATCACCGGGTTTAGTCATTCCCACCGCGGGATGAATGAGTAGATTGGCTTCAACCTGTTTGGCTGCACGAATAGTCAGTTCTACATGGGCGCGATGCATCGGGTTACGCGTCTGAAATGCGACTACCCGGCGCCAGCCTCTCTGGGCAAATTCCTCCCGCAATTCAGCGGGGGTTAAACGCAAACTCTTGAAATCGTAATTAGACGGCGACTCAAGTCCTTCAATCCGGCCTCCGACGTACCAAGGGTTTGCCTTGTTCAGCAGATAGCTGACACCGGGGTGTAGCGTACTATTTGTGCGAAACACCGCTTCGGCCTCACTCTTGTGATCCGGCTGCCACACGTCTTCGACGTGCAATACTGCCAGCATCACTCCCTCTCCATCGCGCAGCGCGATTTTGCTGGTTTTTCGTTTTAACGATTTAGCAAAAGCTTCGCTGACATCCAGCACGACCGGTATCGGCCATAGAAGGCCTGTCGTGAGCCTCATGTTATGGCAGACGCCCTCATACTCTGCCCTGGTCATGAACCCGCACAAAGGAGAGAATCCACCGTTCAACAGCAATTCGAGGTCGCAGATTTGGCGCGACGTCAGATCCCAAGAAGGAAATTTCTTCGATCCGGCTTTTAGTTCGGCTCCTCTCTCCGCATTTACGTAAAGATCGATGAGTTCACCACCGTGTGCGGGAACGAGGTGGCCGTGAATTGTCGAAGTGCTCAGATCTTGCGAGCCGTGGAAAGATTTATGTTGCGGTGTCATCGTCAAGAAGCTCCATGTGGGTTTGTATCCGATCTGCACGGAATTGGGTCTTGCGCTAATGAACGTGTTCGCCCTGCACGGGCAGGACACATTCCAGGTGAGCAGGTCCGGTCACAGCCTAAGCAAAATTGCCGTCTGGCAAAGAAAGTTCGCACGATGTGGTGTCGTAGGAACTTTCGTGCCGAAGGCGCACAAAAGTACGGGCCGGGACGCGTTTCTTCGATGGATCACCATCGAATGGCGACGGCATCCCCAGGTCGGCTTGGTGGCTGACCAGGTGGAAAAGTGAACACCCGATCTAGTCGGGCGCGACCGCCGGGGGAAAAGTCTACACCGTGCGCTACGAAGCAGTGACCGCGATGTTGCTCAACGAGTTCCTCAAAGAGCATCGCAAAGTGGAGGAACAAGAAGCGACCATTGCGCAGTTGAAGAAAGGCGTGCAAGTTCTGACCGCGCAACTCCACGAGCAAGCATCGCAAATCCAGAAGGTGCGCGCGCAGCTTGAACTGAGCAAACCTGCACCGAACAGCGGTATTCGCAATCAGCCGTCACGCTCAGCCGTATGGCGGCTTCCTGTTTTGCTCTCACGCAGTGTCGCCTGTGCAAAAAGGTGGTGCTTTTTGTAGAATGCAGCTAGTTCGCCGAATCCCATAAAGCCCCGAACCCCGATTGCCGTTGGACCATTGAATTTGGGTTTCGTGTGGCAAGCGCTTCACGCAATTTGTCGGCCCCGGAGGCAGTGCATTACGGCTGCTCGATTACTGGGAATCAAGATCCCATATCCATATACACCGCCCGCAGTTTCTCAATTAGCGCGTAGGCGTCGAGGGAAATTTGTTTGGCTTCCTCGTCAGTGATTTTCCTCAGATCGAAATCACGAATCGAGCTTTCGATCCGTCCAATCTGGATTTGAATCTGTAACCGTATGTCGTCTCGTATCATCTCAGTAAGCTGATAGTGCTGTATTCTAGAAATTATACATAGCACCTGGTATGCCAACGTCTCAACAGCGAGGTGCGTTGTGCAAATGCCGCCAGCCGGAATCGTTTTGTCGGGTCGAAAGGGAGGAAGGATGCAAGGAATGCAGAGATTCAATGTGGCAGGGTTTCACGCAGCCTTAGCCGCTCCGAAGGCACGGACTCACGGCTGCTCGATTAATGGAAGCAGTTGTCGCGGAAGAGACCCTCTGGGTCCTGGGGGCGCACACCCCTCGTGCGAAAGGCCGCGTCAATTTATATAGAGATTAAAGATGTGAGAAAATTTTTGGTCAAAAAGTTCACGGATCGCTGCGCAAAATGTTCGACAACGCCAGCTTTTGTTGTTCTCGACGGTCGGCCCGGAAGCGGAATTATCAATTGCCTTATTATGACGTAACTTCACGGGTGCGGTGTTCCCACTTACTCTAACTCGCTCTCAAAAAACTTGGCGAGTGGATAAAATGGTGGATGGCGAAGACCGGCGAAAAATCAAAACCTCGGGCTGACTCCTACGTGCGAATCTGACCGGTGCCGCGAATGAGGTATTTGTAGGTCGTCAGTTCTTCGAGCGCCATCGGACCACGCGCGTGCAACTTGTCGGTGCTGATGCCGATCTCCGCGCCAAAGCCGAATTCGCCACCATCGGTGAAACGCGTGGAGGCGTTCCAATACACCGTCGCCGAATCCACGCGATTGAGGAACTGCTCCGCCGTCGCGCTGTTGCCGGTGACGATCGCATCGCTGTGATGCGATCCGTATTTCTCGATGTGATCAATCGCCGCGTCCGCGCTTTCTACGACGCGCGCCGATAGGATTAGATCCAGATATTCTGTTGTCCAATCCGCTTCGGAAGCGGGTTTCACGGCGTCGCCGACGATTTTCCGCACCTGCTGATCGCCGCGCAACTCCACGTTGCGTCGCAGCAGTTCGGCGCCGCACTTTTGCAGAAACGGTTCGGCGACATCGCGGTGTACTAATAACGTCTCCAGCGCATTACAGACGCCCGGGCGTTGGCACTTCGCGTTAATCACAATTTCTTGTGCCATTCCCAGGTCGGCCTCGCGATCCACATAGACGTGGCAGACGCCCCGATGATGTTTGATTACCGGCATTCGCGCGTGCGCGACGACCGCCTCGATCAACGCCTGCCCGCCGCGCGGAACGATCATGTCGATGCAGCGATCCATCTGCACCATGATGCGGACCGCCTCGCGATCCGTGGTCGACACTAGCAATATGGAGTCCTCCGGAAGCCCGGCAAAGCGCAGACCGTGGCGCAACGCATCCGCGATGGCGATATTCGAGTGGATCGATTCCGAGCCGCCGCGCAGGATGGTGGCGTTGCCGGTCTTGGTGCAAAGGATCGCAGCATCGCTGGTGACGTTTGGCCGCGACTCGTAGATGATGCCGATGACGCCAATGGGCACGCGAACCTTGGAAATTTGGAGGCCATTGGGTCGCTCCCACTGCGAGATAATTGCTCCCACAGGATCTGGCAGCGCGGCGACACTCCGGATGTCGCGCTCGATTCCCGCGAGGCGTTTCGCGTCGAGACGGAGACGGTCGATCATCGCGCCGGTCAGGGCGTTCGCCTCAGCGGCCGTGATGTCTTTGGCGTTCGCTTCGAGGATTGTCGCAGCCCGATCCCGCACCGCATCGGCCATCGCTTCCAATGCGCGGTTCTTCGCTTCCGTGTTACAGGAGGCGAGTTCGCGCGATGCCGTGCGAGCGCGCTGTCCGAAGTCTTCAATGGTTTCCTGCAGATTCATCCGCCGCTGGATTTTTTCCGCTTGCGGCGCGCCGTCTCGAAACGGGTGCCGACATGTTCTCCGGCTGCGATCCGGCCAATGTTCGACGGTGTCCTGCCGCCCGCGATGACCGTGCATATACCCGCGTCCACAGCGATTTTCGCGGCCAACAATTTGGATCTCATGCCGCCCACACTGAACCGCCCTTTCTCCTCGCGCACAAGCTGCGCCGCCGCTGCCATGTCCTTGACTACGGGGATGACCGCCTGCGTTCCGTCATGCGATATCGCCAGTAGACCCTCGACTGTGGTGAGGATGATCAGCATGTCCGCATTCGCCAGAATCGCGACTTCGGCGGAGAGCCGGTCGTTGTCGCCGAAACGCAATTCCTCTACGGCGACAGAATCGTTTTCATTGATGATCGGGACGATGTCGCAGCGGGTGAAGAGACGTTCGAGTGTATTGCGGGCGTTGACGTATCGGGCGCGGCTGTCGATGTCTTGATGCGTCAGCAGCAACTGTGCGATGTGCAGTCCGTGGCGTGAAAAGAGTTTCTCGTACTGCCGCATGAGCCGCGACTGGCCGATGGCGGCGCACGCCTGGATGGTCGGCAAATCCTTCGGGCGTTCATTCAGCCCGAACAGAAAAAGCCCGGCGCCGACCGCACCGCTGCTGACGATCACGCATTCGTGTCCGGCTTTGACGAGCGCCGCGACCTCGGCGGTCAGCTTGCGAAATTGCGCGGAATCGAGCGAGTCGCCTTTCGCCCTACTAAGAATGCCGGTGCCGAATTTCAGAATGATCCGCATGAGTTGCTGGAGAAGTTCCGGGCCGTTCCGCGATGGTTAAACGCTTTTGGCTCCGCCGCCGCCCTGACCTCGTAAACGTCCATTTTTTTTCGCCTAGCGCCAGCGTTTCTACAGTACAGTTTGTGGATGCGCACGCATTCTTCGAAAGCGCGGGCCGCCAACTTTCTCGGTGGCCTTGGTGCGGGTCTTTCCTTGATTCTAATCGCGAGGATTTCAAAAAAAACAAAATCCATTTCGAACCCGGGCTGAACCATGATTTGCATAAGATGCGTCTTTTTAGCTCCGAGGTGCACATTTTTAAAGAATTCTAAATCCGACCTCGTGCCCGGGCTTTGACGTTTTTCTGACCGCCGACCTCTGACCGCTGACTTCTTCGGTGAGAGCCCTCACGTTCAAGTCTCAAAGAGCAGGCATCGCAAATCCAGAAGGTGAGCGCCCAGCTTGCACTGAACAAACCTGCACCGCAAATGGTCCTCAACAATCAGTAAAAGCAGCGCGCGCAACCATCGTCCATAGCCGTCCGTAAAATAAAGCTTGAAGCATTTTCGCGGCCCTAGTAAAAGCGCGCTCGATTACGTCACCCGACGTTTCAACGCATCTTCGGCCGGGCTGAAGAAGCCCGTGGGGCTGGACCTTCGCTGGGACTGCCGCTTTACGCGATCTCCAAATCCAACTGGAGCCCCGGAGTCAGCCGAAGTGAGGCGCTGTTCAAAGCGCCTCGTGAGGATGGTTCCTGGTTCCACGCGGAACTGGATAGCAGTTCATGCAGCAAAACAATCCAACCCGAACAAAAATGAAAACAAAAATATGACGACTCTCCGCCTAAGAAATTCGATCAGCCGCTCGCCCTTGCCGCGCCGTAGCTTTAGCGAAGGCGGGTCACCTCTCACTTATCACTATTCACTTCTCACAATTCTCCTGCTGGCGCTCGCCTGCTCTGGGCTTTCGTCGGCCCGGAACGCTTTCGGGGTTAGCCCAGCGCCAGACGGAGGCTATGCCGGCAACAACACCGCTGAGGGTACGAACGCTCTGTTCAGCCTCGGTACCGGCATCAACAACACGGCCGTGGGTACCAATGCGCTCCTGAAGGATACTAGCGGCAGTTACAACGTGGCGGTTGGTTCTAACGCGCTTGCCCTCAACACCAGCGGCAACTTTAACATGGCCATTGGTTCGGAAGCGCTCTACAACAACACCGCCAACGCAAACCTGGCCATTGGTTT
>Ga0193729_1001905_pt1 | contig 10546 bp, 11 predicted proteins | sample U1c2metaG_FD_143036 | JGI IMG/M metagenome (GOLD analysis project Ga0193729, IMG submission 143036) | Soil microbial communities from a riparian zone of the East river system, Colorado, United States - U1c2 | ecosystem: Environmental > Terrestrial > Soil > Riparian zone | place: USA: East River... | reverse complement strand
CAGCGGGTTCGGCGGCCTGTACACGAGCCGTGGGTGCGTTCGTAACTCCTGACTTGAGTTCGACGAGCAGCGAGAGCTGTTCCACTGACCCCACGGTCGCTTGCGTGAGCGTGCTCTCGCCAGACCCTCGCGCGCGGTGCGCCTCTGCGCCGTCTTGACGTACTAGGAGGGTTTGGCGCAAGAACGCCATTTCCAGTCTGCAAGAAAGTCTTGAAGCCCAAGATCCCGACGGAGAAAATGTCAGGCGGGGCGGCCTCTGTCGGCTCCGGGTGCCCGAATGCACGCCCGGCGCTGCTCTCCAAGAGGCCGTCCCTTAAGTAACTGGCTCGAAATCAGTGAAGGCATTGGCTTGTCCGGGCCAGTCCCGCGGCTGCTGCCCCTGACGATGCCACGCCGCAACGAGATCGGAATAGGCCAAGCGGCTCAATATGCGCTGGCCTATCCCAACGGCCCTTTTGCAGCCTGGGGAGCCCCTTTTGGCTGAAAGCAGCCTTGGCCTGATGTGGTGCCGTTTGTGCTCGCGATCGTTGGCTGGCCGGGACGGTGAGATTGTTCGCTGGCGTGTCAGGCGTGGTCGTGGGTGCTTGCCTGGGCGTCGTCCTGGTCGAGGTGGTCTTTGCGAACAATCAGAGCTGCGGCGCAAAGCTACGGAACCTCCCTCGGTCAGCCTCCTCGGAAGGAAGCTCCGCCCCGTTCACGCGCCAATGACCGGAATCGCAAGCCTGCCGGCCAGGGAGGGTCTCGAATGGCCAGGGGCCGCGATCGTGTATCGGACACGGCCTAGGTTGGATAAGGCGAGGTCGGTTGAGCTTCGTCGCGGCCGACTTATGCGACCGCCTCGTCCGGCGCGAGATGAGGCGCGCCTTTGGCGAGGAGGTCGGTCAGCTGCTCGGCGGGCATCGGTCGTGCGAACAGATATCCCTGCCCCAGGTCGCAGCCGAAACTCTGCAGTGACGTCAGTTGCCCGGGGGACTCGATCCCCTCGGCAATGGCGACGAGGCCGAGCGCATGTGCGAGGTTGACGAGGTTGGCGGTGATCGCGGCGTCCTTGGGGTCGTGCATTGCCCCTTGTACGAACGAGGAGTCGACCTTGATCATGTCGATCGGGAAGTGGCGGAGCTGACCCAGCGAGGAGAAACCGGTGCCGAAGTCGTCGATTGCGATCCGAACTCCTTGCTCGTGGAGCAGCTTCAGCTCGGCGCGCGCGCGATCTCCGGCGACCCCCTGCTCGACGACGGAGGTTTCGGTCACCTCGAGTCCGAGCGCGCTGGGCGGGAGCCCGGTTTCCTCGAGGGTCCGCTGGACGATCGTGTGAAGTCCGCTGCCGCCCAGTTGCTTCGCCGAGACATTGACCCAGGTCACGAACGACTCGGGAACGAGGCCGCCGCGGCGCCAGTCTGCGGCTTGCGCGCAGGCTTGGCGCAAGACGAACTCGCCGAGCGGTTGGATGAGGCCGGTCGTTTCGGCGATCGGGATGAAGCGTGCCGGTGGCACCAGTCCCCGCGTGGGCGAATGCCAGCGGAGAAGCGCTTCGGCGCCGACGATCGTGGCGGTTTCCAGGTCGATTTCCGGCTGGTAGTGGAGGCTGAACTCGCCGTTTTGCAATCCAAGACGAAGCTCATGCTCGATGCCGAGCAGCTCACCGAGGTCTTTCGCCATCTCCGGGCAGAAGATCTCGTAGCGTCCGCGTCCGGCGTCCTTGGCGGCGTACATGGCGACATCTGCATCTCGGACGAGCTCTTCGCTGTGTCCTGAGCCCGAATGGAGCACGACGCCGACGCTGGCGCCGAGGGCGACCGGGCGCCCGGCGATCGTGACCGGAGCGGCGAGGCGGTCGAGCAGTCGCTGGGTGAGTCCGACGGCCTCGTGCTCGGTGACGTCCTCGAGCAAGAGCGCAAACTCGTCTCCACCGAAACGCGCCACGGTGTCGCTCGAGCGCACGATGCTACTGAATCGCCGCGCGACCTCCTGTAACAGATGATCGCCCGCGTCGTGGCCGAGGCTGTCGTTTACCTGCTTGAAGCCGTCGAGATCGATCAGCAGGACGGCGAGTAGCCGATCGCTGCGCTCGGCGCGTGCGAGCGCTTGGTCGAGTCGGTCACGGAAGAGAGCGCGATTCGCGAGCCCGGTGAGGTTGTCGTGGAAGGCCTGATGCGTCAGTTGCTCCTCCAGTTCGATGCGCTCGGTGACGTCGCGCGCGTTGAGCACGACGCCGTGCACCGATTTGTCCTCGCGGAGGTCGGTCACGTGGGCCTCGAGCTGTCTCCACTCGCCGGATTGGTTGCGCATGCGGAACACGATCTCTCGCGGGCCGCCATGGGTCGACGCGGTCCGAAGTGCTGAGCGGTCGTCCGAGTGCACGAACGCTTCGAAGCCGTAACCGAGCATCTCCGCCTCGGCGGGACCGACCATCGTCGAGACCGATTGGCTGACATACCGGCAGCCGTCGGCGCCAAGAACGAGCACCAGGTCGGTGGACGAGGTGACGAGACTGCGGAAGTGGGCCGTCTGGCGTCTCGTCGCAACGATCAGCGCCCAGCCAAGCAAGAGCGAGGTGAACAAACCAAGGGCACCGAGAACCGCCTGGACGACGATCAGATGAGTGACGTTTTGATCGTCGGCGCTCGCGATCGTGCGAGCCGCATTGAGGGAGACGTTTGAAGTCAGCGCTGCGAGCACTCGTAGCCGTCCGACCGGGTTGGTGATGCTCAGATGCTCGTGCGCGGTCAAGGGAACGCCGATCACCGAGCGGTTCGCCAGAAGCGCGCTGCCGGTCGCCGTGAGATCCGCAACGAGCCGTCGTTCCTGCTTCAGTTGGTCGCGAACGATCCCGCCGCTTGCAGCCGTCAGCTTGGTCTCGTCATCGTCCCCGTACACCGACGGAGCGGTGCCCCCGACCAACAGAGCATCGGCGCTGCGTGCCAGGATCGAGGCCGTGTTGTTCGGGTCGACCTGTGCGCCCGTACGGGCGAGCAGCACTTCCTTGACATAGCGCTCGGCGAGCGTTCGCTGCCGTGCGGCGACCTCGATGACCGTCGCGCGATGCTGCGAGCCTTTCGTTGTCCAGATCGACAGCGTGAGCGTCAGAGCAGAGAAGACCGCAAACGTCACCAGGATCGCGGCGATCGCGCGCCGCCCCCGAGAGACGAAAGGCCGGAATTCCGGACGCTTCGGCATCGCTATCCGACGACCAACTCGGCGTGCATCCCGGCCATGAAGTGGCCCGCCATGTTGCAGAACAGCTCATAACGACCCGGAGCCAGGTGAACTCGCACCTGCCGCACACGCCCGGGCCCAGCTCCATCGAGCGAAGCGACCGTGACCGCGCTCAGCGCGCCCTCGTTGACCGTCAACCCGTCAAGGCGAAGCGGTAGCCGAGATCGCGAACCCACCATGATCAGCTCATGCGTGTCAGGTCCGTGGTTTCGCACAACAACCAGAACGTCTCCCGCGGGAACGTGATTCGGCGTCACCGCGATGTGAAAATCGCGCTCGCTCACCTGGACCAACGTCTGCCCAGCTCCCGCAACCCGCCCGCTCGCCGAACAGGCGGATGCAACAAGGACCGTCAGGACGACGACCGAAAGCCGCCCCAGCCATGAGGAGAGCTGCCGCATCCCGCTCTCATCGGATCGCGGCGCCGAAAACGTTAGGGATCGTCATTCATCCCGGGGCCCCTCCAACCCCCGAATAGGGGATGCTCAAAAACGCTGTCAATAGTTGCCGCTCCACGTCAGCCGCGCCCACCCCAGCGGCGAGCGGCTGAGCGACGCGACTGTCCCTCACCCAGCGCGCGCACGGCTTGTTCCATCAGGCGACGACAGGGACGTCGGGTTTTGGCGGAAAGGCGGCAAGAACTTCTGGTGTCGTGAAGGTCCTGTCCGACGAGGTTTGAGGTTTCGCGGGGAGAGGGTCGGGCGGCGCACTGTCGGGTGTCTGTTTCGACGCGGATCGTCTCGACCTCGGCCGTGTCGGCATCAAGCCCGACCCTGAGCTGATGTCAACCGATGCCGGACGTAAACGCGTGGGTGTATTGCAATGCGTGCTTCGCTAAGACCCGATGTCTTAAGGGATGTCCTTTTTTGAGATCGTCGGTCCCGAGTGGTTTCGGCCGCCCGCGTAACAGGAACAGAGGAGAATCGACGAGGGCAGCCTTCAGGAATTGAGCATGCTCCGGATCCTCCATGCCACCTGCGCGACAGCGTTGGATGCCTTCCGAGCTGCCGACAATCCAGTGGATGCCCAGCTGGTGATCGACTTGGAGAAGATGGTCGAGCGAACCCGCGTCGAGCTTGAGCGTTTTGCCAACTTCTCCTAGCCTGGCCCTTGCGGCAAGGAAAGTAGGCAGGGCGGGATACCCGCGCTAGACTTGTTTTGACAACCCACCGCCCGCTCTCGCCCTGACCCTTACCCCCGGCCATCGCGCCCGGGGCGTTGAGAGAGGAGGCAGCGTGGAGGGACCTAGGACAGTTGAGGGCACGAAAGCGATGCTGTTGTCGTGGTTTGGTGACGGCGAGCTTGAGGTCTGTCCTCGATGTCGTGAGAGGCACCTCCTTCCGCTGTGGGGATCGCCGCGGACGAGCGACCGGGTTTGTGTGACCTGTGGCCTCATTCCAACGGCGCAGGTTAACGCTGTGAAAGTCGACGAGCTCGCTGGATAGCGGCTACTGTGGTGTGCATCTAAAGCGAACCCGGTGGTGCTTCCTGCGCCCTCCCGCTTTCGTCTGAAAGCGAGGGTGCAACGTGACCCCTATGACCTCCGAGCGTATCGCTCGCAATGACTCTGCGTTTCGAGCGGCGAACGAACAGATCAGCAGCAAAGCTACGGCTCTGCACACTGCTGAAGATCAACTGATCCCCTTTATCTGTGAGTGCGCAGACTCGACCTGCACGTCCATCCTTCAGCTGAATCTCGTTGAGTACGAGCAGATTCGCACGGACTCGCGTCAGTTCCTGAACGCGCTCGGTCACGATCGCGTCGAAGGGCTTGTAGAAGTGATGTTCAAGAACCACACCTATCTTGTGGTCAAGAAGTCCGGTCGGGCGGGCGAGATCGCTGCACAACTCGACGATCGGCGCAATGATCCGGCTCCGAGAACTAGCGCCGGAGCGCGCTAGCATCCTTTGGCCATGGACTTCCGTGAGAAACGCCTCGGTCTGAACGAGGCGGTCTTCCGCGAGGTCAACGAACGTATCGAGGGTTTGGCAAGGGTTTTCCGGTGGCGCAATTCCGAGTCTCTCGACCTCGTCTGCGAGTGCAGGAACGCGACCTGTATCCAGCGCATCGAGATACCGCGAGCCGAATACGAAGCAGTTCGGGCGAAAGACACACACTTCGCCCTGTATCCCGGACACGCCGACCCCGAAATCGAGCGCGTGATCTCGACGCACAAAGGCTACGAGGTCGTTGCCAAAGAAGGCCCCGCAGCAGAAGTCGCGCGCGACCTGTCGCCGCGCAGCTAGCCGCCGCGAAACAGCAACGAGGTCCTTCAGCGTCTCAAGGCTCGACCACCCGGGCTCCTGCGCTTTGGCGTTTGGCCGAGGCGTGCGTATCCGTTTCGGTCACCCGGCGTTGCCACTAAGAATGGTAAACACGCCAGATCCCCGGAAGCCCGACCGGAACGCTCAAACTCGATCCCGGCTGCCACAGCCCTCGCCGCCTTACCGGCGGCAGGCGTGGATCGAGTTTCAGCGGGCGCTTGACCCATTGGCGCCACCGAAGCCCCAGCCACAGCCCCCGCTCGACATGGACATAACGTCCAACGACTAACGCTGTTGCTGAGGAATGGACTAGACGTGTGAAGCGAGTAAGTAGGGTCGCCCGTCGAGTTCGACCCTGACACTGGCGATGTCATGTGCGAGGAGACAGGTCTCGATCGCAGACAGGAGTCCGAGCAGTTGACTCTCGGGCCGCTCCGCAGGCAGCTCGATTAAGAGCGTCCGGCGAGACCGCTTAGGCGAGTAGACACGTAGCTCCCGCATCAAGCAGGACGCTTCAGCCTCGGTCCGCGCAAGAGAGTTAGGAGCAGATATGCATGCCATCCTGCGACGGTACGAAGGTGTCGTGGTACAGGGTTAGAGAACTCAGGTCGAACTCTCCTGGTGCACGCAGACCAGGTTTCGTTAAGTCGAAGAGGAAATTCTCAGACCCTCGAGCGGCTTCCACGCTAGGTCTACGTGCCCCGTGGATCCGTAGCGGGGCCTCGAAAGCCGGTCTGCGCCCTGTGGGCGGTTTCCCTCGCTCTTTGCGGCTTCTGTCTGGAGCGTGCGAGAAGCGGCGCGGCCTCAGTTCCGCCCACTGCTGATTCGCCATCGCTTCCTCCTCCGGGTTCGAGAAGCCGCTCGAACGCCCAATTCCACCGCTGGTCGCGATGGCCTCCGCCGTGGGGCAAGGCTGCGAATCGATTGAAATCTTGCGCTGGCCATCAGGCAACACTTGGAGGGAGGGTGCGTGTCCCAGAAGAGCCGAAGGACGACAGGGGACCTGAAGCCCGCTCCGTGGAGCGGATTCAGCTCGCCTCTCCGCGAGCTCTGGGAGAGCTTCTTTGAGAGACTCGCTCCGTGCAAAGGTTCAACGTCAGCAGCGGACCGGTCGTGGCCGATTACGTTACAGCGGACCGCGAAGAGGAACTCCTGCGCGTCCTGGACGCTATCGGCGCGCGCGACGTGGTGGTCGGGCCGGAGGGCTACCGCGCCGAGATCACGTTCGTGCTGGACGCCGAGAACTCGAACGCGGCGGTCGAAACAGCCGATGGAACACTGAGCACGTTCGCGGGTGGCTTCTGGCCGGGAGTGGTGGTGGCCTCAAGGATCGACTAGCAAAACGGATCATCGTTAGCGGACCAAACCTCGACACAAAGCCCTCCGTTGACGCGAAGAACGCGCATATGCCGCTGGGCGCGTTTGTGCGCGAGTCGATCGTGAAGCCGAATGCCTACATCTCGCCCGGCTATCCGAAGGGCGTGATGCCGCAGACTTTCGCGACGCAGCTCTCGAAGAGGCAGCTCGCCGATCTCGTCGCCTTCATAACCAGCAGTAAGTAACACCCGCGCTCACGCGATGGTCGGCGGGGGCGCTTAGACCGAGCGAGTGATGTGTGTCGCAGATTGTTGGAAGCGCGACAGCCTGCGAGAGATGGCTGCCGCTTCCTGCATTCGTCGTTGGCTGGAAGGCGTTTGTGCAGGCGCGCCACCTCGAAGCGTAGGCGCGATGCAGCCTGGCTTTTGCGACTGGTGACCGCGTACACGCTGGCCTGTGATGCGCTGGCCACCGCTCTCCGCAGCCTGCTCGCGTAGCCGATCCGCCGGCTGCTAGATCGCCTGAAGGGCCTCCGTATTTTCCCAGGGGTGATGAGCTTGACTTGGCCCGCTGTTGCGGTCGGCGAGGCGATGATCCTCTTCCACCCCTTGCAGCTCACGCACCCTCGAGAGCGTCTCCTCGCGTGCCTCGCTGACGCTCTCGTTGATCCGATTGGGTGCAGCCTTCGAGGGAACTGCTGGGCGCCGCGCTCGTACCCTCGGCGCTGCGTTCGTGGATCGTGACCTCGTACCTGGGTCGGCTTCTCCCGCTGACGGCTCGCCTTAAGGCGAGCGACGCGCACCTGCCTGGATTAGCCTGCCCTCGATGGGGATGGCTGGGGAAGATTTCGAACTGGTGGCTGCCTCGCTGCGTGCGGATGCGGGCGATCTTGGCGCGTTCGTTGAAGCGCTCGCGGTCAAACTGGAACAGGCGCTTCCTCAGCGGACGCGTGTGCGCCGGCGCGCGTCCGGCCTGTTCAGGAAGCGCAAGCGAGTCGAGCAGATCGAGGTCACGGTCGGCGAGGAGAACTATCTGCTTGGCTGTCAGCGGGGTGCGGTCGAGACGCGACGCGCCAGCACAGTCCGCGGCATCGTGGTTAAGTCTGAGCCTGTTCCGCTCGACGAGTGGATCGAGGGGCTGGCGGGAGCGATTGCAGCCGAGGCGCGCAGCTCAGAGCATGGGCGGCGGGCACTGGAGCGGCTGCTGGGCGTGCGACCCGGCCGATGAGTCCGCTCAGCGATTCGCCGCGTAACGCTGCCGACGATTCAGCGACGATCAGACAAGGAGGATCCGACCGATGAGCTATGACCCCGACTCGCTCGCTGGTGTCCCAGAGCATGGCCGTGAGCGCATGGATGCGTTGAAGCGTGGGCTTTTCACCTCCGACCTTTCGGTTGATGAGTTCCTGCTCGTGAAGGCAGCGGGCTTCAAGCCGCTCGGCTTCGTCGTCGGCAGCTCGATCTACCACATCGGATATCAACAGGCATCTTGGAAACAGAGCCAGGAAATGGACGTGCTCACGCAAGCGATGTACTCGGCCCGCGAGCTGGCGATGACCAGGATGGAGGAGGAAGCCGACCAGCTTGGCGCCGACGGCGTCGTCGGCGTGCGACTCGACATCGGCCGCTATGAGTGGGGCGCCGAGATGGCGGAGTTCATCGCTCTGGGTACGGCCGTCAAGCACGCCGGTGGCGAACTCCACCGCGCACCAAACGGACGGCCGTTCACCTCCGATCTATCCGGGCAAGACTTCTACAAACTGCTCGCCTCTGGGCATCGGCCGGTCGGGTTGGTGATGGGCTCCTGCGTTTACCACGTCGCGCACCAATCAATGTGGAAAGCGATGCGCCAGATCGGCCAGAACGTCGAGCTTCCCAACTTCACCCAGGCCCTTTACGATGCGCGCGAGCTCGCGATGGAACGCATGCAGCGCGAGGCCGAACAGGTCAAAGCCGAAGGCGTCGTCGCCGTCCGGCTCGAGGAACGCTCCCACGGTTGGGGATCGCACGTGATCGAATTCTTCGCCGTCGGCACCGCAATCGTGCCCCTCGACGCCGAACACGACCTGACCAAGCCAACACTGACGCTCCCACTCAACAGCTGAGCAAACACGAAGGTCCAGCGGGTGCGGGCAGACGACCATGTCAGCTGCCTAACTTCCGCCCTCCTCGTGCTGATCTGCGCCGACCGACGCGGGTCGAAGACCTGTCGGAGAGGCTTCTGCTTGCGAAGCCGGATTAGGTTCCGCTTCGCAACGGTGCCGCGCTGGCCGGCTGAGAGGCGAGGCCGAGCCGCCCATCTACTCGCAGCGCCTTTAGGCTGCGACGTCGCGGAGCTTCGCTGCATCCGCGAGCGTGCGGAGCTTCTTCAGGCTCTGGTTCTCGATCTGGCGGATCCGCTCGCGCGAGACGTTGAAGGTGCGGCCGACCTCGTCGAGCGTGCGCGGGGGCTGGCCGTCGAGCCCGAAACGCAGCTCCAGCACCTGGCGTTCACGGCTCGAGAGCGTGTGCAGGATCTTCTGCAGAGCGTCCTTGCGCAGCGTCACCTCGGCCGCCTCGTCCGGCAGCTCTTGGTTCTCATCGGTCAGGAAGTGACCGAACTCCGACCCGTCCTCGTCGCCGACCTGCTTCTCGAGCGACACCGGTGTCTGCGCGCTGCGGCGGATCTGCTCCACCTCGTCACCCGTGAGATCGAGGTCCCTACCGATCTCGATAGCGGTCGGCTCACGGCCGAGCTCGGTGCGCAACTTCCGCTCCGAGCGGCCGATCTTGTTCAGCTTCTCGACCACGTGGACGGGCATCCGGATCGTGCGCGCCTTGTCGGTGAGCGCACGCCCGACCGCCTGGCGGATCCACCACGTCGCGTAGGTCGAGAACTTGAAGCCATAGCGGTAGTCGAACTTCTCCGCTGCGCGAACGAGACCGATCGTTCCCTCCTGGATCAGGTCGAGGAAGGGCAGACCCTGGTTTCTGTACTTCTTCGCGATCGAGACAACGAGGCGGAGGTTTGCCTCGACCATCTCCTGCTTGCCGCTGTGGTCGCCGCGTTCGATCCGCTTCGCCAGCTTGACCTCCTGGGCGGCGGTGAGGAGATCGACCTTGCCGATGTCCTTCAGGAACAGCTGCAGCGCGTCGGTTGAAACCTCGGGCGGCGCTTCCTCGCGGACCGGGTGCTCGTCCTCGTCGTCTGCCGTCACGACCTCGATCTGCAGCTCTTCGAGCGCGTGGTAGAAGTCGTCGCTCTGGGCCGGCTCGAGATCCAGCTCGTCGAGCGCGCCGGCGATCTCCTCAGCGTTCAAGTGCCCCCGCTCCAGGCCACTATCCAGGAGCGCACTCATGTCGCGCTGGGCCTTTTCCGCAACGCCCGACGCCTTTTCTTCGTCGATGATCCCCGCTTTCTCGAACCGCATAGCCGCCCCTCTCGAGTTCGCGCCGCCCTGGCGTCAGGCGCCCGCCGCGCACCGAAAGCAGAATCTCCTGCCCGTTGCGCCCGAACGCCCAAGCGTCCCGCCAAAACGGAGATGCCTCCCGTGCATGAGAAGGCCCGCGCAAGACGCAACACGCGAGCCTTCCCAGCGCCGAGCTTTAGACTCTTACGCCTTGACCAAGCCGTTCATCTTGTGGACGATGACTTCGCCCTCCGTCACCTTCGGCGGATTCTGCAGAATGTTCTCGAGCTTCTCGTCGCGCACCCACTCGGATGCGACACGAGTCGACTCGTGGGCCTGCGTCGAGGTGTCGAAGAGGCC
>Ga0193729_1001904_pt1 | contig 10549 bp, 7 predicted proteins | sample U1c2metaG_FD_143036 | JGI IMG/M metagenome (GOLD analysis project Ga0193729, IMG submission 143036) | Soil microbial communities from a riparian zone of the East river system, Colorado, United States - U1c2 | ecosystem: Environmental > Terrestrial > Soil > Riparian zone | place: USA: East River... | reverse complement strand
CGGAGTCGAGTGCGGCATTCAGTGCTTCCGTAAGGGTATCGTAGTCAATCGCCACCGATTTTTTTGCCACACGTGTAGCTGAATTCACGCAAGCGGTGACTTGTTTTATCGTTAAGCGGTTCATGGTCGCAATCTGCTATTTCCTGGACTGCCCAAAAAAACTGTTAACTCTCCGTTGCCGAAAAAGTAGATTAGCTTGCGCGTAGCCGTCACTGTCTTCTGAAATCGATCCGGCAACTTGATGGGACGGGAGGAATGATGTTATGCGTGCGTTGGTCAAAGACAATGTAGTCACCCGGAGACAATGCAATTATTTCTCTAATGCGAATGTTCGCAGACCCCAGGTCGGTGACCGCCTCAAACCAGCGGAAACTTCCATCTCGCTCTTTCTTTAGGATGTCAAAAGGCAAATGCATGGCTGCCTCCTGTGTGGGTAGGAATGTACGGCAAACTGCGGGAGGAAAGCGGTCACGCTCAGTCGAAGACATTTGGGCGGGGCCGGAGACAAATTAACGGCTCGGACAATTTGCTGGCTGGAGTGTGCGCTCTAATTTCGTAACAGTACAGTCTTTTCGGGGCTCAAAGCTGCCAGTAGCCCTGGGAGAAAAATGGCGATAATTGGACTTACTAGACAAGCCGCCCACGGATCAGAGCGGTCCTTCCGCATACGGCCCGAGTTTGCTGCCAAGCCGCTAGGTGTCATTTATTCAGTTTTGCGGTCCAGTTCAGAACGACGGACATGGGTGGGTTATCCGCCTGCCTCACTGGCGTATTAATCAGAAAGCGCTGGCCGTCCCGGCTCACGTCATAAACGAACTGGTCCGTACTTGTCACTGGCTGCCGGGGAGTGGCCTGGAAAAGTACGACGGGTATGCCAGCATCGAATTTGTCTCCGGGGGTTACCGGGACGGTCATCATCTTACGGTCCGAGGAAAGGTAATACAGCTCTTTGCCGTCGCCCCGCCACCGGGGCTGCTCTCCTCCACCCGTCGAGACTTGCCACTTGCCCCGTGCATCCGGGAATGACGTTACGTAAATTTCCCATTTCCCGGTTTCATTGGAAGCGTAGGCCACCCATTTTCCGTCCGGTGAGAATTGACCGTTCCGCAGGATAGACACTGCCTTTAAGAACAAACTGGCCTTTAACTCCGGGAGAGTCAGGAACCACAGGTCCGTGCCTCGGTTGTACAGGATGTGTTTTCCGTCTCTGGACCAGTCATTGGGATATTTGGCAAAATCATCGTGCACGATGCTCTTCTCTTCCTGCGTACCATCGGAGTTCTTCATATAAAGGTCGGTGCCGAGTAGTTGATTAGAGCCATATACCAACCACGCGGCATCCGGGCTCCAGATGGGTAACATTTCGAAGCCGAGCTTGAAAGTAAATCGCTTTGGGCTATCGCGCTGCAATTCATACGTCCAGACGTCAATGTTCTGGCTCCCCATGTCGGTTTTGTCCAGGGCCACAGATCTTCCGTTCGGAGCTATGAAGACGTTGCCGTAAAGATCGGGCTTGGCCACCGCACCCATTTCATTCCCTTTGCGGTCGAACCAGATGGGCTGAGAAAGAGCAACGGCACTTCCCGTTTGAGCAACGAGGAGGCCGCTATCGGACACCGCGAACACTGCCCTGGCGACTTGCGGCTGATATTGGATTTCCGTCTGGATGGTCGTTGGTTCTCCTCTCAATACGAACGGCTTCAGATCGAATCGCTGGGCGAGCAGAATCTTGTTCCGGTAAAACACTAGGTACCCTGGCGCGGCGTAGGCGGCATTTGCAGTCGCGTCAACGACGAAGCGCTTTTCGTTTGAATCCAGCGAGCCTACGAAGATGGCATCTACATCCTTCCGCCCGCCGAAATTGGCCGCCGTATACAGGTAATGCTTTCCATCAGGTAGAAACATGGGCCAGCGATGGCTGTCTTCTCCGCGACTCGTATCCGGGTGGCTGATTGAAGTGGACGTTCCCCCCGAAGCCGATACTCGATACAGGCCTTCTCCCGGAACCGCCAACGGCGTGAATACAATCACTCCGTCCTTGTTCCAGGTACCACCCCGGCCCGAGGGAGCATCGCAGAGCGTTTGCATTGAGCCACCCGATACGTCCAGCTTCTTCAATTTTCCCTCGGCGAAGAAGGCGAGAAACCTTCCGTCAGGAGACCAGAACGGATATGTCGCACCTTCTGTATCAACAAGATTTCTTGCGCCCTGCGATCCCACTTCGTAAATCCAGAGTGCATTCTTCCGTGCGGATTCCAGATATCCGACAACCGCAATAGTCTGTCCGTTCGGAGCCACAGCAATGTCCCGTGCAGGAAACGACAGCGGCGCGGGAAAATACATCGTTTGTTCTGGTGGTTTAGCGTTTCGCAACCACATTAGCGTAACGGCCAGCGCGACAACCAAAGCGCCAGCGACGAGCCAGGCTATCCTTTCTCCGGTCCTTCCTGCGCCTCCTAGCCGTGCTGTAACAACCTTTTGCGCATCACTTTCCGTAATCCACTTCAGTTCGCTCGCCAGATCACCAGCGCTCTGCCAGCGTTCATCGGGATGTTTTGCCAGACATTTCCTTATCGCGTGATCCAGCGTCGGTGAAGTCAGTGGCTTGGCAGTGGTGATGGGAACGGGCTCTTTCTCCAGAATCGCTGAGGCCACGCTGAGCTTACTCTTCCCGAGAAAAGCCCGCTGGCCGGTGAGCATCTCGTAGAGCACCGCACCAAACGAGAAAATATCGCTCCGCGCATCCACATCCTTCCCTTCCAGCTGCTCGGGCGACATGTATTGAAATGTGCCAACGACGGTGCCTTGCTCGGTCACCGGCGAATCCTGCGTTACCACCGTAAGCATTGCGGCGCTCCCCAGGGGCGCTGCAGGTTTCGCCAATCCGAAGTCCAGCAGCTTTGCTCCCGTCGCCGTCAGCATTATGTTCCCGGGCTTCAGGTCACGATGCACCACCCCGCTGCGATGCGCCTTATCCAGCCCATCTGCTATTTGCGCGCCATATTTCAACACCTGTTCCAGCGGCAGCGCACCTTTTTCAAGCCGCTTCGCCAGCGTCTCTCCCTCCACACACTCCATCACCAGGTAATCGATCCCATCCTGATAGCCGACGTCGTGCAACACACAGATGTGTGGATGATTCAGACTGGATATGGTCTTGGCTTCTCTTTCGAATCTCTGCTTACGAATGGGATCAGATGAAAATTGCGCGGGCAGAATTTTGATGGCCACGGTTCGTTCCAGCCGCGTGTCTCGCGCACGATACACTTCGCCCATTCCGCCGGCGCCGAGCGGCGTGAGGATCTCATATGGACCGAGACGCGTGCCTGAAGCGAGGGGCATGTTGCAGAGAGTATAACCTCACGCATGAGCCGCAAAGCATCTTCTGGCGCCTGATGGACGCGGTGTTGCATCGACCGGTTGAGCTCGCAGCGGTAATCGGACATCAAGCGGATTTCCTCAAGGGACAAGATTCTCCAGCCAATCGGCTGCGCTGGCTTATATCCCGATTGCCCTCTATTATCTTTATAGGTAAGTAACTATAGGAGAATCGAATGGCTGAACCAAAACGCGCTTTTTGTTACACCAGGGTAAGCACGGATCAGCAAAATACGAAGGCTCAGGAAGCTGAACTCAAGGATTACGTCCAACGGCGGGGATGGGTCCTGAAGAACATTTACACCGACAAGATTTCAGGGATGAAGGATAGTTTTCCATTTGCGATTCCGAGGCTTCTTTGGACTGCCTCCTTTCTGTTTTGTAGTCCTGGTTACAACTGGGGAGGCGTTCGCTTGCTTTTTAGTGCTGCTCGGACCCCTTGAAGCTGTTCGTTAGACTCAGCGTCCTACGTGCCATAGTTTTCTTTTCCTCCTTTTTTCCTTTGGGGTTGGTCGAAAGCTTCGGGGTGGCGTCAAACTCTGGCCAAAAAGCCCACATTCCCGGCATCGGAAGACCCTAATCCGTGAAGCCGCTACCGCTAGTTCAAGGGGTCGGGCACAGAAGGGGCAGAACCCACCTCCGATTGGTGTCCCCGAAGCTTTGGCCTTATCATTCACATCGCCCCTCGCGCCCCTTGTACACCCGATTTTCCGTGCGGAAGGTCTGGCAGGACCGGGAAGAAATTACCAGTTTGGGTTTTGTGGCAAGCCGTAAAGAAGGGGGAACGATTTTTGTGGCAGAGAAGGATCTAAGTTCTGTACTTTTGTGGTAACAAAAAATGTCACGCCCAAAAAAGATCCTTGACCGAAAAAATCGGACCACCAAGAAATCGCGATTGACCAGCCAGCGACACAAACGAGTCTTCAAGAAGCGGCTTTCGAAGAATCGGACCGGAAGACCTAGTATTGATTGGGCAGAGCTGCTCCAATTCCGGGACTCGGTCCTTCAGCTGTTGAGTGCTAATTGGGAGCGGATCGGCTGGAGATTGTCGCGGGCTCGTTCGCCAGAAGCATTGAGAAAGGCCCTTCGTCCGCTCAAGCGCGACTCGTCACGCAGCCATTGGATAGCTTCGTTCTTGCGAACATCTACGGAACAGTCGACTGCAGTGCAGATTCGCAAGACGTTGGAAGCGTTAAGTCAAGAACTACAGAAGAATCGTCCGACTCTGGAGAAGTACAATCTTCTCATTCGAAAATATGATGAAGCTGAGTCCGCGTCTTATCTCGCGACGGAGCATACAAAGCAATCCATCGCGACCGAATTCAAGAGGCGTGGAGATGAGTTCGAGGAGTATGAGCGGGAATTATTTGCGTCCAACTGGAAAATCACGGATTTAGATAAAAAACTTGCAGATCAGAGAGCTTTTTTCGTCCAAACGGAATTACTTAAGTTTCGGAAAAGGGGATATGCGCATAACCCGAAAGTGCTGGCAAACGCGACAGCAGGCCTCCCCGATATTGGCTGTCGCCATTCCTATCGGATTTGCTCAAAGACAGAATCTCCCCTTTGGCCTTCCCACCATTTCAAAGTATTTGAGTTCGTTCAACACACTTGGGATCGCCGCGAACCAAATTCGAGACCGAACATTGTTGATTTATTTCGAGCAGAAATTGGGCAACTTCCACGTACCGTCAGAATCGAACAAGATGTTGCGTTAAGATTCAAGTTTGGCAATCAATCAAGTCCCTATCCCTAAGCTTCACCCAAAGATTGTCCCGTACTTAATCACCACCAGGTTTTTTAAGAACATTGGAAAACCTAGAACTGCGGAAGATGTGGTTCTGGCGGAGGTGGAGATGCTTCGCGACTAAAAGAGAACTTCTCCCCGCTCGCGATTAGCACATCTGAGAACAACTTTTATTGTTGATTGAATATTCATATGGTAACTACGTGGGTCTGAAGTTTCGAAAACTTTGAATCGATTATTTATTAGGTTCGTTCAAAAGAACAATTCTTTGAGGTGAGCGCCCAGTGATACTCAACGAAGTCCTCCCGGAATCTAAGAATCAGAGTTTCCTAGTAATTTTCGGGACAGATGGCATAAAGGCAGTCGAAGCTCTGATTACAAAGAGAAATGGCAAGCACTACCTTAAGTGTCAGGTTCGCGGTAAAGAGGTGCAAGCTAAGCCCGAGGAAATCGTTCGCCAGCTTTGGATCTATCGCTTGGTCAACCACTATAAGTACCCGGTTTCTCGAATAACTGTTGAATACCCGATCACTTTCGGACGTGACTCATCGAAACGAGCTGACATCGTTGTATTTGATGCCGATCGTCCCACCGTTCCCTACATTATGATCGAGGTGAAAGAAGCGACCGCTAAAGATGGCAAAGAACAATTGAAGTCCTATACACACGCCACGGGTGCCCCACTCGCGATCTGGAGCGACGGGGCTCAGGCGATTGTCTGGCATAGAAAGAATCCGAATTACTTTATTGAAATACCTGACCTCCCCAGGGTCACGCAGACCATCGAAGAAATCGTCGATCAACCTTGGACCCTCCACACCCTTATTGAAAAAGAAAAACAACGCGAAGCCGAAGGTCTCAAGGCGAGGTCACTCCGGCAGCTAATCGAGGACATGGAGGATGAAGTACTCGCCAACGCTGGGGTGGATGTTTTCGAAGAGGTCTTTAAGCTAGTTTTCACTAAGCTCTACGACGAACTGGCCTGCTATCAAAAAAAACATCGGCAGAAATATTTGCGATTCCGCAACCAGAACACGGCTGCTCAGCTCAAGACTGCGATCCAATCGTTATTCGATGAAGCAAAAGAAGAGTGGGAAGGTGTATTTCCCGACGACGATAAAATTAAACTAACGCCCGACCACCTCCAAGTGTGCGTTGGTTCTTTCGAAGAATGGAAGCTCTTTAACTCCAACCTTGATGTAGTAGATGACGCTTTCGAGTATCTGGTCAATAAGTCAGCAAAGGGGGAAAAAGGCCAGTACTTTACGCCGCGTTGGGTCATTGACATGTGCGTCAAGATGCTCAATCCCAAGGAAGACGAAACGCTCATCGACCCTGCTTGTGGGTCCGCCGGGTTTCCGGTACACGTTATGTTCCACGTGTGGAAGCAGATCCTCGAAGACGAAGGTCTCTCCACATCGCACTTATTTACAATGGAAAAGAAGCCAGAGCGCTGTCGCGAATATGTCCAGGAGAAGGTTTTCGCGATTGACTTCGATGAGAAGAGCGTGCGAGTAGCCCGATGTCTCAATCTCATTGCAGGTGACGGGCAGTCAAACGTAATTCACTTGAATACGCTTGACTACAAGAGGTGGGACGAGACCACTAAACAGCAGGATTGGCTTGACACGTATAACGAAGGCTGGAAAAAATTCCGCAAATTGCTGGTCAAGAAGGAGGATTATCGCAATTTTCAGTTCGATTTGCTCATGGCCAATCCACCGTTCGCCGGAGACATAAAGCAAAGCGATCTGCTGTCGTCCTATGAGTTGGCACACAAATTAACAAAGGATCGTTCGTTGGGTAGACTGGAAAACGCCGTTGGCCGCGACCTTCTATTTATTGAACGCAATCTCGATTTTCTAAGACCCGGCGGGCGGATGGCCGTGGTGCTTCCCCAAGGAAGATTCAATAATGCTAGCGATCAGAGGGTGCGCGAGTTCATAGCAGACCGGTGCCGTATCCTGGCGGTCGTTGGGCTGCACCCTAACACGTTTAAGCCACACACTGGCACGAAAACGAGCGTGTTATTCGTTCAAAAATGGAACGACGACCCAAGTGTAGGGCCTCTCTGTCCTCAGACCGAGGATTACAACATTTTTTTTGCCACCCAGCACCTGGAGTCGAAAGACAGCAGCGGCGAAAAGATAATTGCTCGGGACAAACAGGGAACGCTACTCCGAGATCTCCACGGACACTGGGTAATTCAGCACGATCTCTTCAGCCACGAGGGGCTTACCGAGGAAGGAATCGCAGAAGCCTTTGCTGAGTTTGCAAAGAAAGAGAAACTGAGTTTCTTCGTATGAGTTCGCCCATTAACTCCCGTTACGCGGCCATGGTGAAGAGGCTGGAAGTGTCGATCATCAAGAAAAGCCAGCTAAATGACGAATTACGTTTTGAAGCTGAATTTTTCCGAAAACGTTTTCTAGCTGAAGAATCGGCGCTTTCCAAGTGGGAAACAATCGGGGTGGGCGACTTTGCCGACGTAACCGATGGACCTCATGGCTACCACGTCGTGGACGAGTCATCGCCGATTGTGATGCTCACTGCCAAGAACGCGAAGGACTGGTTTACAGATCGAGAGGATGCGGAGCACATCGCAAAGTCAGTGGATGATGCTAATAAGCGCTCTTCGCTCGCCGTAAGGGACATAATTCTCTCCACTCGTGGCACGCTAGGACTTTGCGCCTTGGTCACGCCAGAAGTGCTGCCAGCAAATATTGACCAAGATGTCGCACGCATCAGTTGGAAGAAAAAGCGCAGTGTCTTACCAGAGTATGTCGTAGCGTATCTTAATTCCAGGTACGGCCAAGACCACATTGCGCGTCAGGCATCCGGGATGGTCCAACAAGGCCTTCCGCTTCAGAAGGTGCGTTGCATTCCCGTGCCCCTTTTGCCAGAAACAATACAACATTTGATTGCGGATACGGTTCAAGCTGCACTGATGGAGCGCCGCGACGCGCAAGCAAGACTTGTGCTTGCTGAACAAGTCCTATTGGGTGCTCTTGGTTTGGAGGGCTGGCAAGCCCAGGAGCCTCTTTCCTATACGCGTCGAGCCTCAGCGGTCTTCGCCGACACACGACTCGATGCGGCATACTTTGCACCGCATGTATCTGATTTACTCGCTCACCTTGGGAAAGATCGTGCCACCGTGGGAGAAGTAGCCCCGCCAAGGCATGAACAATTCATTCGGGGTTCGGGGCCTGAATTCGACTATATCGAAATCAGTGGGATTCAGAACTACGGGACTGCGATAGCCAAACGCCTTCCCGAACATGAGGCCCCTAGCCGAGCGAAATGGTACGTCCGATCCGGCGACATCATCACCTCAACTGTTCGCCCAATTCGTCGACTCAGTGCAGTCGTCACACCGGAGCAGGACGGCTTTGTATGCTCCTCTGGCTTCATAGTGTTGCGGCCAAAAGCGATCTCGTCAGAACTTCTGCTTACATATCTCCGCCTATCCCCTGTATGCGAACTAATGAACTTACACACTAGCGCGAGTATGTATCCTGCGATTTCGGAGCGCGATCTCTTGGCACTCCCCTTTCCAAACGTTTCGGAAAATACTGAGAAGGAAATCATACAGATGGTTCGGCGTGCCCATGCCGCCCGTCGGGTGGCAAGTTCCCACCTTGAGCGTGTCGAACGGATTGTGGAAATTACCATCGAGCGCGGTGAGATTGCGGCTACGAACTACTTCGATAAGAAGTCAGAGTAAGGGTACATGCCCAACATTTTTATTGAGAATCGTGATGCCTGGTTCCGAATGTCGGAGATCGACTATGTCGGTCAGTTCGTTAAGACGTGGCTGGCCTTCAATGCTTGGTATCGCAATGCTTACAATGAGTCACAAGACCGAAAAATCATCAATGAGATTAAATGGCAGGGAAATCCAGTTCTGAGCAAGCTCCGACCAATGCTGGAAGCGGACAGCGAAGAAGCGGAACAGTTTCGCGCTGAGATTGGTCAACTCCATTACCGGTTAGAGAACTACGAATTGCATTCTGGCAAAGGGGCTGAGAAGAAACGCATCAGTTTGACAAGCGTATTTCTCAAGGACAAACCTCCTGCGGTCAAGACTGAAACGTATTACGGGTATGTGTTCAACATAGAGCGAACTTCGAGTCAGGTGAAGATTGAAGTAAAGCGGACCAAGGGAGAGATAGTAGTTCTACAGCAGACCCAAAACAAATTTGACCTTGCGGGCATGGAAGCGCTGGCACAATTCCAGCAGAACCGAGAAGATTGTCCCTCCGACTTCATTTGAGGACAGCCACGGGTCTAACGGCGAATGGCTCGACCACAGGAACCGAGAAGCTTGGCAGTGTTTTCGGAGAAGCATACATGAATAAGGCTCGCGTCGCGTTTCTCCTCTTGTGTATCGCGCTGTTTGTATGTGGTCGCATATCGGCGGGTGATCGTAAGCAGGATCGTCCAAAGGTACGGACAATTACGGCGTTTATTTCTCTGAGCACCTCGGACTACAAGCGAGAGCTAGCCGACACTGCCCTCGCATTAAACACCGCCAAGAAAAAGTTTGAGCAAAGCGGTTGGGTCGTTGAGACGATTCGCATTACAACCCAGCCTTTTCCCGAATTCCTGCGCGGGCTCCCAAGATCAAAAGCCCTGGAACTTCTGATTGAGTTAGACAACCTCGCTGCCGGAAATTACGAATTCAACGTTGGCCCCGCGATGATGAAAGACTCTGATGATCCGGCCATGATGGATTTGGCGGCAGAATTCCTGGCCCGCGCAAAAGTTACTAATTCCAGCGCCATAATCGCCGCCGATGACGGTGTTCATTGGGAAACCATTCAGCGCGCAGCTCATCTGGTGAAATATCTTTCAAATAACACTCCTCATGGACAGGGGAACTTCAGGTTCGCGGCAATCGCCATGGTTGCGCCTTACGGACCGTTCTATCCCGCTTCTTACCACACCGCCGCCGGCGGCAAGTTTGCAATCGGCTTGGAATCTGCAAATGTCGTTCTACGTGTTCTCTCAGAAACCAAAGGTGTGCAGCAGCAAGCCTCTGGCAAGCTCAGCAGTGAACTGTCGCGGTACGCTCGGGAGGCGGAGGTGATCGCTAAGGATTTCGGACAGGAGAGCGGGTGGGATTATCTTGGCCTGGACCCAACTCCTTCGCCAGCAGGAGATATCTCGATAGGCGCGGCGATTGAAGCTTATACAGGCCATCCATTTGGCAGCAGCGGGACACTAAGCACTACTTTCCTGATCACCACTGCAGTGCGTTCCGTTCAAGCGAAGCAAGTAGGTTATGTGGGGCTGATGCTACCCGTGCTCGAAGACGAGACATTGGCCAAGCGTTGGTCTGAGGGTAATCTCTCGATCGACGCGCTGCTTTCCTATTCATCGGTTTGTGCTACTGGACTGGACACTCTGCCCTTACCAGGTGATGTG
>Ga0193729_1001903_pt1 | contig 10550 bp, 9 predicted proteins | sample U1c2metaG_FD_143036 | JGI IMG/M metagenome (GOLD analysis project Ga0193729, IMG submission 143036) | Soil microbial communities from a riparian zone of the East river system, Colorado, United States - U1c2 | ecosystem: Environmental > Terrestrial > Soil > Riparian zone | place: USA: East River... | reverse complement strand
CTCGTCGAAGCAGACCACAGGTTTTTGGGGATCGGGCGCCTCGGCATAAAGGTCGAGCACATCCTCCATGCGGGCGACGTATTCCCCGTCGACCTTGGGGATGCACCACATGTCTTTGCGCCAGGGCTTCAGATGGTTCTCCGCCAGCCGTCGACGGACGGTCTCAGAAGACAGCTCTTCATGGTCGGTGAGCCGGACCATCTCATCGGCCAGCAGCTCAAGAGTCCAGCGGGCCCGTCCCGGTGGCGGCTTTGAGCAGGCGGTGGCCACCAGGAGTGCCTCCTCCTTGCTCGATAATTTGCGCGCTACCCCAGGGCGCGGCTCCTCGGAGAGCGCGCCCTCAAGGTTCGCCTCCACGAAACGGCGCTTGGTCCGATAAATCGTCGATCCTGAGACCTTCAAGGTTGCGGCGATCGCCTGGTCGCTCAAGCCGTCGTTCGCCGCCACCAGGATCTGCGCGCGTTTATTTTGCGCGTTGCGTGGCGTCCCCCGCTCAACAAAGCGTCAAGTTGATCACGTTCCGATTGGCTAAGGTCGACACGAAACTTTATATTCAACTGCACCTCCTTAAGCATCGAGGCGCGGATGAATCGGAAATGAGTCAAACACTTGACGAAAGCCCAGCGGCGGCGGGACCCCGTTTTACGCAGACCCAAGGCCAGTACCTGGCCTTCATCTACGCCTATAGCCGGATCTTCAAACGGCCCCCGGCCGAAGCCGACATGCGTCGCCATTTCGAGGTTACCGCTCCGACCGTCCACCAGATGGTGCTGACCTTGGAAAAAGCCGGGCTCATCACACGGCTGCCCGGAGCCGCCCGAAGCATCCAACTTCTGGTTCCTCCGGAAGCCCTTCCGATTTTGCGCTAAAACAATCCATCATCATCTCTGTGGAACGGTACTAGATCGTCCGAAAGCGTTACGTCGACGGCTCCACCGGTCACATGTCGTGGCGGACTACGAAGGTATTCGGCCTCGCTGGCCGGAACCGGGGAGACATATCTTGCAAGCTCCTTTTGCCGGCACCGAGGAGGGGAGGAGCCGGCGGCTTAGAATTTCTCTTCAACGCGTTGACCGAGTTCACGCTGCAGCGCAGGGTTTCTGAATCCGTTCCAGACCGTGAGTGAAATGCCCGATGGAAGGATCCGAGCCGCATTGAGGAGCGCAATATATGTACTCTGCCTAACGAGCACGCGATCATGAGTAAATGAAAACCCGCGAGCGTAGTATGCCGGCGACACATGAACGCGATTACCACTTTCAAGCCTCACCAGTGCCTCGCCGGATTCGCGAATCTGGATGTGGGTGGTCTCAGGATCCTCTGCCAGAAAGGGAATTGGTTGCTCAAATGTCATGGAGGTTGGCCAAGGCCTTCATCGCTTCGTTCGCTCGATCTTGCTGTCTGACGCTCGCCCGTTCCGTGACGACTGTCTGAAGAATCGGTGCACGGACTTTAGGCAGACCCATGAACGGAATGTCCTTGGCGGCTCGAGATTGAATGCAAGCTTAGGATGAGCTTCGGTGAGTGACCGTAAAGGCAGGTCTACTGACGGCTGGGACTTCGTTTCCTCGGATTGTACGCGTGGTTCACTATAATGCAACCTCGAGGAGAGGTTTCTCCGCGCGGAGTTGGCAGCTGCATGGTGATGAGACAAGAAGGCGACCCATGCTCTCGTCGGTCTGCCATGCTCCATCGACCGTTCTTGGTGCGCGTAGTCCTGCGCAGCGAGAAGCGCGCAGGAAATCACCGGTGGTGGAAGCCAAAAGATTGTCGTAGTCAAAAAGAGGTAGTATCGTCAGCGCTCAACAGCCATTTCTCGGAGATGCTAATGACGTCTGCCGCTGAGACTCTATCCAAGCGTGCCAAGCGGGCGTCCGCAGTTCTCGACCGAACGAGTTATCGGCTCGTTCAGACCGATCAAGAGAGAGAGGAAATCTATAGGCTTCGGTACAATGCGTACCGAAAAGAGGGCGTTATCGACGAGTCTTCCGACCGGCTCGTTACCGACCATTACGACGATCTGCCTAATTCGTGGATATTTGGCGTTTATTGGGACGGCGAGCTCTATGGATCAATTCGCATCAATGTGCTCAGCCGCGAGTGGCGCTCCTCATGTGCAGCTGATTTTTACGCTGAGATTGTTCACCCGTTGCTTGATCGTGGCCAAGTGATTGTAGATCCTGCTCGTTTTGTAGCAGATCCGTACAGGGAGAGACGAGTACGGGAGCTGCCGTATTTGACCACTCGACTAGCATTTATGGCGTGCGCTTATTTTAGTGCCCATACCTGTTTTGCGCTGGTACGGAAAGAGCACCAGCCGTTTTATCATCGCATGTTCTTGCATCGTACTATTGCGGAGCCTAAGGCATTCCCCGGGCTTTTGAGGCCATTCGGCCTTATGGCGATGGACTACCCGTCTGTTTGCCATCAAGTCTTTGAACGACACCCAGTATTGGTTTCAACGGAGGCTGAGCAGCGGGCGTTGTTTAAGCGCTGAACGGCTGTGCGAGGCCGCTGGTGGGACCTGCAGTTGGTCTGCGCGGTAGAATGGGTCCAATAGGTGGACGCAGAATCTTGAGCCGTTGTGTCACCGCAGCCGGCGTTATACAGAGTTCGTCCGCCGCCTTCGTAAGCTGAGATTGCAAGCTGCTGCTTCGAAGGCTCGAAGCGCATTTGACGGGGGGAGGCGCCTAAGCATTCGCCGACCATTCCAAAAAGCTCCATTCAGTACTCAACGCAGATTGGGAGCCTTCACCAAAAACAGGTTTCCGGCTTTCGCTGATGGATGCGCGCCTTGAGTAACCATTCAACATTCGAAGCGGTATTTTGCACGGCGAGTGTCTCTGGGCGAGCACAATGATGAGATCCTGGCCGAGCGGAATGTCTCGCAAGAAGAGATCGATGACATGAAGAGCGTGGCGTGCTACTCAGCCAGCGAACGGCTTTGGGTTCGTTCGACTGACCCCCTAACGAGGCGCCGTCGCTGGGGACCCCGCCTCGACGATAGGATGCACGCTATCTTCGTAGACACCGAGACTCGGAATATTCACGTCATTGTGGCTAGCCGGGCTTGAATAGTACTGTCCGGGGGAAGACGTATCGGGCGTTGGGAAACGTTGGCTTCCAACGACCATCGCGCAGCATCGTGTTCCATCCAACGTGGTCCACGTGCAAATGAGTATTGAAGACGAAATCCACCTCTTCGGGACGAACGCCGACAGCGGCGAGATTGGCCAGATAAGGATTGCTTAGATGATGGAAGAACGGATTGAGGGGGCGCTCCTTATCGTTTGCCAGCGCCGGTATCGATGAGAACAACATGACGAGGCGTTCGGACGAGCCAAGAATGGATGCTAAGTATCACGTGCTGCCGGTTGTCCTCCAGGTCGCTGGGGGCCAGGCTTTGAGCAATGATCTCAAAGTCCCTAGGTTGCGCGGTTGGAAAGAGAACGCCTGGTTCAACATTCCTCAGTAATTGTTCGTGTACTTTGACGATCGTGACGTCCCCGATACGATATGTTTTTCTGGGCTCGCTCATAGGAATCCCCCTCAACTGCGCTCAGGCAAAGGACCGGCCTGATGCACCAGACCGGCAGATCAAGATCACCAGGGTTGATTCTTCGCCATGGAAGAAGGAGCCTGTCGGGCCATCGCTGCCCAGCAGCGCCAACCTCACGCTAGTCCGCGCGCCCTCCTCAGGGGACATCGGCGCATCGACGCCGTGGAGCGCCGTCTTGACAAACCCTGGGTGGGCGGCGTTGACCTTGATTGGCGTCTCGCGCAAATCGTAGGCCGAGTGCACGGTCCAGGCATTCAGTGCTGACTTGGAAATATTGTAGGCCGGAATTTTGAAGTTATAGAAAGTCGATTGCGGCTCGACATTCGCGGCCATCGAGCCCAAAATGCTCGATACGTTGACGATGCGTCCTTTCTTGGATTTTCGGATTAGTGGAAGGCTTTGGTAGTTGCAACCACGCCGAATAGGTTGGTGTCGAACGTTCGTCGCCACAGATCGAGGCCCTGCTCTGACGGCGCCTTGTCGAAAGCATCGACCATGATGCCGGCATTGTTCACAAGTATATCGAGCAGGCCACGCCCGTTTTCGATATTGTGTGCAGCCGCCTCGATCGTAGCAATGTCAGTGACATCGAGAACCACAGCCTCGGCGCTGAGTCCTTCGTCGGAAATGCGTTGAGCTGCGGCGATACCTTGCGCAGCCTCCCTGCTCGCGACGATGACATGCACACCTTCACGGGCCAATTGACGGGCAGTTTCGAAGGCGATGCCCTTATTGGCGCCGGTAATCAGTGCGATAGGCTTAGTCATGTTTCAGTTCTCATCGTTATGATGAGAAGGACGTAAGCCCACAGCCCGAGATCAACAAATCGATCTGAATGATCGGCCGTATCGACGTCTTAGATACCCCCTGAACAGCCGTAGGCCTTCCGGGCCGCAGCATCGCAGATGGAGCCGAACACCCGGGCTCCCCGGTCAACGACCCGAGCCCGCCTTCCGCTTAATCAGGTGTCCCAGCACTTCGCAATCAGCAACGATCTTCACGTGACGTTTCGACCGCACTCCCGCGTGACCGTGATCGAACGAGACGAGGTGTCGAACGAGACGAGGTTGTTCGTCGAGCAGCCCGCAGATATAATCACTGTATGCGGTCGGACCGGGCCGGGCGGTGTCGCTATGCCTGCACTGGCATCTCGACCAATCGCGCTCCCTACGTAACGCAGGTCGGCGAGACATGGCCGCTGCGGCCCGCGGCCGACTCCTACCCTGGCGCATCAACGCCGTTTGCCCCGTCCGAAGAGCTTACCTTAGCGCCAGGGGAGGATTTCCCAGGGTCGTAACACCAATTGCCTTTCTGGATTGATCGCAGAACGTCAACAGAGAACCCAACCGCCTTCAGCCAATTGTCCTCTCCAGGACCGACAACCAGTTTTCCGAAGCGATCCGCTTCAATAGATTCTCGTTGTAGCCGTGCTTTTGCAGCACCTCGAAGAAGCGCGGTAGACCCCGAACGTCGCCGATCGCCGCAGGAATAATCGCCCCATCGAAATCCGAGCCGAGGCCGACACCGTTTTCGCCGAGCTTTTCGATCAGGGCATCGAGGTGGCGGACCATCCATTCGACGTCGGTATCAGCCCGCATCTGCCCATCTGGTCGCAAATAGGACGTGGCGAAGTTAAGTCCAACGAAGCCTTCAGTTTCGCGGATCGCGTCGAGCTGCCGATCGGTAAGATTGCGAGGCGTTGGACAGATCGCATGCACGTTTGAATGAGTTGCAACGAGTGGAGCCGTGGATAATTTGGCAATGTCCCAGAAGCCCTTCTCATTGAGGTGTGAGAGATCGATGAGCACGCCGAGGCGGTTGCAAGCGCGAACCAGGTCGCGCCCCAGTTCGCTAAGACCTTCTCCCGTGTCGGGCGGCGAGGGAAATTTCAACGGCACGCCATGGGCAAAGTGATTTGGTCGGCTCCAGACCGGGCCAAGCGAACGCAAGCCAGCGGCGTAGAGCACGTCGAGCGCAGCAAGATCGCCGTCGATGGCGCAGGCACCTTCCATGTGCAACACGATCGCCAGGCTACCCTGCTGCATTGTTGAACGTATCTGTGCTGCGTCGCGACAGACGACAATGGCGCCATTGGATTCCGCCTCTAGGCGGAACAGCAGCGAAATCTGCTTCAGTGCCGATGCTTGGGCGGTTGCCACGTCCAACGCTGAGGGAAGTGGCACGTCGTAGCTCGCACCCTGCAACGCCTTCAGATCGAACGGTTCTCGCGACGGAGAGAATACGGCAAACATGCCGCCGAACAGTCCGGCGTCACGCGCTTGCGGCAGGTTGATATGCCCCTTAGCGCTCCCGTTGAGAAATTTGGCAATCGGGTCACCGTCTTTATCGAGGTAAAAACGAAGCAAGACATCGTTGTGGCCGTCGAAGAAACTCAGGTTTTGGGTCATTGTACTTCTTTTGATGGAATGACCCGAACGCATAGGGTCATGTCATTGGATGGTCTCCTCTAAGATTTTAGTATGATATTTTAAATATTCAACTGCCCCCGGCGAGCGGCTCAAGAGCGACTTCGCGACTCGTTGGTATCAATTTTGCATTTGTGATATCGTCTCAATGTTGTGCACGTCGATACACGGCGTGTGCATGTTCACTGAGCCAGTTTTTACAGAGGACGACATGGCCAAGAAAGCGAAGAAGGCACAGAAGACCGCGAAGGCAGTCACCAAGAAAGTGGCAAAGAAGACTTCAAAGAAAAAGAAGTAGCGGTATCCGCAACTGAGAAATTGCCGCCTCCGGGTCGCAACCCGGACGCAAAGCGAAACCTCTCCAAAGGATCTCAAATGTCCTTTGCAGCCGTTCGGTATCGCGGCAAGGCATTGTAAGGCTGGACCTTTGTGCAGCTGGCTACTGCATAAAGGTCCGGTTTTTCGTTTCCGCCCCGGCGAGGGGCATGATCTGCTCTTGCGCGAAGGATCGATGCCGCTGGCCGCGACGCTCTTGCGGCGCGGTTCACGAGAGCTTGGTCCGCGAAGCGCGGGCGCGCCCCGACGACATCGTTTACCCCACTGGTCTGAGCTTCCGCCACGGCATCGAACTCATCGTCAAATATCTCATCACGTAACTTGGCCGCCTCCACGAAACCGATGAAACGTTCGAGCCCACACATAGTCTAAGTCTAGGGACGAATTGGGCTATCGGGCGCGCTTGTACGAGGCTCTCTTGGCAGGAGCCTTGGGCTTGGCTTTGAACGTTTCGATGACGGCCTCTGCCGTCGAGATGAATTTCGCGCTCGGGCCTTTGCTGCCCGCGGCCTGCCGGCTGACGCGGGCACCCTCGAGTAGAAGCGTGAGCGTGTCGGCCAGCACTTCCGACTGGGGGATGCCGGCGCGGTGGCAGAGGGAAGCGAGGCGGTTGCGGTGCTCGGTCTTCAACTGTTCGATGATGGCGCGTCCTGGATGACCGTCTTGGGTAAGTTCGACGGCGGCATTGGCGAGGTCGCAGCCCCTGTCGTCGGTGGTCACGCATTCCTCCGCGCAGACCAGCCACGCCTTCAGTTGGCCCTGCATGTCGCCGGGATGGTCGCGCTCGAAATCCCGCCACATCTCGTCGACCTCGAGGGCGACGCCGCGCAGGTAGGCGACGATGAGATCGTCCTTCGAATCGAAGTGTCGATAGAGGGTCATCTTGTTGGTGCCGGCGGCTTCGGCGATGGTTTCGACACCCACGCCGCGGATGCCGTACCGATGGAATAGATCCCGGGCCGCCAGCAAAATCCGCTCGCGGGGCCGAAGAACGTCGGAATGGGCTACAGACATCTCGTTTCCTCAAGGGATCGTGCTCTGCCGCCCGCTTGACCACGGTGTTACCGGTCGGTAATGTCCGCCGTTACCGACCAGTAACATCCTTCGACAGTTCGGGTCAAGATCGGGCCGTTTCCATGGTTAGCTTCTTCATTCATCGCCCGATCTTCGCTTCGTCGATCGCCGTCATCATGGTGCTGGCCGGCGCCATCTGTTATTTCCTGCTGCCGGTCTCGCAATTTCCCGACATCACGCCTCCCCAGGTCGTCGTCAGCGCCGCCTATCCGGGCGCGAGTGCACAGGTCGTCGCCGACACCGTCACGACGCCGCTCGAACAGCAGATCAACGGCGTGCAGGGGATGACGTACATGTCGTCCGCGAGTTCCAATGACGGCTCATCCACTATCACGGTGACCTTCGACGTCGGCTATCCGCTGAGCATCGCCGCGGTGGATGTGCAGAACCGCGTTGCGCAGGCCGCGGCCTCGCTGCCGCCGATCGTCAATCAAGGCGGCGTCATCATCAAGAAGCAGAATCCGAACTTCGTTCTGATCGTGAACTTGGTTTCGCCGGACCGCTCGGTGGATCCGGTGGCGCTCAGCAACTATGCCTATCTTCAGGTGGTCGATCCCCTAAAGCGCGTGCCGGGCGTCGGCGACGTGCAGATATTCGGCGAGCGGCGCTATTCGATGCGGATATGGCTGGATCCGGACAAGCTTGCCAAGCTGGGCATCACCGCGGTCGACGTCCAGCAAGCCGTCGCCGAGCAGAACGTCCAGGTCGCCGCCGGCAAGATCGGGCAGTCTCCAGCGCCCGAAGGCACCCCATTCGAGATGCAGGTCAATGCGGCTGGCCGCTTGAGCGACCCCGAGCAGTTCGGCGACATAGTGGTGCGCTCGGATCCCGCGAGCGGGGCGATCGTCAGGATGAAGGACATTGCCCGCATCGAACTCGGCGCGCTGCAATATTCTTCGGCCGCCGTGTTCGGCAAGGATCCGACCGTGGTGCTGGCCGTATTCCAGATGCCAGGCTCGAACGCGCTCGACCTGCAGCAACACGTCAAGGACAAGATGGAGGAGCTTTCGAAGCGCTTCCCGAAAGGTATCGAGTACGGCCTGCATTACGACACGACGCGGTTCGTCAGGGCGGCGAAGCGCGACGTGATCATCACGCTCAGCGAAGCATTGGCCCTCGTTGTCCTCGTCGTCTTCATCTTTTTGCAGAACTGGCGCACCACGCTCATTCCTACCATCGCCATCCCGGTCTCGTTGATCGCGACCCTGGCCGTGATGCAGGTCATGGGCTTTTCGCTGAACATGCTGAGCCTGCTCGGTATGGTGCTCGCGATCGGACTGGTGGTCGACGATGCGATCGTGGTGGTCGAGAACGTCGAGCGGCAGCTCGAAAACGGCCTTCCGCCGCTGAAGGCCGCGCAGGCGGCGATGTCGGAGGTAACGGGTCCGATCATCGCCACGACCGCCGTGTTGATGGCGGTGTTCGTGCCGGTCGCGTTCATTCCCGGCGTTACGGGGCGCCTCTACAATCAGTTCGCTCTGACCGTCGCGATCTCGGTCGGAATTTCGGCCTTCAATTCGCTGACGCTCAGTCCTGCCTTGAGCGCCGCATTCCTGCGTCACCGGCCACCGGGCAATTTCCCGCCGTTCCGCTGGTTCAACGCCGGGTTTGACCGTCTTTCCCACGGCTATGCGAGGCTGGTGCGCGTGCTGATCGGATGGCGATGGGCGGTGCTGGCGATGTTCCTGGCCGTTCTGCGAGTGACCTATTTCCTCTCTCAGCGTATTCCGTCCAGCTTCCTGCCGGTCGAGGACCAAGGCTATTTCTTCGTCGTGATCCAGCTTCCCGACGGCGCCTCCCTGCAACGCACGGACGCTGTCGCCGAAAACGTGCGGGGGATCCTGGAAGGCACGCCGGGCGTCGACATCGTCGGATCGATCAGCGGCCTCAACTTCCTCACCAATGCCGCCCAGTCCAACTCGGCGGTGGAGTTCGGAATCCTCAAGCCATGGGACGAGCGGCCGCGTTCACAGACGGCCTCACACATCGTGGCCGACGTCCGGATGAAGCTGCTAATGGTCCCCGAAGCCTTCGTGCTCAGCTTCGACCCGCCGTCGATTCCGGGCCTCGGCGCGACGGGCGGCTTTGAATTTCAGGTCGAGGACCTGACGGGCAGGGGCAGCTTTGCGCTGAACGACGCGACGCAGGCGCTGATCGCGGAAGCGCGCAAGCAGCCCGAACTCAACCCGATGCAGCTTTTCAGTTCGTTCTCGACGTCGACCCCGCAGTTCAAATACGACCTCGACCGCACCAAGGCGAAGCTGCTCGGGCTCAACGTGCCGGACGTCTTCAATACCCTGCAGATATTCCTCGGCTCGCTGTATGTAAACGATTTCAATCTATTCGGACGAACGTTTCGCGTAACGCTCCAAGCGGACAAGGACGCGCGTGCTGCGGCCACAGATCTTGCCCGGCTCTATGTCCGCAACTCCGGCGGTAGCATGGTTCCGTTGAGCACGCTCGGCCTGCTCAAGCCGATCGTGGGACCCGAGACCGTTCCCCACTACAACAACTACGCGTCCGCGCTCGTCAACGGTGGCGCTGCGCCCGGATATAGCTCGGGGCAGGCGGTCACGGCGATGGAGCGGGCCGCGGCCATCGCGCTGCCCCGCGACTTCGCATTCGAGTGGACCGGCATCACCTATCAGGAATTGAAGGCGGGATCGATCGCGACCGTCGTGTTCGCGCTCGCCATCGTATTCGTGTTCCTGATCCTGGCCGCGCAGTATGAGAGCTGGTCCATGCCGTTCATGGTGCTGTTCGCGGTGCCGCTGGCGCTGTTCGGTGCATTCCTGGCGCTGTTCGTGCGCGGTTTGCAGACCGACGTCTATTCTCAGATCGGTTTCGTCATGCTGATCGGTCTTTCCGCCAAGAACGCGATTCTGATCGTTGAGTTCGCCAAGCGCCGGCGTCAGGAAGGCTTGAGCATCGTGGAGGCCGCGATGGAAGCGGCCCGTCTCCGGCTTCGGCCGATCCTAATGACTGCATTCGCGTTCATCCTCGGCGTCGTGCCGCTGATGATAGCGAGCGGGGCAGGCGCGGCCAGCCGACAATCCATCGGAACGACCGTTTTCGGCGGCATGCTCGCCGCGACGATCCTGACCCTGCTGTTCGTGCCCGTGTTCTACGCCGTCATCGAAGGCCTGCGGGAGCGC
>Ga0193729_1001902_pt1 | contig 10551 bp, 10 predicted proteins | sample U1c2metaG_FD_143036 | JGI IMG/M metagenome (GOLD analysis project Ga0193729, IMG submission 143036) | Soil microbial communities from a riparian zone of the East river system, Colorado, United States - U1c2 | ecosystem: Environmental > Terrestrial > Soil > Riparian zone | place: USA: East River... | reverse complement strand
ATCGTGGGCAACCCGCATTCTTGCATCTTCGACAGCAAACTTACGCTGACGCTCGGCAACCGCTTCGTGAAGGTGGTCGGCTGGTACGACAACGAATGGGGCTACAGCAATCGTTGCGTGGAGTTGCTCCAGATGCTGGGAAAGTAGCAACTCTTGCTCATGCTCCTGCTCATACTCATGATCGAGCTATGAAAACGTATTTCGATCACGAGCGTCTTGACGTGTACCAGGAGGCAATTGCCTTTTGCGGCTGGGTTGGGGACCTCTTGAGTGAGGTTACCGTAAAAGCCGCAGCAAAAGATCAGCTCGATCGCGCTTCGACGAGTATCCCGCTCAATATTGCCGAGGGGAACGGCAAATTTTCAAATGCCGATCGCGCAGGATTTTTAGAGATCGCGCGTGGTTCAGCGCTGGAGTGTGCAGCATCTGTTGACGTGCTGGCGGTGCGCAAACTCATCAGTGTCGAGCGAGTTATTCCTGCGAAAGAGCAGCTGGTTCGGATCGTTAACATGCTCGTGGGAATGTTAAAAAGGTTTTCCGGGCGCCCCGGTTCATTGCGCGAGGAGGAGGGAGTTTATTTGTCCGAGTATGAGCAGGAGGAAAACGCATGAACCTCTCCCTGCGCGATCTTGAGGTTCGCGGAAAACGCGTTCTGGTACGCGTCGATTTCAACGTGCCAGTGGAGGAGCGCGACGGTAAAATTGTGATCACGGACGATACCCGGATCCGCGCCTCGCTGCCGACGATCAATTGGCTGCGCGAGCATGGCGCGAAAACGATTTTGATGTCGCATTTTGGCCGGCCGAAAGGCAAACGAGTCGACAAGTACAGCCTGCGACCGGTGGCTGATTATTTGCATACGCTGATTAATCAGCCGGTAATTTTCAGTCACGACACCATCGGCGAGGTGCCGGGAAAAATTGTGGCGCACATGCAGGAGGGCGACGTGGCGCTGCTGGAGAACCTGCGTTTTCATCCGGGGGAAGAAGCGAACGATCCAAAATTTGCCGAGGCGCTGGCAAAGCTCGGCGATCTTTATGTGAACGACGCCTTCGGCGCGGCGCATCGCGCGCACGCCAGCACCGCAGGGATCACCAAGTTTGTCGAGAAGTCGGCGATGGGCTTGCTGATGGAAAAAGAGCTTCGCTATTTACACGAGGAACTCGATCGCCCGGGTAAACCATTCGTCGTTATCATGGGCGGGGCGAAGGTGTCGGATAAAATTGGAGTGCTGAAGGCGCTGATGGAAAAGGCCGACACGATTTTGATTTGCGGCGCGATGGCGAACACGTTTTTCAAGGCGCAGGGGATTTCAATTGGCGCCAGCCGGGTTGAGTCCGACAAAGTTGATCTGGCCAACGAACTACTCGCACTCGCAAAAAAGCGCGACGTAAAACTGGTGTTACCGGTCGACGCCGTTATTGCGCAGGAGGTTCGCGCGGGCGCGCCTAGCCGGGAATCGGGCCGGCTGACGCCCGATCACGGGATTCCCGATGGCTGGCAAAATCTCGATGCCGGGCCGGAAACGATCGCGCTCTTCGAAGGCGAGATCGCGATAGCAAAAACAATTTTATGGAATGGGCCGCTCGGCGTCTTTGAAATTCCCGATTTCGCCAAGGGCACTTTCGCGATCGCGCGCGCGCTGGCGCGATCGAACGCGACCACAATTATCGGCGGTGGCGATTCGGTGACCGCGGTCAAGCAAGCGGGTGTGGCCGATAAAATGACGTTCATTTCTACCGGCGGCGGCGCGACGCTCGAATTATTAGAAGGAAAGGAATTGCCGGGGGTGGCGGCGCTGACGGACAAATGAGGTCATTCCGAGCGAAAGGCTAGGGATCCCGAGGAAGTTACCTTTAAGCTTGCGCAACGGGATCCCTCGACTTCGCTACGCTGCGCTCGGGATGACAAAAGGAATTTATGAGAAAAAAAATCGTCGCTGCTAACTGGAAGATGAACATGCTGCAGGCTGAGGCCGTTGAGTTCGTCAAAGATTTGTTGCTCGAAATTGGCGACATGTCGGCGGTCGAAGTGGTGATCGTGCCACCATTTACCGCCATCGCCAAGGTGGTGGAATCGCTGGACAAGGCGCAAAACATCAAAGTCGGCGCGCAAAACATGCATTGGGAACACAGTGGCGCGTTTACCGGCGAAATTTCCGCAGCGATGTTGCGCGATCTTTTTGTTCGTTACGTCGTGCTGGGTCACAGCGAGCGGCGGCAGATGTTTCACGAGACCGACGAAATTGTGAATCGAAAGGTACGGGCTGCGATAGAAGCGACGTTGCGCCCGATTGTTTGTGTGGGTGAAACGCTGGAGCAGCGCGAGCGAGGCAGTGTGGAAAAAATTCTGTCGTTGCAACTGCACGGCAGCCTCGCCGGAGTCAGCAGCAAAGATCTCCACGAAACTGTCATCGCCTACGAGCCGGTCTGGGCTATCGGCACCGGCCGTAATGCCACGCCCGAGCAGGCGCAGGAAGCACACGCATTTATTCGCGAAACGCTTACGAAGTTGTCGGACGCGACGACGGCCGATCGCGTTCGGATCCAGTACGGCGGCAGCGTGAAACCGGAAAATGCGGGCGCGCTGATGTCGCAACCGGATATTGATGGGGCGCTGGTCGGCGGCGCCAGTCTCGATCCCCGGAGCTTCGCCCAAATTGTGCAGGCTGCCGCTAAAGAGTAATTATCCTATTGCGGATAGATCTCGAGTAGGGCGAGCCCGGTAGGCATTGCCCCAACTCCCCGGACAATGGCAGTGTAATTTCCCATTGGAAGGGTGACCAAGACGGCGGGTTCGGCTGAATCAGGCGGAGCAAGCCCACTCGCCTGAATTTGAGCTTTCTTCGGGCTGGATTGCCAATTGTCGTTCGAATCGACCAGCGCCCCCTGTGCATTCCGCAATTCCAAGGCCGGATCATTCAGCGCGTTTGCCACCCCAAATTGAGTAAGCGTTGGCCCCAATGCACGCACAATAATGGTTTTTTCGCCCGTAAGAATGATCCCGCCGATCATGACATTGTTTCCGGTACCGACGCCACTTCGCGTCGAAAGATTCGCCAGAAGCGAGCCCGGTCCGCTATCCTGATCATAGACTTCTACTAAAGCGACTCCGCTGGTTGCTCCAACTCCGCGAACGATGGCGGTGTATCTGCCGGGCGCTAGCGTAGTGAGGATGGCGGATTCCTGGGAAGCGCCCGGCGCGCGTCCGGTGTCGGTAATGTCCTGTTTGTTCGCCGCAGTAGTCCAGTTGTCATTGCTGAAGAGCAACGCGCCGTTCATGTCTCGCAACTCAAGCGCCGGATCCATTAGTGCGTTCGAAACACCTAAGGGAATAAGCGATGGGCCGATCGCACGAACCAGAACCCGCTTCGAAACACTGCCCTGAATAATAAATCCGCCGATCATGACGTTGTTTCCGGTGCCGACTTCTGCGCGTGTTGAGATGTCAGCGAGGCGAGGAAGACTGGCCGCCACCGTCACGGTAAAGTTCTGGCTCACCATCGCCCCATCGAGATCAGTGGCTTTGGCGGTGATGTGGGCTGTGCCAGGTTGAAGTCCGGTGACGAGAAGGTTTTTCCCGCTGATTGCCGCAGTTGCGACTGCTACGTTGTCGCTGGTTGCGCTGAAGGTGAGTGGAGGGATAAGCGTGATCGAATTGATTGAAACTAAGTTCGCGACTTTGATCGGGTTAGGTGCCGTGTAGTTACGCAATGGCACGGAATCAAAGGGGGAACCAAAGTTAAAAATCGGCACCGCTGCGATCGCATTCACAGTTGTCATCCCATTGCTCGTGACGTGACCAAAAACGGCAAAACCGCCGTTTTGTGTGTCGAGATTGGCCGGCGGACCTCCATTGTCCGCGAGATTGACGAACCACTGGCTGGTGGCGCTGTTTGGGTCACCAGAGACTTTTGCCATCGCCACAGTGCCTTTTTTGTTCGAGATGCCCGGCTCATTCTGAATGGGCGAGAAAGTCATGACCGGGGTCGGCCGAGCGTTGGTCGGGTGTGCCGGATCGACCGTGCCGATAAATCCGCCGGCTTGCACGACGAAACCGGGAACAGAACGATGGATAAAGCTCGATGCGAGCATATGTGTCGTCGGGTCGGTCGCGAAATACCGCCCGAAATTTACGTAGTTCAGAAAATTGCCGACCGTGACTGGTTTGTGCTGCCCGTCGAGCGCAATAGTGAAGATGCCCGTGCCTGAGGGAAGCGACACGCCCAGCTGCACCGCGTTCGACGTGTCGGGATCGGCAAACGCCGTGGTGAGATCAATCGAGCGCGCCGGCGCGCCGGCAAAGACCGTGAATGGCGCAATCGGGGTCGTAACCACCGGTGCAACGTTTTGCGCCAAGGTCGTCACAGACATCGCAAAGCAATAGGAAATCGCCAGCGCCAGATTTCTCGTCATAGGAACGTTTTGCTTAACCCAAGATTCGCTTCAGGCAAGCGATGCCGGCGCCTTACTCCAAGCAGACTGGTCATCGCAAGCGAGGGTAGCTCTTTGGCTGGTAGGGACGCACCTCCGGGGCGTCCCAAAAATCGGGGACGGCTCGGAGAGCCATCCCTACCTTTATCGTAATGTCATTTGTTTATTTCTAAATAAGTTCGCGCGATTGTAGCTGCCGCCGTCACCGGCGGCAGAGGTTTGGTAATTCTGCCGCTGGGGACAGCGGCAGCTACAGAGTTACTTGTTAATTTCGAGATAAGTTCGCGCCATTACACGGCCTGACTGCGGATCAATCCTCTCCACGCGCATCTGTTTCAGATACCAGCGGTTTTCGATTTTCTGCGCGGAAACCACTTCGAAGCGTTTGACCATTTTTCCCGCAGAATCATAACCCTCCATTCGCATGAGGGCGCCGTTGTCCTTGTCGACCCACAACAGAATCGAGCCGTATTGCGAGTCGGTGCCAGGGGCCTGCAATTGTATTTTCCAGCAGTTGCGGGTGCGGATGAAATCGGCGCCGATGACGTGTGCGTTCGGCCAGTAAAGAAATTTCAGCGCCAGATCTTCGTAGGTGATAGCCGTGCCGCGCACCGGCTCGTCCAGCTGTGTAATCTTTTCCGAACCGCTGCGTTTGATTTCATCCAGGCGTGAATCATTAACTCCGATTCGCACCTGCAAGGTCTCATCAGGATTAGTAAAGATATAACGAACAACCGGCCCGTTTTGCACGAGATGAAAGGGCACAATCTTTGCCTCCTGCCGTAGTTGCCCGCGCAAATCGATCTCCTGCTGCGATTGACGCAGGCGCACATTGGCCAGTAATTCGGTGGCATCGGGAAAACGTTGCGCCGCCGCAACAGCCGGCAAAAGCAGGGCGACTACGAGAGCCGCTTGTTTCATTCGTCTTGCGCTTTTATTCTCGGTCCTTGGCGGCGCGAGCGAATGGACGAAAAGATTTTTCATTTAATTAACGAGCAATGGACGAACCCTGCGTTCGATTTGTTCATGCCGCTCATTAGTTACACCGAAATCTGGACGCCATTCTTTCTCATCGCCGCCGTCGCGCTCCTCATCTTCGGCGGTTTTCGTGGCCGTGCATTCGTCTTTTGTACCGCGCTCACACTCGGTCTTTCCAATGCTGCGGTTGATCCGCTGAAACACGCCATCGGCCGGCCACGCCCGAAACAGGTGCAAACCGTGCGCATGATCGAGCTGGAAAAAACGCGGCCCATGATTCTGATCATTTTCAAGAAACCGCACGTCCGTGTTTCAACCGCAGCGGAACGCGCCCGCTCCGGCGCTTCCTTTCCATCGGGCCATACCAATAACAACACGGTGATCGCGATTTGCTGCACTATTTTTTATCGGCGCTGGGGAAAACTCTATTGGATCATCGCTGCGGCCGTCGCCTATTCACGAATCTATCTCGGCGCCCATTGGCCGAGCGACGTCGTCGCTACTTTTTTTCTCGCCGCCGGGGAAACATTGCTCATTCTCGGCATTTGCGAATTGATCTGGCAAAAAATCATCTCCCCCCGGCTTCCTGAAGTCGCTGCCCGCCATCCGCGGCTAATTCCTGTTTCGGCATCGTGAAAATCGAGCGCGCGGTCTGGCTTTTTGTCCTCACGATTACCGGCCTGCGTCTGGCATTGCTGGGGACGACCGATCTGCAATTCGACGAGGCGCATTACTGGATGTGGTCGGAGCGACTCGCGCCCGCTTATTTCAGCAAAGGCCCCGGAGTGGCTTTCGCCATCCGCGCCAGCACCATGATTTTTGGGTCGAACGAATTCGGTGTGCGCTTTTTCAGCCCGTTGCTTGGCGCCGGAACGAGCCTGCTTTTGTTTTATTTGGGACGCCGAATGTTCAACGCGTCAGCCGCGCTTGGGGCGGTGATCGGATTAAACGCGACCCCGATTTTCAACCTTGGCGCGTTCCTCATGACGATCGACCCCCTTTCGCTATTTTTCTGGGTCGCGGCCATGTTTTCGTTTTGGTGTGTGGTGGAGAAGAGCCCGAAATTTTCCTGGCACTGGCCCCTGACGGGCGTCCTTATCGGTCTCGGGTTCCTGTGTAAATACACCAATGTATTTGAGCTGCTCTCCATCATCGTGGTTCTCGCGCTCATCCCAAAGCTGCGGGTGGAATTTCGACGGCCCGGTTTCTATGTCATGCTGCTCATTTTCGCGGCGTTTTGTGCGCCACCGGTGCGATGGAACCAGGAACGCGCCTGGGCGACGGTGGCGCATCTGAAATCGCGCGGCGGCGTCAACGAGGGTGTCGGTTTTCATCCGCTGGAATTTCTCTCGTTTATCGGGGAACATTTTCTTGTCTATTCGCCCCTGCTTTTTCTCGGCCTCGCCGTCGCGGTAATCGCATTGTGGAAACGTTCGCAACAGCAGCCGCGCCGGCTTTTTCTGATGTGGTTTGGCCTTCCGGTGTTCGCATTTTATGCACTGCTCTCGATCAACAAAGCCGCCGCGCCGAACTGGGACGCGCTCGCTTTCCCCAGTTTTGCACTACTTGCGGTCGCTTTCTGGCAGCCACATTTGCAAGCAAAACGGGTTTGGCGATCTCTCGCCGGTTGCGCCCTCGGCCTCGGGCTAATCATGAGCATGCTGGCTTTGGATAGCGACATGCTGCGGAGCGTCGGGATTGAAATTACGCGGCGCGACCCGTCTAATGGCATGCGCGGCTGGAAAAGCGCGACTCTCGCGTTGGAAAACTTTCGCATCCAGTTCGAGCGAGAAACGCAAGAGAAATTTTTCCTGATCGCCGACGAACGTGATCGCGCCTCCGAGATCGCCTTCTATTTGCACGATAAACGCAGCGAAGGACCAGGGCACCCGCCTTGTTACATTGTCGAGTCCCAGGACGTGGTGAATCAATTTTCGTTCTGGCCGCGGTATGACGAATTTGTCGAGCGCCCGCCCGGCACGCCAAATCCGGAAGACCAGAGCTATAGCGAAGAAGGAGGCGTCAATTTATTTACCGGACGAAGCGCTCTCTACATCCAGGACGCCGGGCGCAAAAGAATTCCGCACAATCTGCAGGCCGGTTTTTCCTGGGTTGATCGTGTCGCTCGGATCGAAGTGCGCCGTTTCGGAAAACTTGTTCGCGCCTGGGACGTTTACCTTTGCCTGCGGTATCGGACGCTGCCGCTATGAGCGACGTCTCGGTAGTTGTTCCGCTTTACAACGAAGAGCAGAGCGTCGCGATGTTGCAGCGCGAATTGGCGGACGCGCTCACCGGGCTCGATTACGAAATCATTTTTGTGGACGATGGTTCGCAGGACGAAACTGGTGCCCGGATCGCACCCAATCCGCGGACTCGGGTTCTGCACTTCGAAAAAAATGCCGGACAAAGCGCGGCTATTTTCGCCGGTTTGCAGGCGGTCCGTAGCGAGGTCGCGGTCTTGATCGATGGCGATTTGCAAAATGATCCGGCCGATATTCCGCGCCTGCTGGCGGAGATTTCACGCGGCGCCGATCTGGTGTGCGGGTATCGCGCGCGGCGCAAGGACACTTTGCTGAAACGCATCACCAGTCGTGTCGCGAATTTTGTCCGTAGCCGTTTTACGCGGGACGGTGTTCGCGATACTGGTTGCACCTTAAAGGCGATGCGACGGGATTGCATCGGGGCGCTGGTTCCATTCAAGGGCATGCACCGTTTCATCCCCGCATTGGTGAAAGGAGCGGGATATCGGCTGGTTGAGATTCCAGTGAATCATCGTCCGCGTCGTTTCGGCCAAAGCAAATACGGCCTCGGTAACCGCGCCCTCCGCGCCACCATCGACATGTTTGGTGTGCGCTGGCTCTTGTCGCGCCGGCTTAATTATCAGGTGCGGGACGATTCTGCCAGGTAATCAGAGATCAAAATTCGCTTTTTTGATCATTTGGCGGATCCCAGTTCTCGTGTTTTTGGGGTTCTTATTTCCAGACGCCGAGGTCGCGCAATTGCGTGGTGGCGATGCCGGCCCAGTTATTGTTTGAAGCCGGGCACGCCGGACTCGGATGCAAAATCTGGCCGATGCGCGGCGGCGAATTGGCCGTTACTTCACGCGCGCGCTTTCCAGCGAAATCGCCCACGCCGATAAGCCATTCGGGTTCCAGGATGCGAACAACTTCCCGCAAATGATCATCGCACGCGGCGAACAGTAGCGTACGCTCGTTCGCGGGGAGTTTGTCCGGCGTTCGATTGCGCCCGCTCCCCTCACAAAACGCCAGTGGGCAATAGTTCATCACCATGTGTTCCTGGAAAAATTTTGCAGCAGAGCCAAAGCGTTTCGCGAACAATCCCCACAAGCGTTGGCCGCTAATTTCACTGCGCGAGCAATCGAATCCCGTCACCGGTCGCTTCGGATGTTCGTCCCGTGCATGATCAATTCTTGCGTGAATACCCAGCCAATCGCGCACGGCGGCGATTTGACCGAACGGGACACCGGTTTGCGCCATACCAAACGGACCGGGATTCATTCCGAGGAATAACACGCGCTTAGGGCTATTTCCGTAGCGCCTTAGGTAGATCTCATGCCCGCGCCAGGCGTAGATGAGCGGGTTGTAAACGTGCGCGACCGGCACGGCGAAGCGCATTTCGGCAACGGCGTGGCGGAGACGTTTCGCCGCGATGATTAACAAATCACTCGTTGCCATATTTGATGTTACGACAAGGAAACGACGATTCGAGTGATCAGGCGCCGAGGAAATCGGACGATCAAGAGATCAGCTTCGGGAAGGGCGCGGGGCAACGCGGTGACGGAGTTGGAGAAAGGGGCGTTCCACCACCAAGAACAGAATCGTGGCAACGGCGTAAACGCATAATTCGACGACGAAAAGAGCGGCCGCCGAAGTGAGCACGATATTGTGAGTTACGCAGAATTGCGAAACGAAATGGATGACAAGTTTTTGAACGAGATAGGCGCTATAAGCGATACTGGCGATAAAAGCGGCGCCGGGAATTTTTACTCGCCGTAAGATTAGCCGCGGACTGACAGCGCAAACAAGTAACGCGGCCATTCCGAGAGCGATCAACGGGAATTGCCAGATGGCGGCGGCGACGGTGAGATAATCGCCTTCGCCCAGATATAATGCGTAAACGACGAGGGCGAGCCCTGGCAGCAAGAGCCAGGGGGCAAGATTCATCAGGCGGTGCCACCATCGCGAACGGAATTTTTCGATCGCAGCCAGGACAACACCGAAGACGAGAGGATCGAGCCGCGTCCAAGTCGGGTAATAGATCCAGGTTTGAAAGCCCCGGAAGGAGACAGCGGTTTCAGTCAAATTCTGCCGGGCAAGAAATGCGCGCAGCCCGATTCCGCCAAGAACGATGAGGCATGGCATGATAAATCGAGCACGAGGCCATCGGCTAACGAGAATTAGTATCATGGGGAGGAGGAAATAGAACTGGTCTTCGACTGCAAGCGACCAGGCGTGGGAAAAGGCGGTGCCGCCATGCAGACCAACGTTTTGCACCGAAAAGACAAATTTCCAAAGGGGCGACATTTCCGGGTACTCCCGCCACGACGGCAAAAAGGCATAAACGGCAAGGATGACGAAATAGGCCGGGATGATTCGCAAGGCGCGGCGGGCGAAGAAGCGCCACAGGTCGATTGGTCGACCGCGCGTGAGCGGTGCGAGCAATTGCCCGCCAATCAGGTAGCCACTGAGAACGAAGAATAGATCGACCCCGATCCAGCCGAATCGATCCACGCGGCCGGGCAATTTGAAACCGAAAAGGGCAGCGTGGTAGATGACCACCACGATGATGGCGAGAGCACGGAGAAGATCGAGACCCGGCTGACGTTCGCGATCGGTAAAGCGCGGGTCGACTCCGAGCCGGAGAGGCGTTGTAGTTTCGCTCACGGAATTTCGGATGCACGACGCTAGCAGATCGCTAACCACCTTCGAGCTTTAGCAGTCCGCAACTCGACGGCTTTAAGCCGTCAAGATTTTATCGCAAGTCTTGAGGGTGTGGAGTAACTTGGGCGTCGAGCGGCGTATTTACTGCAACGCTGCAATGATTCGCGCGACAAGGAATTGCGGCGCGATTCCCAGGAAGAGCACGATGGCTGCGGCGAGCACAATTGTCAGTTTGGAAA
>Ga0193729_1001901_pt1 | contig 10552 bp, 6 predicted proteins | sample U1c2metaG_FD_143036 | JGI IMG/M metagenome (GOLD analysis project Ga0193729, IMG submission 143036) | Soil microbial communities from a riparian zone of the East river system, Colorado, United States - U1c2 | ecosystem: Environmental > Terrestrial > Soil > Riparian zone | place: USA: East River... | reverse complement strand
CAACTGGAGCGCGAAATCTTGCCCACGTATATCCGCAACTGCCGTTGGTTCGGTTCCAAGGCCAGAACACTTCGGCAGTTGAAGGTGATCGAGCAGCTTTCTATTTCCGCCGACGCGGACGCCGCGCAACTCTGGTTCATTGAGATTAGCTATCTGGATGCTCCCACGGAAACGTATGCCATCCCGGTAAGGATCGCTTCGGACGCCGTGGCACGCTCCGTTTCCCAGAATGCCCCGCACGCCGTCATTGCACGTTTCGCAGGCAGCGATGGAGCAGTTCTGCTCGACGCTATCTGGGACGAAACCTTTCGCTCGCAATTACTCGAAGCGATCGTGCGCCGTCAGGCGCTGAAGGCGCGGGCTGGCGAGTTTGTTGGCATTATCGCTAGCGGATTCGACGCAGATCAAACCGGTACCTCTGGTGATTCATACGTCGTGAGTGGAGAGCAGAGTAATTCGTCAATACTCTTCGATAACAAGTTTTTCCTTAAACTCTATCGCAAGATCGAGGACGGCCTAAACCCCGATGTCGAAATCAACCGGTTCCTAACAGAACGCACGAATTTTCCAAATGTGCCAGCATTCGTCGGTGCGATTGAATATCGCCGGGCTAAAACAGAACCGACTGTCGTCTGCCTTTTACAACGTGCTGCTGCAAATGAAGGCGACGTCTGGACACGCAGTGTGGACGCGGTGGGTCGCTATTATGAGCGGGTACTGGAGCGCAAAGCCGATCTTCAAAATGAGACGGCGCCCCCGGGTGCGCTGCTCGATGAGCTGATCGGCGGTGTTTATCCTGAAAAAGTAAAGCTATTCGGGAAACGCACCGGCGAATTGCATCTCGCGCTGGCATCGCGCCCGGATGATCCTGCATTCCGGCCTGAGCCATTCAACGCGATGGCGCAGCGTTCTGTTTACCAAAACATGCGCACATCATTGCGGCGGACGTTTACTCTGCTGGAAAAGAAATTGCCGGACCTCTCCCGAGGATTTCGCGATGAAGCCAGGGATGTGCTCGCCGCGCAGCAGGAAATTCTTGCGCGCGAAAAGCGGCTGCTCGATCGCCGGACCAATGCCGCTAAAATCCGGATTCACGGCGACTATCATCTGGGACAGTTGCTCTATACCGGAAAAGATTTTGTCATTCTCGATTTTGAAGGCGAACCGGCCCGGCCGCTGAGCGAACGCAAACTCAAACGCTCCGCGCTGCGCGATGTCGCAGGCATGATGCGTTCGTTTCAATATGCTGCTTACAGCGCGCTTTGGCAGCCAGCCATGCGTAAGGAAGACGCGCCTTTCCTCGAGCGTTGGGCCGATCTGTGGTACCGCCAGATGAGCAGCGTCTTTCTGCAAAGCTATTTGAACACGACCAGTAGCGCGATTTTCATTCCGAAAAACAGCGACGACCTTCAAATCATGCTCGAAGCCTACTTGCTCGATAAAGCCGTTTACGAAATCGGCTACGAGCTAAATCACCGCCCCACATGGGTGGTCATCCCGATCCGCGGCATCAAACACATTTTGAAATCTGCCTGAATTTTTACCCACAGATGAACACGGATGAAACACAGATAAGAATTCTGCAGCTTTAATCTGTGAAAATCTGTGTCAATCTGTGGCTCAAACCTATTCGGACAAATTGATGAAGACATATCTCGAGGAAATCGACAACGACATCGCGGCCAAGCATCTTTTGAAACATCCGTTCTATCTCGCGTGGACGCGCGGCGAGCTAAGCAGGGAAGCGCTCGCTGATTATGCTCGGCAATATTATCATCACGTCGCGGCGTTTCCGACCTATCTGTCAGCCGTGCACGCCAACTGTGACGATCAAGTCACACGGAAACAATTGCTCAACAATTTGATCGATGAAGAAGCCGGCTCACCAAATCATCCCGAGCTTTGGCTTCAATTTGCTGAAGGCCTCGGTGTTTCCACCAGCGACGTTCGCAACACGGCAAAAGAACCGGAGACAAAAAAACTGATCGAAACGTTCCGATCAACTTGTGGCGACGGATCGACCGCGCAAGGTCTGGCAGCTCTCTACGCGTACGAGAGCCAGATTCCAGAAATCTGTGAATCGAAAATTGACGGGCTGAAAAAACACTACGGCTTCAGCGATCCCAAGCACTACGAGTACTTCAGCGTGCACATCGAAGCCGACCGTGAACACTCTGCTGCCGAGCGAAAAATGCTGCGTGAACATGTCGGCGACCAGAACTTTGAATCGGTAAAAGCATCAGTGAATCGCGTTCTGGACGCGCTTTGGGAAATGCTCTCCGGCGTTTGCCGGCGCCATGCGATTGCGTGCTGAGAAACTGAGCGGTCGTCGATCAACAACGGTGCTGACACAAGCACCCTACACTTAACGCGGTCGCAAAACCAGAAACGAGCGTGCCCGATGCCGGCACACCGATAAGATTTGCGGCTGGCTCGCGTCGAGCGAGCCAGCGATCTTATTGTAGTCTGAAACTGATGTGACCGGCTGTTGATTGATTTCTTCAATTACATCGCCTTTCTGCAATTCTGCCACACCGCTGTCGGGATTGACGTCAGTAACCAGTACGCCTCTCGCGTTCGGAGGCAGATCAAGCTGGCGCGCTCTCTCCGGTGTTAATTCGTCCACGTGAATTGATGCCAATGGACTGTCAACCGTTTCTTGATCGTTAGGTTGCTGCGGAGTTTGTGGCTGGGGCTGATTTCGTCGAGGAGCGGCGCCTAGAGTTTGGTTATCAATCGGCTGTTCTTTGATCTGCGCCTTCACCTTGAGCGGCTTTCCGTCGCGCAGGATTTCAAGTTCGACTTGTTTGTTTAACTGCGTTTGCGCCACGAGGGTTCGCAGCGTGGGAAAATTCTTCACCTCACGTCCATCGAACTTGCGAATAACGTCACCCGGTTGAACACCGGCCTGAGCTGCGGGCGATCCGGCCAGTACGTCCGCGACAGTGACTCCGTCTGTGTCGGTGCCGGTTTCACCTGGCTGCAAGCCTCGGGTCTGTATGCCGAGGTAACCGCGAATGATCCGGCCCTGTTTCAATAAACTTTCAAGCGCAGTGCGAACCGTGTTCGACGGTATGGCAAACCCCACTCCCTGCGATCCGCCTGTCGTCGACGCGATCGCTGTGTTAATCCCGATTACTTCACCGAGGAGATTGATTAGCGGGCCACCGCTGTTGCCCGGATTTATTGCGGCATCAGTCTGCAGCAACTCACCGAAGAAATCGCTGCGATTCGGCCGTCCCTTCGAGCTGATGATTCCCTCTGTCACGGTTTCCTCAAATCCAAACGGATTACCGATAGCCAGGACAAAATCTCCCGGTTGCACAGTGTCCGAGTCAGCAAGTTTGAGTGGCTTGACGCCGGGATTATCGATCTTAAGCACAGCCAGATCGACCTGCTCATCCGCGCCGACCAGACGCGCTTTCTTGGTTTGTCCATCGCTCAATTGCACCTCGATCTCGTCCACCTGATCCACCACATGATTATTGGTGATGATGTGACCTTCATCGGCGTTGGCGGTTACCGAAAAAAAACTCGAATGGATCAAGCCCGTAGTCGCGTCGAATCCCGATTTTTTTCGACGTTTTTACCGCAACGACCGAGGGGAGGATGCTTTTGACTAGCGCCCGCCGTTCCCGGTTCAACGCCTCCAGCGATGCGATTTGCTTTGAGTCCACGCTCGGATCCGACGCCAGCGTGTAATTTTCCGCTGCGCGCTTGGATGAAAACCTCAACTCGCCGTGTTTGAGGCGGTAATCGTAGAGCAGGGAAATTCCTGCGCTGATCAACAGGACGAACAGCAAAAATTTCGCAAAATTCTTCATTAGCTCACGTTGGAGAAAGTGTGTCCCCGTTGTTCGACAATTAGCCGTCGAAAACGTTGATTCTCGGGTGATTCCAAACGCGGATCTACCTGGAAGATGGACACAGCGGCCGCTCGTGCGCGTCGCATCAATTCAGCGTCGGCCTTCAAGTTGCCGATCTTCAGCGCTGGCAGACCGCTTTGCGCCGTACCCAGCAAATCACCCGGTCCACGCAACTCCCAGTCCGCTTCGGCTACTTCAAAGCCGTTACTCGTTCTTTCCAAAACGGCGAGCTTTGCCGAAGGCTCTTTCGCCTGAGCCGAAGTCAGCAAAATGCAATATGACTTATGCTCTCCGCGCCCGATCCGCCCTCGAAGTTGATGCAGTTGCGCCAGGCCAAAACGCTCCGCGTTTTCAATCAGCATCACGCTGGCATTAGGAACATCGACACCGACCTCGAGAACAGTCGTGCTGATCAACGCGTTTGTCTCATCGCGCCGAAAGCGCTCCATGATCTGCTGTTTTTCAGCCGGCGCAATGCGGCCGTGAAGCAATTCACACCGAAACGGATGAAGTCGTTCCCGCCACAGCTCGTACTCTGCTGCTGCCGCTTTCACGTCTAATTTTTCGCTTTCGTCGATTAACGGGTAAATGACGTAGAGCTGGCGACCTGCTTCCAGTTGAGTGCGCAAGAATCTAAGAACCTCAGGCAGCTTGGCCTCATCACGGACAGCGGTCACGATTTTGCCCCGGTTCCGCGGCATCTCATCGATCGTCGAAACGTCGAGGTCGCCGTAGATTGTCATGGTCAGCGTGCGCGGGATCGGCGTGGCAGTCATTACCAGCACATCGGGCGCTGGTTCGCGGGTGGTCAATGTCGCGCGCTGCGTGACCCCGAACTTGTGTTGCTCGTCGATGACAACCAACCCGAGATTCGAAAACGACACGGATTCGTAGAGCAGAGCGTGCGTGCCGACGATAATCTGCGGCTCGTCCGCGGAAATCTGGGGAGCGCACGCTTGCAGCGTGCTGGTCGCCGCATTTTGCGGCGACGAACTTCTGGAGGTGCGCATTTCATCCTCCGGCGTCCAAACCCATGGGTAATCTTCATTTCGTTTGGCCACACCCACATCCCACGGATTCCGCAAAATGTAATGGAACTTTTCAGCTAGATCGCTGTCAGATCGAATATACCGGTCGAACGATTCTTTTTCCCAGAGCTGACCTCTTGTCTTTTGGAGTTTGTTGATCTGGTGCGCAGTGAAGGACTTTATCGACTGCATTAGTTCCGGTACCGACCAAAAAACAGGATTATCATTTGCATCGAATTTGTTTGGCCACGGCTGCAGAAGGAAATGCGCGTGATCCGGCATCACACAGGCGGCATAGAGCTCATAGCGTTTGTCATGAAAATGCCGGAGCGCGTTGAGCACAATGGTTCGCGCAGCGGGCGATAGCTTGTTGCGCCCACGCGTACTAATTGTAATGGCGTAAACCGCCCACGGTCGTTCAAAGTGCGGAAGGTGGCGTTTCGTATAACGCGCGCCATCGGATTGGGGAGCATACGCGTCTCGCGTGTCGGTCGTTGCGTCTCGCGACGACGAACTTTTGGGCGTGAAAGCTTGCGAAGGCGGGACACCTTCGCCAACACCCGAGACGGGCGTGCTCCCCAGAGCTGCGCGTGCGCTACCCGATCCCTGCGCGCCTTCAAACAGCGGCAGCGGCCCGCTCTCTTCCTGTCGCGCAGCGGTTCGCAGGGAAATGCGCACGCCCAGAGGACCAAGCCAGCGCCGCAACACATCATAATGTTGCTCGGCTAGAATTTGCGTCGGCGCCATGAACGCAACCTGATATCCAGCTTCAACCACCAGAAGCATGGCCGCTATCGCGACCACGGTTTTGCCTGAGCCAACATCTCCCTGCAATAAACGGTTCATCGGATGGGCAGCCGCCAAGTCGCGCCGAATTTCCTCGATGACTTTCTCCTGCGCACGAGTCAGCTCGAATGGAAGCGACTTTTGAAATGCGTCCAACAATGCGCCGGACCCGCAGTGCGCCTGACCAGTGCGAATCGACGCATCGGCGCGTCGCGACGCGATCAGCATTTGCATGGCGAAGAATTCAGAGAGGACCAGATGGTCGCGGGCGGCATCCCGTTCCTGCCAATGTTCCGGGAAATGGATTGCGCGAATTGCCGCCGCGCGCGTCATGTTACCGTTGATGAGTGCGTGCGGCAGTAACGTTTTGATCGATTGATCAACAACTTCATTCAAAAGCCGATAAAGCAGGCTGCGCAGGGTGCGTTGCGAAAGGCCCTCAGTAGCGGGATAGATTGGAGTAATCCTGCGAAAATGGATCGACATTTCGTCATCGTTCTCGATGACCTCGAATTCGGGATGTTCCATGCAAATTCGCTTTCCTCGCAGGCGCGGCTTGCCGAAGACGACGATGCGCTGGCCGGTCATGACCATTTTTTGCACGTAATGGAGATTGAACCACCGACATACGAGTGGCTCACTTAGAGCGTTTGCCTGCGATTCTTGCAGCGTAGCCTCAAAAATCTTTTTCCATCCGCCAAAACGTCGCAGCGAGGTCTTGATCACCTCCCCGCAAAGACAAACCGGAATGTCGCTTTCCTCGCGCGGAAAATGCGGGAACTCCGTGCGATCTTCGTGGCGCCTGGGGAAATGCGTTAGCAAATCCTCCACCGTCTCAATCCCAAGACGCCGCAAAGCGAGAATTTTCGGACGCGGGATCCAATCGAGTTCCTCAAGCGTCAAGGCCAGTGATCGGTGATCGGTGATCGATGATCGGTTAGCGCACCTCATTCTGTTCACTGATCACTGTTCACTAGCCACAAGCGCAGCGCTCAGCTGCCCGCACCGCTTCAACGTGCATGGCAACCAGCGTTTCACCCTCGTATTCATCCGCGCGAATCCGGAATGCGACGTCCCACGGCGCTGCCGGCAATTGAATCGCCGCGCCATTGAAATACACCGCGCGCCGGTGGCGATCGCCCTGGCGCAAACGAAAGATCAGATGTTTTTCGTTCAGCACACGCGGCGATGCGACTGGCTCGACTTGACGTGCAAGAAACACCGGCTGGGGATTGCCGTTTCCAAACGGCTGCAACATTTCATGCCAACGCAAGAAATCGATGTCGATGTTCGTAAACGCCAGTTCGTCGTCCAGTCGAAGGCAGGGTTGCAAGGCGTCTTCGGTAAGAAGTTCGCGCGCGGTGCTTCGAAACGCTTCGGCAAAACGATCGAAATTTTCTTCGCGCAACGCCAGTCCCGCAGCCATTTCGTGTCCGCCGAATTTTTCAAGCAATCCGCTGCAACGCTTCAACGCGTCAACGAGATTTAACCCTTCGATACTTCGTCCGCTTCCCTTCCCCATGCCGTTGTCATCGAAACCGATCACAATCGTGGGCCGATGATATTTGCGAGCGACCCGCGATGCTACGATGCCAAGCACACCCGCGTGCCAGCCTCGCGCGCCGACCACGATAGCCGCATGACGCGCGGGATCGAACTCACTGTCGATCTTCTCCGTCGCCGCGACAAAAATTTGCGTCTCGACTTCCTGGCGTTCGCGGTTTTGTTGATCCAACTCCGCCGCGAGCACCGTCGCTTGGCCTTCGTCCTGTGTGAGCAATAGCCGCAAAGATTTTTCGGCCGTGCTCAAACGCCCCGCAGCGTTCAACCGCGGGCCCACCCGGTACCCAATGTCCTCAGGCAAAATCGGTGGGCGCACTCCGGCAACTTGCATTAATTTCTTTAGTCCAATGCGCGACGTCCGCGCGATCTCGATCGCGCCACGCTGCACCAGAACACGGTTCTCGTCCCGCAGCGGCACGATGTCCGCCACTGTGCCGAGCGCCACAAGGTCGAGCTTTGCTTTCAAATCGAAGCCGGGCAGTGGCCGCGTCTTCAACAGCGCGTGACAAAGTTTAAAAACGATTCCGACGGAGCACAGATACTCCATGCCGCAGTCTCTGATCTTCGGATTTACTATCGCAACGCAATCCGGCAATTCGGATTGCGGTTCATGATGATCCAGCACGATCACGTCGATGCCACGTCTCTTGAGCTCGGCAATCTCAGTCACTGACGCCGTGCCGCAATCAACCGCTATGAGCAATTGTGGGCGATGTTGTTCGAGACAACGCTCGACGCTTTCCCGGCTCAATCCATAGCCCTCCTCCATACGCAACGGCAAAAACAGCTCCGGCGCGCCGCCGTAAGCGCGCAACATTTGATCGAGTAACGCCAGTGATGTCACGCCATCCACATCATAATCACCAAAGAGCACGATCCGTTCATGCCGATCGAGCGCGCCCAGAACGCGAGAAACCGCCGTTTCCATCTGTGGCAGCAAAAACGGATCGCTCAGTGAGTTAAGGCGCGGCCGCAGGAAATTTTCAACTTCCTCCGCGGAGCGAAATCCTTTTCGCAAAAGCAATCGCGCAATGCATTCCGACCCGCAAATTTCACTCCACGCAATTCCCGGCTCCTCCCGATTCAACTCCTCGTTCGAGGCCAAAATCCATCGGGTTTGCTGTGTAAGGCTTGGCGGCGACTTTTCACCCGTTAGCTCACGTTCTGCGCAGCTTTGCACCGGTCATTTTATTCGCACAGCGTCTCCTGACAAGACGCCGCGCATCACGACATCCGCATTGAAATCACACTTGACTCGACAAGCAGCCATTTGCGATAAACAAGCATGACCAAAGCAATTTCGATCATGGCAATTGGCGCCGTGGCAATGAGTATTGCTGGCTGCGCCACCAACCCAGCCGGCGGAACGGCGGCAGAGTCTCCCGCTGCTCAGAGAGATTACGAACTGTTGTCGGGAACCTGGCAATTAACTCGCGGAGTGGTGAACGGAAAGGCCGTACCCCAAAGTGTGGCGCGAAACACGATTCTCATCACTGATCGCAATACATTCCGATTCCCGAAGGCCAGCAGCGTTGGGACGCATTCCGCTGGACACTTCACGATTAATCCGAATACCGCACCCAAACAAGTCGACTCAATCGCCGATGGTGGACCTAATGTCGGTCAAGTAAGCCGTGGGATTTATGAGATTCCCGATCCGACTCACCAGCGCGCTTGCTTTGGCCCGCCGGGTGGTCCGCGTCCGACAGAGTTCAAGTCGTCTCCAGGAAGCGGACAGATCCTTCAATATTGGAAGAAGATTGGGCCGGTGCCGTCTCACTGATTTCGAGACGCGGTGCCCAAAAGCGGGCGGACGCCTTGGAAGTTCCTTTGGATGTAGTTACACGAGATCCAGCTTGAGATCGCGTTTTTTAAGCAGACGGTGCTTTGCGCAGAGGCTCGCGAAAGTTCGCATACCTTCCTTTTCTTTTTCTCTAAAGTCGAATCGAAGATGTCCGCGGTAGTAGCGCCGACAGAATTGCGAGTTGAATTCTTTTTGGTGTCCGGGGTCACCGACCCCGGCTACAACTTCTGCGATTAGCTCGTCAAGATTGGCTAGATTTTCATCGCGCAAAGCGCGCAGGCGGTTTGCGATTTGTTCTGCATCCGCGACTTCGGGGCGAATGAGCCAGAGCGCATAAACGAACGGAAGACCGATAAGTTTCTTCCAGTGCTCGCCGAGATCCCAAAAACGGAATTCCCCGGCGTGCTCTTGGCGAAAGCGAATAGCTTGATCACCGATGAGTAACTGACCGCAAGAAGTCGAACTTAATTTTGTCACAGGGGCCGATACCTCCGCGACGCGCTGAAGCAGGCGCAGCTTGAATCCTAACTCTCCTAGCAGGCAGCGCAGGAGATTGACCGCAGTCTCCGATGCAGGATCGAGCTCGATTTCTTCGAGCTCGGAAAAATCGCCGCGATGTGCGACCACCACGCTGTAAACCGGTCCGTCAGATGAAATGGAAACGTCATCAACGATCCGGTAGATTGGGTTGCGCAGAAACTCGAAACTGGAAACGAGCGCGACATCGAGCTCACCGTTGGCCAGTCGTTTGCACAGCGCCGAGGGATGGCCGAACTCCACGTTGCCAGGCCACCCGCGAATGAGCGGGCGGGCGTTTAGATATTTTACGCAGCCGATGCGGAGAGAGTTCAAAGTCGGTCAATCTGTAGGGCGTTTCTGTGAAACGCCAAAACAATCAGGCGTCTGGCACAGACGCCCTACAATTCGCACGCTACCATCTCACGCACACGCCAACTCGGCTGGCGTGACCTTGTTTTGTGCAGGCTCGCGCGAGGATATGTGCCGATAGTGACTGTCGCGCTGAACCGGCTCGCGACCGGCTTCACGGATCGCGTGTTCCAGCGCTGCGACAGTCTGTTGCTGTGGCGTGGTTGCGCCGGCCATGTGGAAGATTTTTTCCTCCAAAATTGTGCCGTGCAGATCGTCCACGCCGTAGCTGAGCGAGACCTGCGCCAGAGGTAAACCCAGGCTGACCCAATAGGCGGTAAGGTGATCGATGTTATCCAGATAAATTCGGCTCACTGCCAGATTGCGAAGTTGTTCAAATGCAGAGGCGCGCTTGATATCGGCGAGGACGCCGTGGGATTGGGACGGCTCAAAGGCAAAGGGGACAAAGCCAGTGAACCCGCTCGTCTCATCTTGTAACTCGCGAAGCCGCCGCAAGTGATCCACACGATTAGCGGGCGTTTCGATGTGACCGTAGAGCATGGTGCAGGTGCTGCGGCCGCCCATCTGATGCCACATGCGATGCACATCGAGCCATTCGGCCGCGGTTTCTTTCCCGC
>Ga0193729_1001898_pt1 | contig 10557 bp, 8 predicted proteins | sample U1c2metaG_FD_143036 | JGI IMG/M metagenome (GOLD analysis project Ga0193729, IMG submission 143036) | Soil microbial communities from a riparian zone of the East river system, Colorado, United States - U1c2 | ecosystem: Environmental > Terrestrial > Soil > Riparian zone | place: USA: East River... | reverse complement strand
TGCGGGATTTCTTGAGTTTCTGCGGCCATTGCAGGAGGCGTTGACGCCTGGGCAACAAGCCCTTGTTCAGCGGCGCGAAGTTGCGCTGGCCGAGTCGAACGCTGGGAAACTGCCTGATTATTTGCCTGCGTCGCAGGCCACGCGGAGCGCGTGGCGCATTGAAATGCCGCAGTGGTGCGCGGATCAACGCAATCAGATGACTGGGCCCGCGGATGAAGCGGACCTGGTAGTGAAAATGCTGAATTCGGGCGCACCGGGGGTGATGCTGGATCTCGAGGATTCGACGGCGAATGCCTGGGAGCATAACCAGCGCGGGATAAAAAATATTCTGGAGGCTCTTACGGGGAGGTTGAATTATTTCGATCGCAAGCGCGATAAGACTGTGGAGATTCGTGCCAGCAATACGGTGATTTTTACGCGGCCGCGAGGGCTACATTTGCATCAGGCGGGAGTTCTGGATGGTGAGCTGCTGCCGGCTTCGCTGTTTGATGTGGCGATGGTCGCGTTTCAGGTGGATTACGGCGCGCTTAAACACCCGCTGTGTTTTTATATTCCGAAATCGGAGTCGGCAGAAGAAGCGCTGTGGTGGCGCGAGTTATTCCAGATGTTGGCCAAGGCGAAGGGGCTACCAGCGAACGCTATCAAATGCATGGCGCTGGTGGAATCGCATCCGATGGCGTTTCAGATGGAAGAGTTTGCGTGGAATTTGCGGGAACACATTTTGGGATTGAACCTGGGGCGCTGGGATTACATGGCCAGCCTGATCCATTTCAATCTTACGAATCCCAAGTGGGTGTTGCCGGACCGCAATACCATTCCACACAACGTGGCGTTTTTTCAAAATTTACGGGAACTGATTCCGGAGATTTGCCATAAGCACGGGATGCTGGCGATTGGTGGGATGACGGCACTTTATCCGAGTCGCGAAGACGTGGAGCTGAATGCGCGGGCACTGAAAGTGCTTGCGGAAGATAAAAAGAATGAGTCGCTCTCTTTGATGGACGGCGCTTGGACGGGGCATCCGGATCAAAACGAGATAGCGGTGGCGCAATTTCCAGCTCCGAACCAATTACAGAAGCGGCCTGAGAAGGCGGAGCAGCATCCTGATTTGAGACCGCTGCCGACGAATGTCGGCAAGCGCACGGTGGCGGGAACGCGCGCTGCGATTCGAACGGTGATTCGATATCGCAATGGCGTTTTGAATGGCAAGGGCGCGAGCTTGCTGGATGGCTACATGGAGGATCTGGCGACCGATCGCATTTACCGGTTGATGATGGCGCAGCGCATGATGCATTCGGAAGCGATTGAAATTTTGGACGAGGCGGGAAAAGCAGTACGGCATACACCGGAATTTATTACGCGGCTCTTTGATGAAGAAGTTGACGGCTTGTTGTCCCAACCGTCGATTAAAAATGACCCAGTGGAAACAGCGCGGCTTCGCGAGGCTCGCAGGATGAGCGAAGAAATGATTCACAGCGGGGAATTTAATCCTGCGTGATTTGATCGCGCGCAAACGATTTCTCGATTTTGCTCCGCAGCAAACGAGACAAGGAGAACACCATGACGGCTAACGGAAGCAACGGAAAAAACGGAGATGGAAATGGCAATGGGAATCATTTCCATGGCGGAGCGGAATGGACTAATGATCCGCGTTGGACAGGAATAACTCGGACTTACTCTTCCGCCGATGTGCTGCGGCTGCGGGGATCGATTCAGATCGAGTACACGCTCGCTCGGGTTGGCGCGGAGCGGCTGTGGAACTTGATGCACAGCGACGATTACGTTCCGGCGCTTGGCGCGATTACCGGAAACCAGGCGATCGAGATGGTGCAAGCGGGTCTGAAAGCAATTTATGGCAGCGGCTGGCAAGTTGCCGCGGACGGAAATACCGCGGGCGACGTTTACCCGGATCAGAGCTTGTATCCGTGCGACAGCGCGCCGAATCTGGTGAAGCGTATCAATCGCGCTTTGCTGCGCGCGGATCAAATTGAATCCGCGGAAGGAAAACATTCGGGCACGTACTGGTTTGCGCCGATCGTGGCGGATGCGGAAGCGGGATTTGGAGGTTCGCTGAACGCGTACGAGTTGATGAAAGCGATGATTGAAGCGGGCGCTGCTGGCGTCCACTTTGAGGACCAGCTTTCTTCGGCGAAGAAATGCGGGCACTTGGGCGGCAAGGTTGTGGTGCCGATACGTGAATTTATCGAGAAGCTTGTAGCGGCGCGGCTGGCTGCGGATGTCTGCGGCGTGCCGACGATTCTTATTGCGCGCACGGATGCGAATTCAGCGGGGCTTTTGCTTTCAGATGCGGACGAACGAGATCGCGAATTCATTTATGGCGAACGGACGCCGGAAGGTTTTTACCAGTTTCGCGGCGGGATCGACGCAGCCATCGCGCGCGGGCTGGCTTATGCGCCATACGCTGATGTGCTGTGGTGCGAGACTTCCACGCCTGATTTGGCGGAGGCGAAAAAATTTGCGGACGCTATTCACGCGAAGTTTCCTGGAAAGCTGCTGGCGTACAACTGTTCGCCGTCGTTCAATTGGAAGAAGAAGCTGGACGATACTACGATTGCGAATTTTCAGCGCAAGCTGGGCGAGATGGGCTACAAGTTTCAGTTCGTGACGCTGGCGGGATTCCACGCGCTGAATATGTCCATGTTTACGTTGGCGCGGGGATATGCACAGTCGGGCATGACGGCGTATTCAAAACTGCAGCAGGAAGAGTTTGCTGCGCAGGAATTGGGGTATCGCGCGGTTACGCATCAGCGATTTGTGGGCACGGGATATTTTGATGAGATCGCGCAGGTGGTTTCTGCGGGCAATTCATCGACAACGGGGTTGGCGGGGTCTACGGAGGCGGAACAGTTTCATGCGTTGCCGCAGGAAGCGGCGGTGCGGATGAGCGTGGAAGTTCGCAATTGAGCGACGTATTGCGGAACGTGGCTCGTGCGATACCCACTAACAAGTAGACGAATCGGAGTAAAAGCGCCCACCCTTTGCAAAAACAGCAAAAGGGTAGGCCACCGGGAGTTCACGAACTAACTTACGGCTGTTGCTCGCGCGCGCCACGCGTCTAACTGGATTCCTTTGCGGTCAGTAATAGATTATGGTGCGGCGAGTTACGGTTGCGTCGTTGGGGCTAGCGGATGAACTGATTGCCTGCTCGGTCCAATTGCCGAAAGTGTCGTACTTGTAGGAGTAGCGCACTTGGGATTCTTGCGAAGGCGGGGCGGCCGATTGTGGTTCGCCGGATTGCGAATCCCTGGGTGGATTTGGGTCGCCGGTTGTAAATTGGCGCTCTTCGAGTTTATCGGAATGATCGTTGTAAACGACCTTCGTAGTCCCTTCCATGGCATAGCCGGTGTAGTGGTGCTGTTCGATTAATCGGCCATCGGCATCGTAGGTGTACGTCATCCTCGTAAAATTGCGTTGTTCTCCGAGTAATTTAGTAAGCTGCGCCGCCATTTCCTCGGCCGCTCCGGGCTCGGCCATTAATTCCTGTTGAGCTTCGGCGGGTAGCAAGTGCTGAAGACTCTCGATTGTGTACCTTAACTCTGTCAGACGGCCATTTGCGTCGTAGGTGCGAATTAGTGTGTTAACGAGATTGCCGTTCGCGTCGGACACCTGCCACTCGACGGGCTGATCTTGTTCGTTATACGAAATTTTGACGTGACCGCTGGTGGGCATGGGAAGGTACGGATCTTCGGTTTCGGGCATAGGAACTATGTATTGAGTGCCTTCCGGGAATAGCGGCTTGGACGGGGACGATACGATGCGAGTCTTGCGGCCATTATGGTCATATTCGAAGGTGGAAGTTCCAAGCGGGTCTCCGGTGATGCTGATGATTCGTCCTTTTTGATCGTACTGATAATTTGATTCGGACACGGGCGAACCAGAATTTGTGGTGGTTTTTTTGAGCAGGCGGCCCGCAGAGTCATATGTGTAAGTGATAGAGGATTCTTGTGCTGACTCGACGGAATTACCGGTGGAGGACTGTAAGAGCTTGCCTTCAGGGCTGTACTTGTTTATAGAGACGTAGCTCGTTCCCAGAAAACTCTCAAATGCTGGAGTAGTGCGTTCTTCGGTGCATTGCTGGACGGGGCCGCGAAGGCCGGCTTTTTCGCGGTCTGACATGGAAGTGTTTTCTCCGCTGGGAGTTTTATTTGTGACCGTGGGATCGGACTGGCTGTTAGCAGGATGGGGTAAATCGTTGGCCGTGAGGATTAGCGGTTGCAATAGAAAGAGAAGAGCAATCGCCGCGGTGGGCTTTATGTACATTGTGATTAGTAAACTGAGGCCTAACTATCATGCCTGGGGAAGCGCGGCAAGGTGATTAACCGGCGACGGCGTGCCGGTGTCACGGACTATTCCGGAGTGCGTGCCAAAATGCGGACGAGGAGGACGGTGCGGTCGTCTTTTTGTGGGCCGAAGGCGGAGACGGCGGCGATCAGAGCATCGAAAATTTCGGGTAGTGGACGCGCGGCGTTTTGAAGAAGTAAATGTTCGAGGCGCTGTAGTCCGAACTCTTCGTCTTTTTGATTCAAGGTTTCAATCAGACCATCGGTGACGAGAGCAAAGATGTCGCCGGGTCCGAACTGCGCGTGCTCGGTGACGTAGCCACCTGCGGACATTAATCCAAGCGGGTATTGAATCATGGTGCGACGGCTGACACGTTGCGCGGCCTGACTAAAATGAAGCAGCGGCGGATGACCCGCGAGGGTGAACTCCGCGGTGCCGGAGGTGTCGAACCGCAGCGCGGCAAAGGTGACGAACATGTCTGGCTCTTTGACGCTTGGAAGAACGGCGTTGACGCTGTCGAGTAGAGCCGGCATGGAAAATCGCGCGAGCAAACCCTGGCGCACGGAACTCTTGACCATGCCCATGAGGACTCCGGCTGGAATACCGTGGCCGGAGACGTCGGCGAGATAAGCGAAGATTCCTTGTTGCGGATCAGCCACGAGGTCTACCAGGTCGCCGCCAACTTCAGCGCTGGGAATGGTTTGTCCGTAGGCTTCCAATGCCGTTCCGCGGTAAGAAAAAGTTGGGACCAAAGTTTTCTGAAGACGGTGCGCGAGGGCTAGCTCGGTTTCGAGTTGGATGTGGGCGATACCCTCGGTGTTGGCGAAATTGAGAAACAAGCGGTAGCCGAGGAGCATGGCCACCATCAGGCAGCTGGCATCGAGTATGAGGCGCTGTTCGCGGACCGGCGGTGGCTCAGAGATTTTTGGCAATTTCGCGAGGGACCAATACACCGCGGCAGTGAGTAATATTGGCAAAACCATCCAACGTGGCCGGCGCAGTTCAGACATGATGACCAGCACGTGCAAAACGCCGGTGACCGCTGAGATCGTTATCAATGCGACGAGCGGGTAAGATCGCGAGGAGAGCGTGTCGATGAAGAAAGGAACGCCGGCGAGTACGAAGAAGACGGCGGCGAAAAGTTTAGCGGCGCGGCGCAGGGGCAGGGCGCGCCAGTAGCGCCTGCGCTCCGGAGTTGACGCGAAACCGTAGAGCGGGTAGGCGAGTTCGAGGAGCCAGCGTGCTGCGCGGGTTACGGTTTTGCGATTGAAGAAGGAGCGAGTTTGCATGGGCGTTGGAACTGTGGCGACTAGAGTTTATCTCTTGTGATGTGGCGAGGAACAACTGGATGAAGCTGGGGTGGATTTTTCTGCTTGAGGCGCGTTGCTTTGAGCGCGGGTTTTAATTGTGGAACATGGAGTATTCAGAAAAAGCCCCACCCTTGCAAAAACCGCAAGGATGGGCCACCCAACTTCAAAGGCGAAGGCCAAGTTCAGAGGCAAAGAGTGTCAGGCGGACTGTTGCGAGGAGCGTTGGCGTTGCTCGGAGACTTCGGAGAGCTTGCCGGATTTTACGTCGTAGACGAAGCCGCGCACGGGAATGGCCTGGACATATGGGTGGTCTTTGATGCGGGCGACTTGGCGGCGGACATTTTGTTCGGTGTTTTTGAAGGAGTGAAAATGCGCTGGGGTAACGGCTGAGACGCCGGTTTTTTCCTCCAGTTTGTCGAGGAGTTGGTCGTCGGTGAAGGTCAGCATGCCGCAGTCGGTGTGATTGATGACGATGAATTCCTGAGTGCCGAGCAGGTGATGAGAAATGATTAGGGAACGCAGTGCGTCTTCGGTGGCGATGCCGCCGGCGTTGCGAATGATGTGGGCGTCGCCGGTTTTGAGGCCGAGAAGTTGTTCGACGGAGAGGCGCGCGTCCATGCAGGCGAGGATCGCCAATTTTTTAGCGGGGGCCATGGCGAGGCTAGCCTTGTCGAATTTGGAGGCGTACTGCTGATTGGCAGCGAGGACTTCGTCAGTGATGCTCATGATTTGGGTAGTCCTTTTATTTGATTAGCCTGCTTTTGCCTGAACATTTTGACTATAAGGGGCAACGAAAACAGATGCAAGTCAGTGGGTCGAAGGCAATGACGCTCCAGTGCGTTCAGACGATGCGCGGGCGAGGAGAGCAGCGCAACCGGTGCAAAGAGTCACGAGAGCGGAGAAAAAGATGGGTGGCGGGGAAAAATATTTCCAGCTGAGCGCCACGCCGACGAGCTGCAGGAAGAAAAATATCCAAGGCAGCGACCCGACCGAGGCGGGGAGTTTGCGGGCCAATTCTCCCAGGTGCCACGCTACTGAGGCGGCAAACAAAAAATAGACGGTGACGAAGAGTCCAAACCCTCTATAGAAGGCTCCGTACGTGTATGCGGCGCCAGGCCGGAGAGTAACTGTGTTCATGGCGTCCATTACGGCTCTGCCTTCTGGCGTTTGGGGAACAAATTTCAGGAAGCCGATGGTGTGACCGGTGGCGAAGACCACGAACAGAATCGCGGCGCTGCGGTACAGCCAGGTGGCTTTCATTTTTGGGATTTGATTTCCTTATTCTTCTAAGTTTCCGAGCGGTCAATTTGAGCACACCAATATGCACTGGGCGACGCTTGGTGTAAACAAGTTCCGTTTAGTTTTCAAAATAAAGATTTGCAGAGTGGCGCCGAAGCGTACAAGTTCCGACTTTCTTGGACACGTTGTATCAGGGTTGCAGCTGAAGGGTATAACCAACCGTTTCCGTGTTAGGTTCTGAGCATGAAAGTATTGCTGATGCGCGCTTCACAAGTCCTCGCGCTTTTTCTGGCCACCTGTTTTGTGCTTGCCGCCCGGGAGGTGAATAAAAGTGTGCCAATCGCCATCGAAGTCACAGACGAGCGCGGGTCGGCTATTCCCAATGCGAAGGTGGAGATCATTTCCGTCACTGATGCAGACGGAAAAACCGTTGTAACGGATATCAACGGTTCGGCGCAACTTGAGTTACAGGCAGGAGATTACGATGCAATAGTGACTGACCCGGCTTTTAAGGCCTTAAGTCGTTGTGTAAGCGTAAGCGGTGATAACCGAACAATTAAGTTTGCCCTTCGAGTAGGTGGATGCCCTGGTCCCGATCCGTGCCCCGTTGTTGCCGAACAACCAGAGGAAAAGGACCTTGTGACCGCTGCAATTGTTGTGACGGATTCAGTTGGAGCTGTGGTCCGGGACGCGCAGATCAAGCTTTTTCCCAACGCCTTCCTAAGACCGTCTAGAGATTCCAAAACGGATGCAAAAGGCGAGACATTGGTGAGTTTGCCACCTGGTGTCTATGATTTGTTCGTCGCTGTTCCACCATTCCTTCCTGCGAAGGAAACTGTTCAGGTTGGGGCTGCGCCAAACCAAACCTTTCGCATCACGCTCCAAATTGCCGAGCTTACGGAGAGAGTGAGATTAGGAGGACCAGGACCAAATTTCCCTCTTGAAGTAAATTTATCCGACGAATCCAGAGGCGCTCCCGGTGTCACTACTGGGCCGCCTCCATCTCCATCTGTTGCCTCTGCGTCGCTCAGAATGATTGTTACGCACTCGATCGGAATGCCTATCCCGTACGCTCAGATTGGTGGTTTGTCAGATGACGGACTCCGGAAGTTTTCGGAAGCCAATGAAGACGGCAAACTCGACCTAAAATAAGTCCCGGAGAATACGATCTAGTTGTAACCAGTCCAGCTATCTGCGTTGGAAGAAACCCATTCGGGTGCGGGACGGAGAGAATCGGACAGTTCGTGTTCTGCTCACAAGAGCCGACTTCTGACTGCATTCCTGGGCATATCGTTCTCCAGACTTACGAGGCAGCTAACAGAGTGTACGGGGCACATAGGTTACACTTTTCGTCTTTTTGGGAGGAGGACGCTCGGCCGACCGGAACCTATCGGAGCGATTTGTTACTTGATTACTCGATGCTGCTTAAGGATCTCTATTGTTTTGTCGATTGGGAGGGCTTCGACGGTGTGTCGGTTGCCGGTCGTTGTGGTGGCTTTGAACATGGAATTGTAGATGGCTTCCTCGGTGGATTCGATGGCGGCTTGGAAGAGCGGGGACATGGCGTCGTTGGTTAATACTTCGACGTTGCGCGTCGGCGCCTTGTCGTTGGCGTGGATGCGTACCTGGAGCGCGGTGGAGAAGGCGATGGCGTAGTCGCCGCTGCCGTTTGAGGCGGAACTTCCGGTGCGCGCGAGGCCGAGGATTGCGCGCGCGGCGAGGCGCTTCAGGTTGCGTGCATCGAGCGGGGCGTCGGTGGCGACGACGATCATGCATGATCCGTCGGCCTTGTCTTTACCGGTGCCGGCTTGCTGCAATTCGTTACGCAGGTAGTATTGGCCGAGTTCCTGGCCGATGGGAGCGCCCGCGATGGTGAGGACGCCGCCGAAATTGGTTTGGACAAGGATACCAACAGTGTAGCCACCGAGATTAGCAGGGAGGTGACGCGAGGAGGTGCCGATGCCGCCTTTCCAGCCGAAGGCTACTGTGCCTGTGCCTGCGCCGACAGCGCCTTCCTCGACGGGACCGTCCTTGGCGTTTTTTATGGCGGCGAAGACGTCGTTGGGAGTGATGTGGCGGCCGCGAATGTCGCTGAGGTAACCATCATTGGTTTCGCCGACCACTGGATTGATGGACAGCACATCTTCGTTGCCGCGAAGCGCCAGCATGTAGGTGATCAGCGCGTCTGCCACGAGCGGGACGCTGGTGGTAGAGGTCAGCAGGATGGGCGTTTCGATGTCGCCCAGTTCCTCTACTTGCGTGGAGCCGGTGAGTTTTCCGAAACCATTGCCAACGAAAATGGCGCCAGGGACTTTTTCGCGATAGAGATTGCCGGAATGCGGCAGAATGGCGGTCACGCCGGTGCGGATATTGTCGCCACGGATGATGGTGGTGTAGCCGACTTTGACGCCGGGGACATCGGTGATGGCGTCGAGCGGGCCGGTCGGAAGGATGCCGACCTTTAGGCCCAGGTCGGAGGCGCGAGGGCGTGCGTTGGGAATTGTGTTTTGGGCGGCAGTGAACGCGGCTGTGAACACGAAGACGGTGACAATGGCGAAAAACCCTTTGAGCATGGGCGTAGTATACGGTCAAAACGTATTCGAGAATGGGAAGCGCCCAGAGCTCTAGGGCAGGGATTCTTCGACTGGAATCGAAGAGGGATTTCTGAGCGATTTCAGAAAACTGACAACCTGCCAGCGTTGCGGTTCGGGTAGCTTGGACCATACCGGCATGCCGCGGCGGACGACACCGTTTGTCAAAATCCAGAAAATTGCGCCTGGTTCAGCACTTTGGACTTCCGAGACGAGAAGACTTGGGCCTCTCTTTCGGCCTTCTGCTTTACTGCCGTGGCACTCCGCGCAGTGTTGCGCGTACAGAATGCCCCCGGCGGCGATCGCTTCGCGGTCGTTCCTAAAAGGATTTTGTCTGGCGCGAGCCTTGTCCGGCGCTTTTCCGATCTCAGCGTAAATGGAGTTTTTTTTCTTCGATGTGTCAGAAGCGTTTTGGGCTGAGGCGAAAGATACTAATTGGATGAATAGCAGCAATGCGATGATAACGAGTCGCGGTCTCATTGGTTTCCCTTTAAGAACTTGCCGATCATGGAGCCGAAGCCGGAGACTTCGCGGGAGATGCCGAACCGCAGCAGGAAGCGGTGGCTATTGTCGTTCAATCCGAAAGCTGGGGATATTCGCAGCGTCCAGTCGGATGGCAAATTCCACGCCAGGACCGGCGCCAGATAGTGTGAAGTATCGTGAAGTCCAAAGCTGTAGCGGTCACCCAGGCCGCCATACATCTCGGCACCGGCAACAAAATTTTGCGCGCACAGGGAACAGCGTTTTGCGGAAGCCTTGAGCGCCAGGGGGCGACTCAACCCCAAGGCGTATCCGAATTCCCAAGGAGCGTTCGACAGATTCTTGGCTGCCAGGGTATTTTCGCTGAAGTTCCAACCTTTGTGCGTGCTGGAAAGAATGAGTTTCGTTTCAATTTCATTGCTGTGTTCTTTGCGCAGGATGGCATTGGACGGTGCGTCGTCGGACTCCACGTCGTGGCCTTCCACTTCTTTCAGGATTTTGTCCGCGGCACTTTTGTGTTCGTACTCAACATAAATGACCGGATTAATGAAATGCTCGTGTTTAAGAGGACGAAAGCGGTTTTCCCAACGGACCCCGGTGAAAATGGTGGAGTCTCCAAAGGTTGTTTGGCCGTC
>Ga0193729_1001897_pt1 | contig 10558 bp, 12 predicted proteins | sample U1c2metaG_FD_143036 | JGI IMG/M metagenome (GOLD analysis project Ga0193729, IMG submission 143036) | Soil microbial communities from a riparian zone of the East river system, Colorado, United States - U1c2 | ecosystem: Environmental > Terrestrial > Soil > Riparian zone | place: USA: East River... | reverse complement strand
GTTCGTGATAATGCGCCACTGCGGCCCCCACTTTTCGCAGGCCCGCGCGCAGGTCTCGACATGGGACTGAATGCGAGTCGGCCGGGTCGCCATCAACACTGCGCGCCACAGCCTCTGCCTGGCCTTGGGCGATGGTGTAGTCCGCAGTTGCGAGGCTGAGCGCATCGAGATCGGAAAAGCGCTCGAAGATGGAGCGCACCGAGCAGCCGGCTTGCCTCGCGATCTAGGCTGCCGTCGGCATCCTCGGGTCTCCGCGAAGCAGGTCCAGATAGGCCTCGATAATGGCCAGCCGGGTCCGCTCACTGCGTAGGCCGCGAACCATCGACCCTTGGCGGTTCAAGCAGCATCACTGCTGAACGGTTGTGCGGCAGCCGCTGCATCCCATTCCCCTGCCGTGACCAAGCTCCCTCCGTAGCGCCTATCTCAAGGCGTGTCCGACACACCACGCTGCGCAAGGCGCTGCGCAGACCCAGCCGATTGTTCGAAGTTCAGGTAGCGGAAATGGTCAAACGCCGCGCTCAAGAACGAGTGTTCCCAGCAGCCAAACACTAGCTTTCGCGGGCATCGGCAAGGCAAATGCCGCAGCGGTTTCCTCTCAGCTAGAAGCGAACCTCTTCTCGACGGCAGCATATGCTGCGCTCAGCGATGGCTGCTCACGCGGGGCCACCGGCGCTTAAAGCGGCATTTGCGCTGTCCGTGGGCCTTTCACCGAGAATCTGTTGAATAAGCGCTAGAAGAGCCCTTGGTCTGAAGGGCTTGGTCAATAGCGGCCGGCCCTCGTACCGCCCAGGAAGCGAGGATACCGGATGGCTTGCGAGGAAGATGTAAGGAACGCCGATGGCGTCGAGCATCTCCGATACCGGGAACACCGTCTCGCCGGCAAGGTGCACGTCGAGGAGGGCAAGATCAACCTTGTGCCGGGAGAGCACCTGCCGTGTTGTCTCTACTGACCGTTCCGGCCCCACTATTGAATAGCCGGCGTCCTCGACGATCCATGAAATCTCCATGGCGATGATGTTTTCATTTTCGACTACCAGAATGCGGATCATGTTCAACGGCCCCCGCTCGAGTTAACGAGGAGGGACCTGACAAGTCGCTCGCAATTTGGCGGTAGTTGCTAGGGAATCGGGGTTACTCCATCACACGCGCCAGCTAACGCACAGCGCACGGCTCGCCGCTCGACCTGGCATGCTTGCGCTATCGTTCAGCGGGCGTGGCTCTTGGCATGGGGCTATCAAGGAAAAGACTCACAAGGTACTTGAGGTGGGGACTGATGGCTCACGTCGCAACGGCGAACTCTGCCCTCGCCTGTCAAACGGACACGATCGATGCGAGCAAGAGCTCCCCGTTGGCGCCTGTTCTTGGATTGACGGAACAAGAGATGCGACGAAAACGCTTCCGCCCCATAGTCAACGAATTGGACCGGGGTGAACCAACCATTATCTGACCGGGCGAGGCGGGACTCCATCCGAGTCCTATACGTTGAAGACGACACGAATTGTCGCGAAGCAGCGGATTTGTCGTCCGTAGCTTCGCCGATGCCGCCTCCGTGCTTGATGGGCTCGATATCGCCACTGGAGCTGACATCATCGTTCTCGACCGGGGTCTTCCCGATGTCTCGGGCATCGATTTGCTCGCTCAGCTGCGCCAATCCGGCATGAGTCTGCCAGTGGTGTTTTTGCTGGCTACACTTTTAGCACCTGGAAATTAGCACCTGGAAATGCCTCGCGTTCGATCGAGGCGCCGTCGACTTCATCGGCAAGACCCGTGGCGTGAAGATTCTGGTCAAGCGTCAGGCGTTTGCTCGAACGGCCAAATCGGCGGCCTCTCCTCGGCCAATCCCATGATCTGCTCGTCCTTAATCCCAATATGAGCCGGGCTTACTGGAACGACTCCGATATGGGCCTCACCAAGGGAGAGTACAAAATCGTCCATCTCCTGGTGTCGAACGTGGGCCGTTACGTGACCTATCGCGCGATCTACGACCGCTTGCACTACGAAGGCTTCATCGCAGGAAGCTCCGTCCATGGGCTCATTCGTCCATGGATTGCTTAATGCAACAGCATCCTTCTCAGAAGCTTTTGGACTTCAGCATCGGCATAAGGCTTGGCAAGCAAAGTAGCGTATTCCGCTGCTTCACCAAGTGACTGCTTGGCGGTAGAACTCAGGATAATTCTGGTATCGAGCTGGCGCTCCCGGACCCACCGCGCCAACGCGAAACCATCCATTTTGCCTGGGATGCCTGTATCCGAGAGCACTACGTCTACAGCGATGGTATTCAGCACCGTGACTGCCTCGGCCGCATCCGCTGCTTCAAACACCTCAAATCCAAGCTCGCGCAAATTCGATGCGGTGACCAATCGCAAAAGTACGTCATTTTCAACAATCAACAAGATCGGCAATTGCTTTTGATGCACGCCTTCCCCACGCTCTATTATTCCCCAAAAGGGCATAGCGATTGAAAGAACCTAGTTCAATCTGCAGTAGTGCATAACTGAACACGGATGAACACCGACGGTTAGCATAAAAGTCAGGGAATTTCAACGCACTACGCGCGTGTGCGCGCGTCATGGGGCGTTCCGAGCGACTGCGAACACGATGGCGTCAGTGGTTGGCCCATCCAACTCCTCCAGCATGCGCCATTGTTGCGGCAAGCCATCTGTCGCGTCGTACAACAAGCCATCTGTCGCGTCGTACAACGCGCGGGTGCAAGGCTGGGAATTCGGTCTCGCTCGACATTGGTCGAGGTTAGCCAAGACCGCCAAGCGTGCTTCTTTCATGGGCCTTCGGCCCAACATTCGGTGTCAACAACGAACCGGCGACGATGGACCGGTTGATCCCCAGATTTGTCACCTTCCCACAGGCCGCGGAGGCGTATACTAGGCCCCGTCAACTGGTAGTGCGTCGTGACCAGCAAGAACCATCGTAGGGGGAAACTCAGTGAACCTCATAACCGTATTGGCCGAGGAATTTCCCGGTTCATCGTCATGCGCCCTCAGGGTGATCGATCGCAAGGACGGCACCTGCAGCGAGTTCACGATCTACACCGATGATCTGCCGGCCTTCCAGGAATATGTGCAGGCTCACAACGCCCAGGAGGGCGAGTTCACGGTCGACCTTCAGTCCGGCTTCTTCCAGCGATAGCCGAAGCCGGAGTAGTTTTCGATCCGATCGAAGGTCGGGTCGAGGGCCCGAAACTTGTTTCGGATGCGCTTGATTGCCGACCGCACGTTGGCCCGATAGCCGTCCTCGCCGTCTCCTGCCATGAAACCTTCGTAGTGCATCCGGTCGTAGACCGCACGATAAGTCACGTAGTGGCCCGCGTTTGAAGCCAGCAACTCGACGGTCTTGTACTCGCCGAGGGAGAGACACAGATCCACCTGGTCCCAATAGGCGCGGCTGATATCCGTATGCAGAAGCAGCTTGCCGAAGCTGATGGTCTTGTCGGCCTGCTGCCCCCTGAAAATCTTGGTCACGACCTTGAGACGTCCGATGAGAACGTCGACACCGCGCGACTTGTCGATGAAGTCTCTCGCGCCTTCATCTAAGGCGAGGCCCTTGTCGGGCTGCGATGGGTTGCCGGCAAGGAGTAAGACCGGAACTCTGATGCCTTGCTTGCGTAGTTTGGCCAACAGGTCGATGACGGACACGCCCGGCAGGTTCCGATTGGCGAGGATAACGTCGGCGTAGCCGACATCATCGAGTGCGCCGAGCAGCGAGGCGTCATCGTCGAAACTAAGAACGGCAAAACCCTGTGCCGACAATTTATCGGTCAGCATCTCGCGATACGTCGGGTCGCTCTCGATGAGAAGGATGCGAATCGCCTGCGCCTGACCGTTGGCGGCAAGCGGCGCCGGCCTGGCTGTCGCCGGGCTTACGACAATCTGTTCAGTCGTCGCCATTGAAGGGCTCAGCATCCCTGCCCTCCATCAGCCTTCGGCCGGACATGCCGCTCAAGCTGAGCCCGCGAACGCTTGTCACGGAATGTGGAGGACCAAATTCCGATAGAAGATTTGTCCCGCTTCAGATCGGACACCCGAGCCAGCGCGGCTTTCATGCTGATCGAGATCTCTGCAGGAAGATGCACAGTATGCAACACGTCGCGCACCGACCACCTGCCCGCGCGAAGACGCGGTGTATCCAACATCGCAATCATCATCCCCAAGTACCCCTCAATCGTGTTCTGCGTCTCCCAACTCAGGTCCAACGCAACTCAGGTCCCACGACTTGGGGTAGCAAAGGCGCACGAGGGGTGATGTGATCGACGTCACACCTATTTTCATTGTCACAGAAATATCGCTGCAAAGCGTTCTTTGTCACAGAATTATCGCAGCAGGGTTCGGCCACGAAAGCGGCAACCTTTGCGCACACGAAACTTCCGCTCAGGGTGACTCAGGGCCGCCTAGTCGGAAAGCTTTGCAGCCTCGCGCTCCAGTCGTGTTTTGTGAATGACATAGATCGCGGCTGAACTCTGCTCGATGACCTTGCGCTTTCTCCACGCGCTCAGGATACGGCTGGCATTTTCACGCGCCACATTCGCCAGCGCCGCCAGGTCGTCCTGGCGAATTCTGTGCCGGATGATGACCTGGTCCGGCGTCTCGCCGGGCTCGCCAAGGTATTTGGCAAACTGAAGCAGGGCGCGAGCGACGCGTGCCTCGAGCGAGAGAAAGCTCGCAGCCGCCACCTCCTCGTCAGTTTGCCGCAGGCGCTCCACGAGGGTGGTTACCAAGTGACTGTAGATCTTGGGATCGTCCTGAAGGCATTCGAGGAAGGTGCTGCGGCTCAGAAAGGTCAACCTGCTGTCTCTCAGCGCTTGAACCGTGGCGGACCTTGGCAGTCCGTCGATCATTGCAAGTTCGCCGACAATGGCTCCCGGTCCCAGGATCGCAAGGATTCGCCCTGCGCCACCGTGGGGCGACGCGATGCTCACCTTGAGGACGCCGTGTTCGAGGTAGTAGCAACCATCAGCAGCGGCGCCGATTTCAAACAGGGTCTTTCCTTGCTCGACGAATACGACCGGCGCCTTTGCCAGCAATCGCGAGGAATACTCGCGCGGCAGTCCGAACAAGAGGTTATGAGAAGCGAAAAAGCGAGTTGGACCCACCATACTGAACGCGCCTCCATGACGGATCTCGAGTAATCCGTCTGATGCAAAAGCCATATCGTAGCTACGTCGCATTCCCCCTACGCGGGTTGCATACCACCCCGCTGGGTACACGCCCTAGATCAAAAATAGCCGCGGCTTGCCGAAAAGCGACTAGGGTTCGTCGCCAGTACCGCAATGGCATTGAACGCCTTCATCATCTGCGCTGGTCATCCGGCGGGATAGGCCAGGCTGATGGATGATGCTCGTCTTCATTTCAAGACGCAGGCGAGACACGAAGCCGCCTTACTAAGTGCGAGCAACGTCGTTACGGCTTGGAAACTATGTAGTGATTTCAATAACATGCATGTTAGTGGCTTTATTTCCAGCTGGCCCGCCAATTAAATCGAAGACTTAGCGTACAGGGACCGTTGGCCCTTTGGCTCCGGGGACACACTGGGGACACATCTGCGTGAGTTTCGGCCGGTTGCCAGCATTGGCGCAGGCGCCGCTCGACGGCTTCTTGACATCGATTGCCAACCGCATCCTTCTTCCATGGCGCACACACCGGGAAGCCATAAAATGTCAGTGAAGAAAGAAGCGGAAAGGCGAACCGCATCTACTCTGACCAACTCGACAAAGAATAATGTAGAAGGCATTGAGCGCCCCAAATATCCGCCGCCGCCCCGCTCTGGAAATGCCTTTGCCGCGGCTGTGTTCGCCGCAATAGCGGGCTTGTTGCTTCTGATGGCTTTATTCTGGTTGGTACGCAGTATCCGTCCCATGCTGGTGGGCGAGGCGGCACCAGCAGTTCCTTTCCTGGTCGGGAAATGGCGAACGTTTGGATCTGGGCATTTGAGTTAGCGCATGAGGGGTAGCTCGCCAGGGAGTGGCAGGCTAACGCGGTCGAAAAGACTATGGTGGGCGCATGAGTAATCGCGAAAGCCATTTCATGTCCCCGGGCACGACCAAGACTGGCAAGGCTGGTGCTGCGATCGACGTTGCGGCCCGATACTTTGTATACAAGCTCTACGAGGCGACAGAGGGACAGCCGGGGCAGTGGCGGGCGTTGTATGGGATGGGTGAGTCAGCGGGAACCATTTCCCGGGCGGTTGAGCGTGGGTGGGTCAATCTCGATGTGAATCGAAAGCCGCTGGAACGCAGGGCCGCCTTGACGGACGAGGGGCGGCGGCTGGCACGCAGGGGTAGACCGGAGAGCAAGCCAGTAGGGGCATTGCCCCGCGATCATACCAATACCCCTCCGCCAATACCGGGGGCGGAAGCGTAGCACCTCCAAGCAGCTTCGATTAGGAGCGACAATGGCTACGGCGCTGGCGGAGAAGGCCATGGCGCTCACGGCGCACAAGACGATCACGATGTTCATGCGCTACGTCCACACTGAGGACGATCCGGTGAGGGCAGCGGCCGACGCAGTGGCGTTTTGTGGTCAATGCTACCGGCGCCGATATCAAGCAGGCGATCGTCCAGCGGTTTGTTGGCGGGCGTCTGCGCCAGGATGGACTCGCCCATCTTGGCGAAGCCGGGCTCGACGGCGCGGCCTGCCAGCACGACGTGCCATTGCGTCATGATCTCGGGTGTCACGAAGGCCTCTTCCACCGCGATGCGCCGTATGGCCATGATCATGCTCCCTAGACCCATCTCGCCGCGCCGGAGACTGTCGGTATAGAAGGCCAGAGCGGAATAGCCGTCGATCAACGTGCCGTCGAAGTCAGCGCTCCCTCGACAATGTGATCAGGCGAAAACGTCCGATACGTAACGACCGCGTTCGTGCTCGATAACATCAACCCATCGCTGGGCCTCGGAATCGCTGGCACCCGACGCCTCCTGATAGATGCGGACCAGGGTTTCGCGGACGGCCGGCGCCATCTGCCGGCCGTCACCGCAGACATAGACGACGCCGTTCCGCCGGAAGAGATCCCCGACTTGCCCGCGCTCGGCCCAGACCCGGTGCTGCACGAACGACACCTCGCCGTCCGGTCGGTCGGAGAAGGCCGGCAGCACCGTCGCAACGCCGGCCCGTTGCCATTGCTCGAACTCCTCCCGGTAGAGGTAGTCGACCTCGGGATGGTTGGTGCCGAAGAAAAGCAGAGCGGGCCCGACCTCCTGGCCGCCCTGCTTCTGGGCGGCCCGGTCCTGCAGGAAGCCGCGGAAGGGGGCCACGCCCGAGCCGGCGCAGATCATGATGATCGGGGTTTTCGGATCCGCCGGAGGATGGAAGCGGGCGTTGGAGGGGCGGACCGCAAGGGAGACGCGGTCGCCCGGCTGCACCTGCGCCAGATAGGATGAGGCGACCCCTCGGAAGCGGCCGGCGCCGGAAAGTGCCGGCGCATCGACAACGGCGACCGTCAGCGTGACGTGGTCCGGTTTCCACAGCGACGACGACGAAATGGAATACTGCCGGGCGCGCATGGGCGGCAGCATGTCCAGATACTGGCCGAAACCCAGCGAGCAGGACTGGAAGCGGTCGAGCACATCGATGACGCTGCAGCGCCGCTCGAGCACGAGCGTCTCGTGCTTCTCGCCCGCCATCGCCTCCAGCTCGGCCCTTTCCGGAGGGCACGGCGTAACGACGGCAAGGGCGGCCACCTGGACCCGCGTCGCGGGCTGGGCAAGCTCGACATAGTTCGACAGCAGTTCGCCACAGCTGATGGGCCGACCAGTCGGCAGGCTGGCCGAACCAGCGTCGCGGCGGAGCACCACGAGCGTGTCGGACGTCAGGCCGAAGCGCCGCAGAACCCGATCGACCATCTCGTCCGGATTGCGCGCCAGCACGGCAAGATAGTCGCCGGCACGGTAGGTCATGCCATCGGGCAGGGCGAACTCGATGTGCCGCTTAGAGCGGGCGTGGCGCGCGCTCATGTCGACCAGCTCGCGGTTCTCGATGACGGTGCCCTGCTGCAGGTCGCCAAGGCGCAGCGCGCTTTCGCGGCCGGCCTTGACGAATTCGACCTGCAATCCGGCTGAAGCCGGCGGGGCCGTCACGTCCTTGCCCGGCGCGCTGCCGAGCCGCGGCAGGAGCGCGGCATACCATTCGTCGAAGGCGCCGAAGAAGTCGCCGCCGGAATCGGTCTCGCCGCGCTCGACGATCCGCGCAGCGCCAGCCTTCGCGAGCGCCGCGTCGACGCGTTTGGGAATGGCCTGATAGGTCCGCGCCCACTGCCGATTGCCGCAGCCGAGGACCGCGAAGCGCGAGCCGCCCAGCGCGCCGTCCGCCAGCGACTCGACATAGGAGACGAACTGGCGGGCATTGTCCGGCGGCTGGCCTTCGTAGGACGCGGTCACCACGATGACCGCGCCGTCCTTGGGCAGGTTGCCGGCATAGTCGTCCATGGCCGCCACCGTCGGCGCGTAGCCGTGCGATGGCGCGTCGCCGGCGATGCGATTGGCGAAGGCCTCCGACGAGCCGGTGTTGCTGCCGTAGAGGATGAGGAGCGGCGTGGCGTCGGCGCCCGCGGAGCTGCGGGGAGCGGACTGCAGCGTCAGTGTTCCCTGCGGGGCGGCCGGCACGGCGCTGCGCAGCAGGGACCCCGCCGCGCGGCGCGCCCGGGCGCGGATGCGCAAGCCTTCGGGCTTGAGCGTCAGCGTCTCGCGGATCTTGAGGGTGTAGGACGGGTCGTCGAGCACGAAGTCGAAACGCTGCAGCATCATCGCCAGAACGAGCTGGGCCTCCTGCATGGCGAAGGGACGTCCAATGCAGGCCCGGGCGCCGTTGCCAAAGGGCTTCCAGGCATTCGGCGGCAGATGGCTCGCATTCTCCTGGGCGAACCGCTCCGGCCGAAAGGCCTCCACATCCTCGCCCCAGACCTTGGGGTCGCGATGGAGCATCGGCTCCAGGATCAGGACGGTGCTCGACGCGCGGCATCGCCTCGCCGAGGACCTCGTCGACGATGCCGCGGGCTTGCTGGAGAACGGCCGGATTCTTCAGCAGCAGGTAGGTCGCGAAGGACAGCAGGCCACTCGTGGTCTCATGACCGGCGATCAGGAAAGTGATCATCTGATAACCGATGTTCTCGTCGCTCAGCTTCTCGCCGGTGACGGGATCGACGCCGTTGAGCATGAGATTGAGGAGGTCGTGCTTGTCGTTGCCCTTGGGGTCGCGGCGCCGTTCGGCGATCAGTTCCCGTGCTATGGAATCCATGAGTTCCTTGTCGGCCTGGAATTGGCGCGCCTTGGACAACATGAGGGTGCTGACCAACTTCGGCCGCCGCGAGCGTTCCGAGGCTTCCCGGAGCGCTCCCACCATGGCGGCCACGAAGGGATGCATCTCGTCCTGGTAGAAGCTGTTGAAGCGGTAGTCGAAGGCGCACAGCGCAATCGTGTCGAGCGTCAGGCGCGTCATGTTGTCGGGGACATCGATGACGGCATTGGCGCCGAACCGCTCCCAGCGCACGAACATCTGGTCGGCGATGTCGAGCATGTTGTCGAACATGCCGCGGATGGCGATCGGCCCGAAGGCGGGCATGAGTATCCGGTGGGCCTTGGCCCAGTTCGGTTCATGGCCGTGGGCCGTGAACAGGCCGTCGCCGGCGACGGCGCGGATTTCCTGCAGCGCCGCCTCGACGCGCTTGCTGAATCGGGTCTCGTCGCAGAGCTCGTTGACCAGTTCCTGCGAGCTCGCGACGTAGACGTCCCGGTCGATGATCGTGAGCTTGAAGAAGGCCCCGTAAATGCGTGACAGATCCATGAGGCTCTGGATGAAGCCGCCGCCATGCAGCTCGGCCAGATTGCCGATGAGTGGCTTCAAGGGGGGCTGCGGAACGGACGCATTCGGCGACATGGATCAATGCCTTTCGATGGGACGCTCGGGAAAAGTCATCGTGTCCCCTTAACTCGAGACCGGGATCAAAACAGTTTCATGACACGGATCGTGAAGACGACAGCCATCTCCTTGTTGGGTGTCAGCGCCGGCTGCAGATAGAGCTGAACGTCGGGTGTGATAACCAGGTGCCGGCCAGCGCGGCCCCTTCCCTTTCCTTGGCCATTCGAAGCTTGTCGTGGATCTGGCCGACCGGCTTCACGACCGGCGTGTCCGATTGCTGTGCGAAGGCAGTGCCCGATGCCACGACGGCAGCGACCGCCACAAGCGCCACGGGCCGGCCTTCGAGGCACGGCGCGGCAGAATCCAGAAACACGCAGCCGCCGTCAGCGCGATCAGCGCGGCCATGATCAGCATCGTGACGCGGTAGCTGCTCAGGTAGGCCGAGGTGCCGCTGGCGATGACCTCATGCACCAGCTTTGCGTCGAACCTCTCGGTGTCTCCGGTCTGCACATAGGACTGGAGAATGCCGATGGCCTGGGCCTGCTCGCCGGGCGTGGCGCCGGCCTCGCCGAGGCGTTGTCGCAGCAGCGGGTTGAACATGCCGTAGAGCAGCGACGAGCTCAGCGCCAATCCGAAGGCGAAGCCGAGCTGGCCGAAGGCCGTCCGCGATGAGCCGACCGCGCCGATCAGCGCAG
>Ga0193729_1001896_pt1 | contig 10559 bp, 7 predicted proteins | sample U1c2metaG_FD_143036 | JGI IMG/M metagenome (GOLD analysis project Ga0193729, IMG submission 143036) | Soil microbial communities from a riparian zone of the East river system, Colorado, United States - U1c2 | ecosystem: Environmental > Terrestrial > Soil > Riparian zone | place: USA: East River... | reverse complement strand
ACAGCATGGCCTGCCTCGTACAGGAACAGGATTACCTGTTCAATCTTGCAGGCCAAACCAGCCACTTGGATTCAATGGCTGATCCGCATGCTGATCTGGAGATCAACTGTCGCGCCCAGTTATCCATTCTGGAAGCCTGCCAGAAATATAATCCGAACGTTAAAATCGTGTTCGCCAGTACGCGTCAAATTTATGGTAAGCCGGATTATCTTCCGGTCGATGAGGCCCACCCGGTAAGACCGGTCGACGTGAATGGCATCAACAAGATGGCTGGAGAGCGGTATCACATACTTTACAACAACGTCTATGGCATCCGCGCAACAGCGCTCAGGCTTACTAATACTTATGGGCCGCGCATGCGCATCCGTGACGCGCGCCAAACTTTCCTGGGCGTGTGGATACGTTTCATTGCCCAGGGAAGACCCTTCGAGGTTTGGGATGGAGAACAATTGCGCGACTTCACTTTCGTTGATGACGCCGTTGACGCGTTGCTCGCGGCGGCTGTGAGTGAGCAGGCCAACGGTCGCGTCTTTAATCTCGGTGGAGAGCGCGCTATTACATTAAAGGAGCTCGCGGATCTTCTTATACAAGCCAACGGCGGAGAGGGCAGCTACGAAATATGTTCTTTTCCCTCAAACCGCAAACCGATAGACATCGGCGATTACTATGCTGATTACACATCGATCTCGGAGGCCCTGGACTGGCAGCCGCGCGTACACTTGCGTGAAGGGTTGGAGTTAACGCTTAAATTCTTCCGTCAGCATTTAGAGAAGTATTTGTAAACAACCAAACTTAGTAGAGTTCATGGATCGTGTCGCTTTCCATACCGCAAAACAGCCCACTGGCAAATTATCTAGCTCATAGCAATGAGATTGACTCAGCGCTAAGGCGGTGTCTTAAGAGTGGCTCGTACATTCTTGGCCCGGAGGTTGATTCTTTCGAAAAGGAGTTCGCCGCTTACCTGGGCATCGGCCAGGCGGTCGGCGTCGCCAGCGGAACAGATGCGCTCTATCTTGCATTGCGGGCTTGCGATGTAGGGCCCGGCGACGCAGTTCTTTCCGTTTCGCACACAGCAGTCGCCACTACCGCGGCCATCATGTTGTGCGCCGCAACACCAGTTTTTGTTGATATCGACCCCACGACATTTACGATAGATGTTGGTCGGTTGGAAGAAACCATCATGAAATATCGCGGACGACTCAAGGCAATCGTCCCGGTTCATTTGTACGGACATCCCGCGCATATGACCGATATCATGCACGTCTCTGCCCGCTACAATTTGCGCGTGGTGGAAGACTGTGCGCAGGCGCACGGCGCGACCTGGGAAGACCGCAAAACCGGAACGTTTGGCGATATCGCAGCGTTCAGTTTTTATCCCACAAAAAACCTCGGAGCACTCGGCGATGGCGGAGCGGTCGTTACCGGCGACCGCGAATTGGCTGAGCGGGTGCGCCGGCTGCGAGAATATGGTTGGGAAGAGCGCTATATAAGCAAGAGCGTAGGTATTAACAGCCGTCTCGACGAGATTCAGGCCGCAATCCTACGCGTCAAGCTGCGCCACTTGGATGAAGATAATAGTCGCCGCATTAGCCGGGCCCGCCTTTACACTGAGGCTTTGACTGATGAAGAGAGAATAACTCTTCCTAAGACAGCGAACGAAGCAACCCATGTGTTCCATCAATACGTCATACGCGTCGCCGAGCGCGACTCTTTGCGAAACTACCTGCGCGATCGCGGCACGGGTACATTAGTTCATTACCCAGTCCCGGTTCATCAACAGCCTGCTTACGCCGGCCGTTTTAAATTGTATGGTCCGCTGCACGAGACGGAAGCTGCCGCTCATGAAATTCTGAGTTTGCCGCTCTTTCCGGAAATGACTGAGAATCAACTGGAAACAGTGGTCCACCAATTGCGCGCGTGGGGTACAAGATCATACAGTGCCTGATTGTCATGGACAGACTCTGTTTGGGATGTATCACTTCTGCGCGGAACAGACGTACGCGCCTAAAACGCAAACCGATGATCACAACTGCCAAGGCGGTATTTAGAAATTTCCGGCGCGCGTGATCACAGCCGAAAGATCGAGATCAATGGCTGAAACATTAGGTTCATTGTGCGACAAGCTGGCGACGGTGAAGCTCAAACTGTGGCATTCCGACGATGCGGAGCGCCTGCAGAGTCTGCGCGAGCAGGAGCAGCAACTTCATCGCGAGATTGATGAATTCATGAGTGCCGCCATCTCTGGCGAGATCCCGATTGAGCGACTGACGTTCGCGCAAAACAAAGTCTACAAGAAAGAAGGCAACGTCGTTCCGGAATTCAACGGCACCCTGGGACAGAGTTTCGCTCAATTGGCCCATACGGTTTGCAAGCTTTGGCATGTGCAGGAAAAGGTCTATGAATTTGAAAGCATTCCGGTGGATCAAAAGGATGGTGTCATCAAGGAACTCGCCATCGTGAACCTGGAAAGAAATCAATGCATCGATGGACTCGACCAGCGGTTCCGGGAATTGATCGAAGCGGCGCGTGCGAATAGATAGATCTCACCGCTTCATTCTCACCAATATGCATTATCACCTGATTGGAATTTGCGGCACCGCGATGGCATCGCTGGCCGGAATGCTGCAAGCGAGCGGCCATCAGATAACCGGATCGGACGAGAATGTTTATCCGCCGATGTCGACCATGCTGGAATCGCTGGGCATTCAAATCATGAAGGGCTATGACGCCTCTCATGTTGCTTCGCCTGATTGCGTCGTGGTCGGCAATGCGATCCCGCGCGGCAATCCGGAAGTTGAAAGTGCGCTCGATCGCCGTCTGAACTATCGATCGCTGCCGGAAGTTCTGAAAGAAGAATTCATTCGCGGCCGGCGCTCATTGGTTGTTGCCGGTACGCACGGAAAAACCACCACCACGAGTTTAGCTGCCTGGGTGATCGATCAAGCGAGCCTGAATCCTTCGTTTCTCGTCGGCGGGGTCGTGCAAAACTTTGGCGTGAGTTTTCGCGTGACCAGCAGCGATTACTTCATCATCGAAGGCGACGAATATGACACCGCTTACTTCGATAAAGGGCCGAAGTTCATGCATTACCTGCCTGAGGTTGCGGTCGTCAACAACATCGAATTCGATCACGCAGACATCTACAAGGATCTCGACGCGGTGAAACTGGCGTTTCGTCGCTTGATGAATACGGTGCCGGGAAACGGAAAGGTAATTGCCGGTTGGGACAGTCAGCCGGTGCGTGATGTCGTCGCGTCATTTGGGCAACGACTCTGCACGCAATTGGAAACCTTCGGGACTGGCGACGAGGCAAAGTGGCAGGCGCGCAACATTAACTATGCCGAAGGGATGACCCACTTTGATGTATTTCGCGAAGGCGCCCAATGGGCTGAGTTTCAGACTCCGTTAATTGGCGACTTCAATGTCCGCAACTGCCTCGCGGTTGTAATCGCCGCGGATGCCTGGGGAGTTGAGCGCCAGGTAATTGTCGATGCGCTCGCAACTTTCAAGAGCGTGCGCCGCCGTTGCGAAGTGCGCGGCGAAGTGAACGGCATCACTGTCATCGATGACTTCGCACATCATCCAACCGCCGTGCGCGAAACGCTGGCGGCGTTGAAACTAAAGTACCAGGAGCGGCGCATCGTGGCAGTCTTCGAACCTCGTTCGCGCACTTCCTGTCACGCAACTTTTCAGAGTACTTACATCGATGCCTTTGCGCCGGCGGATTACGTAATTGTCTCACGCGTGTACGACGCAACGCGCGCGGCTGAGATGGGTGGCGTACTCGATATCGAGAAACTGATTGAAGATATTTCCGCCCAGAATAAACCTGCTCACGCCATCACCGATGTCGATGAGATCGTAGAAAAGTTATCCGGCGAGTTACGTTCAGGCGACGTTGTCGCCATCATGTCCAACGGCGCATTCGGTGGAATTCATGAGAAGGTGTTGACGATGCTGGAGTCAGAACCGCCTGCGGTAGCGGGCGGTTGATCTCGTGACGAAAGATGCGATTCAGATTAAGAAATTAACCGCCCGCTACCGCAGGCGGTTCTGACTTTTCTACTGCCCCGTCACAATCCGCCAGTTGTCATCCGCCTTAGTCGGCACTGTCTTGTGTTTCTCAACCCAGTCGATAATCAACTCGCGCACTTCTGCGCTCGAGCGATAGACGACCGGAGCGTCCTTGTACATGGTGAAGCCGCCGCCACCATTCACACGATAGTTGTTTGTGACGACGCGCAGCTTTTGTGCCGGCGATAAAGGCTGGCCTTTGAATTTGAGATTCTGAATTCGCTGACCCGTTGGCTTGGTGAGATCGATGTCGTAAGAGACTCCCTGCGCCACATCAAAATTGAAGCCGGGAATGCGCGAATCAACCAATTCATTCAGGCTCTTGCCGGGCTGATATTCTTTGAAGTAACGCGCCGAGTGTTCAAGGGCGTCTTTCAATTGCTGTCCAGTCAATTCCACAGTCACTAAGGTGTTTTCGTATTCGTAAAGTCCGGCGATGTCGCGCACGGTGACCTGACCTTTGGGAATGTGCGCCCGTTCGTTGAAGCAGGCCGCCATTGAAACATCCGCGTTGCCCGCTTCCAGTTGCACCTGCTGAATGAGGTCGATGATCGCGCTGTCGTGAAAGCGGCATTGCTGCGCGGTCAGCTCTTCGGAAGATTCGCCAATCGCGCGGCCCAGCCAGGCCTGAGTCTCTTTGTCATAAGGCTCGCCGAGCTTCGCAATCTCAGGATCGATTTCTGTTTTCTCGGTCACGGGAATTGTGCGCGCTGATTTTGCGGCCATGCGCCAGTGATTGTTTTGATCTTTCTCCAGATACAGATCGACACGCGCGACATGGCTGGCCCAGCGATTCGCTTGAGTGAGCAGGACACCGTTCACAAACAGTGCCGGAACTTCGCTGTGGGTGTGGCCCAACAGGATCACGTCAACTCCGGGAACCTGGCGGGCGATCGCAATTGCAGCATTTTCATTCGGTACGTTTGCAGGACTGGGCTGTCCCGTACGCAGGTCTTCTTCGATGCCCATGTGCATCGCAATCACGACGACATCAGCCCGTTCTTTCTCGCGCAAAATCGGCACCCACTTTTTTGCTTCGCTCACGGTTTCGCGAAACTCCAGACCTTCGTAATTCGGCTTGTTCTCCCAGTAAGGAATGCCCGGCGTCGTCAGTCCCAGCACGGCGACACGCACGCCCTGAACTTCTTTGACGATGTAGGGTTGGTAGTGAGTCGTTCCCTTGCCGGTATCGTAGGTGTTCGCGGACAGCCATGGAAATTGTGCTTCGCTGCGCGCCTTTTCCAAAACTTTCAGACCGAAGTTGTATTCATGATTGCCGACGGTCATTGAATCGTAATGCAGAGCATTCATCGCCAGCATCATCGGATCGGGCGGCGTGTTGTTTCGCTTATTATGAAGGTATTCGAGCGGGGTTCCCTGAATCGTGTCCCCCGAATCAACGAGCATCAAATCGGCGTCACGCTTGCGAGCTTCTTTCACCAGCGTCGCCACTTTAGCGATGCCGACGTTGTCGTATTTGTTCGTGTAGTAATCGATCGGAAAGACGCGGCCGTGCATGTCGGTCGTGCTCAGAATGACCACGTGCGCGCGCGGCGGTGCCGCTTGATGATGGGCCTCTACAAACGGCAGCGCAAGTAGAGCAAGAAAAATGGCAGTTGAAAAGAGTCTTAAGATTTTCATCATCTGATCGTCAGTCGAAGTTTTGCGATAGTGTAGATCGAAACACCCTAATAGTTTAGAGGCGGGCTACCGCCCACCTCTCATTGATACAACAAGTACTCTCGTTCACACCTCGCTTCAGCGAGGTGAACAGCCGTAGGTGTTTTGGTGCGTAACCGTTTTAACGGTTTCGAATTCAGAAGCCGTTGAAACGGCTGTCTGCCGCTATTTGCATCGGGTTCACCTCGCTGAAGCGAGGTGTGAATGAGATGCAGCAACCAATTATCAACCGGGACGGTTGCGCTCCAGTCTCCGAACCAGGCTGATTCTAAACATTCGTTTTTGCCTTTTGCTCTTCCCGTTTATTATGATGTCGATTCAAGATCGGTCAATTTATTCTTCCCTGCGGTCCGGCAAAATATGAGTCAACCTCAAGTAGCAATTGAAGAATCAGTAGCGCGTCCGTTGACGACGCTCTCGGAAGACGAACAGATGTTTCGCGAGAGCGTGCGCGAGTTTGCGGAGGGTGAAATCCGCAAGCGCGTCGAAGAGATGGATGAGCAGGGTCGTCTCGATCCGGCGCTGACAAAACAGTGTTTCGAACTGGGCCTGATGGGCATCGAGACTCCAGAAGAATACAACGGTGCGGGCGGAACATTCTTTCAGGCAATTCTGGCCGTCGAAGAACTTTCGCGCGTCGATGCGTCGTTGGGGGTGTTCGTCGACGTGCAAAACACTCTGGTTAATAACGCTTTGATTCGCTGGGGCAACCCGGATCAAAAAAAGAAATACCTGACCCAGTTGGCGACCGAGAAAGTCGGCGCTTATGCGTTGAGTGAAGCGGGATCCGGTTCTGATGCTTTTGCGCTACAGACGCGCGCCGTCGACCGTGGCGATCACTTTGTCTTGAATGGCCGGAAGCTCTGGATCACCAACGGCAAGGAAGCAGAAATCTTTGTGTTGTTCGCGAACGCAAACCCTGATGCCGGTTATCGCGGCATCACGGCATTCATTGTCGAAAAGGACTTCGAAGGCTTCACCGTCGGCAAAAAAGAAAACAAGCTTGGCATTCGCGCGTCGTCAACGACTGAATTAATTCTGGAAGACTGCATGGTGCCGAAAGAAAATGTGCTGGGTGAGGTCGGCAAAGGCTACAAGACTTCGATCGAAACTCTGAACGAAGGCCGCATCGGCATTGGCGCGCAGATGATCGGCATCGCCCGCGGCGCTTTGGAAAGCGCCATCGCTTACACGACCGAGCGAAAGCAATTCGGCAAGAGCATCAACGAGTTCCAGGGTCTGCAGTTTCAACTTGCCGAAATGGCCACGGACCTGGAAGCTGCGCGCCTGATGGTTTACAACGCCGCGCGGATGAAAGATGCGAAACAGAATTTCGTCAAAGAAGCCGCCATGGCCAAGCTCTATTCATCGCGCGCGGCAGAACGAATCACCTCGAAAGCAATCGAGATGTATGGCGGTTATGGCTACGTCAAGGATTATCCGGTCGAGAAGTTTTGGCGTGATTCGAAGATCGGCGCGATCTATGAAGGCACTTCGAACATGCAGTTGCAGACAATTGCAAAATTGATCATTAAGAATTGATCCATTGACTCATTGGTTCATTGATCCATTGAAACGCAGTGAGTCAAACGAGGCAATGAACCAATGGATCAATGAGTAAATGAGCCAATGAACCAATCCCGAATTGAAATCTTTGAACAAATGCTCGTGGGCGATCCCGCGAATACCATGATCATGTTCGGCCTGGCGAAAGAATATGAAAAGGCCGGCGATGACGCGAAGATGATCGACACGCTCGAGCGGTATCTCCCTGCGGCCGATGATGAAGGAAACGCTTACGGCATGCTGGCGCGCGCCTACGAACGGGCGCAGCAGGGCGAGAAGGCCCGCGAAACTTATCAGCGCGGGATGGAAGTCGCGACGGCGCATGGCCATCCCGGCATGGCAGAAGAGTATCGACAGATTTTGGAAACCGCTTCATAGAGCGCCGCAGAAACGGTGTCAGAACCCGGAGCGGTAGCGACGGGATCTACACGAAGTTGATTTGATGATCCGGTCGCTACCGCTCCCGGTTCTGACACAACGTCGCGGCCATTCGGTGAGTAATCATGAGCGACACAAAAGTTCTCAGACTTGTAAGAAAGATCGAAGGCGAACTCCCCGAGAAATCCTTCACGGCCAAGTCTGTGGCCAGGGCCGAGCCGAAACCGGCCCCAATAACCGTCATCAAACCAGCTGCTCCTCTCGCACGAAAGCCGGCAAGACCGGCAAAACAACGCCCGCGCGAACTGCCAAAGCTCAGCCGCGAAGAAATGCTGAAGATGTTTCGGACTATGTATCTGTCGCGCCGCCTCGACGATAAAGAGATTCAGATGAAGAACCAGAACCGCATCTTCTTCCAGATTAGCGGCGCTGGTCATGAAGCTATCCTGGTCGCCGCCGGAATGTGCCTGAAGCCCGGTTACGATTGGTTCTATCCCTACTATCGCGATCGCGCGTTGTGCTTGCAGCTCGGCATGACGCCGCTCGAGATGCTGCTGGAGAGTGTCGGCGCGGAAGCCGATCCGAGCTCGCACGGCCGCCAGATGCCCTCGCACTGGGGCCACAAAAAACTCAATATCGTCTCGCAGTCATCGCCAACCGGCACGCAGCTTTTGCAGGCGGTCGGTTGTGCGGAGGCCACTTACCGCCTCAAGCTCATCAAAGAACTCAAGAAACGTATTAAGAATTTTCATCAGGACGAGGTGGTTTACGTTTCGCTCGGCGACGGGACCACCAGCGAAGGCGAGTTTTGGGAAGCACTGAACACCGCGTGCAATCTGCGGCTGCCGGTGGTGTTCCTGCTCGAGGACAACGGCTATGCGATCAGCGTTCCGGTCGAAGTGCAAACTGCCGGCGGCGACGTGTCGAAGCTCATTTCCGGTTTCCCCAATCTTTATCGTCAACGATGTGACGGCACTGATCCGATCGAGTCACTGGCAGTGATGCGTCGCGCGGTTGATAACTGTCGCAAGAATCGCGGGCCTTCATTTGTTCATGCGAAAGTGATTCGGCCTTATTCGCATTCACTTTCTGATGATGAAAAGGTCTATCGCTGCGAGGCGGAACGCGTCGCCGATTCCGAACACGATCCCATCAAGCGATTCGGCGCGTTGCTGGTCCAGGAAGGCGTCGCCAGCCAGAACGAGCTGCAGGCACTGCAAGATGAAATCGATCGCGAGATAAACGAAGCTGCGGATACGGCGCTCGCCAGTCCACAGCCTGCGGCAGAAACCGCCCTCGACTTTATCTATTCGCCGGCGGTCGATCCAACTTCAAAGGAGTTCGATACCGAAGACAACCCCACGCTCGGCGACAAAGCGGGCACGATGGTCGATCTCATCAATCGCTGCCTGCACACGGAAATGAAGCGCGATCCGCGCATCGTCGTCTTTGGCGAGGATGTGGCGGATTGCTCGCGTGAACGATCGCTGGCCGAAGTAAAAGGCAAGGGCGGCGTCTTTAAAGTCACGGCGAATTTGCAGCGCGAGTTTGGCGGTGCGCGCGTTTACAACTCACCGCTGGCGGAAGCGAACATCGTGGGACGTGCAATTGGTCTCGCCACGCGCGGATTGAAACCTGTCGTCGAGATTCAGTTTTTCGATTACATTTGGCCGGCCTTTCATCAAATTCGAAATGAACTGGCTTTGATGCGCTGGCGATCGGGCAATGAGTTCTCGGCGCCCGTGGTGATGCGTGTGCCCGTTGGCGGTTATCTGAAAGGCGGCGCGATCTATCACTCGCAATCCGGCGTGTCGATATTCACTCAGATGCCTGGACTGCGGGTGGTCTATCCATCGAACGCGCTGGATGCGAATGGATTGCTGCGCACCTCGATTCGCTGTGACGATCCGGTGCTGTTTCTCGAGCACAAGCATCTCTACCGGCAGGCCTACAACAAGTCACCATATCCCGGCGACGACTTCATGATTCCGTTCGGCAAGGCAAAGCTGGTCCGCGAAGGAACTGATGTCTCAATCATTACTTATGGGGCACTTGTACAACGTTCTGTAGTCGCCGCCAAAGAAGCCGAGAGGCAAGGCATCAGTGTTGAGATTATCGACCTGCGCACTCTAAGTCCTTACGACTGGAATGCAATTGCTGAGTCAGTCAGGAAAACCTCGCGCGTGATCGTGGCGCACGAAGACTCAGTCTCCTGGGGTTACGGCGCAGAAATAGCCGCGCGCATTTCCAACGAACTCTTCGAGTTTCTCGATGCTCCCGTGGAACGCGTTGGTGCGCTCGACACGTTTGTTGGTTACGCGCCGAAACTTGAAGACGCGATCCTGCCGCAGAGTAGTGATGTGTTGAAGGCGATTACGCAATTGCTGGCGTACTAAAGTCTCGCCTAAGCAAAGCGTATAACAAATATGCCAACCCAATACGATTTAGAAAGCGCAGCCGCCGTCGTATCGCAAAATGATGAACTGGTACATCGTCAGTGCGAGGCAGGAAGAGACAAGACTGAAGCGACTGGATAAGTTGATTGAGGCTTCGGCGCAGGGACGACGTTTGTGAAAATGGTTAAATCACCGGTTGGCCCTGGATTGGTCTTGTGTTCTTTTTCCCGTCAGCCAGAGCGATCCACGAAACCACACGAACTCGGCACGAAAAAACTTTCGTGTGAATTCGTGGATCGACGTTGACCCGCGTAAAGCACTGCACTCCTTCCGCACGGAACCGATACAAGCTGATGTACTTCTTTGCACCGCGGGCGTCGATTTCCATGCGCGATGTCAATGGTTAACTCTATTTCCAGTCGGCACGCTCCTTGCCATTAACCCCTCGACAAAGCCTCAAAATCC
>Ga0193729_1001894_pt1 | contig 10564 bp, 10 predicted proteins | sample U1c2metaG_FD_143036 | JGI IMG/M metagenome (GOLD analysis project Ga0193729, IMG submission 143036) | Soil microbial communities from a riparian zone of the East river system, Colorado, United States - U1c2 | ecosystem: Environmental > Terrestrial > Soil > Riparian zone | place: USA: East River... | reverse complement strand
CTGTCGCCGGTCGTTTTCACTCTCCTCGGCTCCTGAAGTTCGGTTGCTGCTCCATTTCCTGATTCTAATCGGGCACCCATCTTAGTTTTGGCCGTTCTTTCCAACTCGCGCTCTTCGCGTGCCGTTGTGTTTTGCGCTCCTATTCCCCTTCTCCGCCTTTTGCCGGATCCGATCCAACACCCGGACGCAAGTGCGCAGTTCAGACGCAGGAATATCGTCAAGCAATTCGTGTCGAAGTTGGAACGCCTCAGTCTTGATTTGTTCAATCACACGTTGAGCGCGGGGCGCCAAATGCACCGTTTTGCAACGACGATCCTGCGACGAGCTTTTTCGCGCCACCCAGCGATCTCCTTCCAGGCGGTGCAACAGGGTCACAAGCGTTGGTTCTTCGATGCCGAGATGCGCGGCAATTTCGGCCTGAGTCAACGGCCCGGGCGCCACCGACAAATGCATAAGCGTGCGCCATTTGGCCTGACTCAAACCCATCGGCTTGAGTCGCTCATCCAATTTCAGCCGCCAGGCGCGGGCGGTGCCGTGCAAGAGCGGACCGAATATATCGACATCCTTGTTCACAGCGGATTAGTTAGCATGCTAACTAAATTCGAACTCAGAGCAGTGTCAATGCCACCGCTTATTCAATCTTTAGCAATAAGATCGATTCTTTACGGTAGTCGGTCGATCGCATGATGCGATGCGGATGGCGCGGCGCCCAGCGATTGCTTTCCAGGACCTCCTGTTCCCGTTCCGGACGGACCAGCAGATAGCGCGCGTCCGTCGGCACTTCATCAATTTCGCTCGCGTAAACGAGCTTTGAGCGCATGTAAAAAAAGATCGGCTGATAATTTGGATCGAGCGCGTAAACAGTCTCCGATTGTGGAATCGCCGCTTCAATCTGGGCAGCGAGGCGTTTGATCCGCTGCCGCCGGTCCATTTTCGGGACGACCGCAATCGCGTAGGTCCACATGGCAAGGCAGGCCAGAACGACGATGCCGATAATCGTCCGGCGGCGCGCGTTAAAAGAAAACGATTTGCTCCCAAGCCAGCGTGGCCAGCGTAGATTTTCCTCACAGAAAGTCATAGCGAGCAGCCAGCACACGGGCACTAGCGCGGGCATCGCATAGCGAGGGATCGATCCGGGAACAAGATTGACGATCACAAAAGGAACGAGCGCGCCCCAAGTCAGCGCTCGAGCAAGTTGTCGATCTTTCTCCGCGGCGAAGTTTTCGGATCGCACCAGTGGCAAAAAAATTACCCACGGCAGAAGATAAAGAACGCCGTGCGGAATATTGAAAATCCACCGGCCGAATTGAAAGTCGGTGCCGCGGAGCCGGCCAGTGAACTGTTGTGACCATTTCGTGGTCGCGGTTGCATGTCCGGCGGCTTGCAAAAACGGAACCGCCCAGGCCGCAAAAATTCCAAGCATCAGGGCGATACCGACGAAATGGGCAGGATGAAAGAGCGCTCGCCATCTGCGCTCTTTCCAAATGACCGCGATCACGACGCCATAAAAGAACAAAAGATGAACGGGACCTTTGGCCAGCCAGCCCAGCCCAAGAAAAACAAACGGCACAGTCCAAATCAGCCACGCCGATTTTTTTTGCTCCCAGAAACTCAGCCAGAAAATGATCGCAAGCGCACAAAGCGACACATAAAGCCCTTCAATTTCGATCAGTCGCCCTTTCTCAATGATACCCGCGTTAATCAGCCAGATGACAGCGGCGATTGTCGATCCACGCGGCCCCAAACTGGGACGCGCCACCGTGGCAAAAGCGAGCGCAACCAAAAGGACGGCAATCACTGACGGCATCCGTGCGGTCCACTCGTTCTGTTGCCCGAAAATCTTGAACGAGGCGGCCACGAGCCAGTTAATCAGCGGCGGTTTCCGAAAGTAGGTTTCGCCACCGACCTGCGGCACCAGATAGTTGCCGGTTTCGAGCATCGTGATTCCAGGCAAAATCCGACGGCCCTCTTCGCCTTTGATCGCGAGGGACCCGAGCCCCGGAAGATAAAGCGCGGCCCAAAGGAGAATCACGATCAACAAATTGGCGGCACGCGAGGTCACTGAGGGAGATGTTGGACGTTCCGCGAACGTCGTTCAACCCCCCAGCTTGACGCTCTCTCTCGACAAGGGTAAGTTCAGCGTCTAGTCCGCGCTGATTGGAGTGGGAAATGATGTCCCACTCCTTTTGGTCTGCGGACTGGATGTTTTATGAACGCAGAATTCATTGCCATGCTGGATTACCTCGAGCGGGAGCGCGGGATCAAACGCGAAATCCTGCTCGAAGCGGTTTCCACGGCCCTGCTTTCCGCATCGAAGAAAAGCGTCGGCGCCGCCCGTGATCTGAGGATCGACATCGACTCGCGGACCGGCGACATCCGTGCGCTGGCCAATCTCGTCGTGGTCGATGACGTCAAAAATCCGCAAGACGAGATCGCGCTCGCGAAAGCGCGCCGGATTAAACCGGACGCAAAGGTTGGCGATACTGTCGAGATGGAAGTGACCCCGCGGAATTTTGGACGCATCGCCGCACAAACCGCCAAGCAAGCGATGATGCAGCGCATTCGGCAGGTCGAGAAGGAAATGATCTATGAAGAGTTCAAGGATCGCGCCGGCGAAATCGTCAGCGGCACCGTGCGCCGGTTTGATCGCTCGGACGTGATTCTCGATCTTGGAAAATTTGAAGCGGTCATGCCGCAACGCGAACGGGTCGTGGTCGAAGATTACAATGTCGGCGACCGCCTTCGCGCTTATGTCGTCGCCGTGGAAAACGGATTGCGCGGGCCAGAAATCATCGTTTCGCGCAGCCACCCGAATTTTGTCCGACGCCTGTTCGAATTGGAAGTGAGCGAAATCGCCGATGGCACAGTAGAAATCCGCGGCATCGCGCGGGAAGCCGGTTATCGAACAAAGATCGCGGTCTGGAGTGCGAACGATAAAGTGGACCCGGTCGGCGCTTGCGTCGGCATGCGTGGGTCGCGGGTCAAAAACATCGTCCGCGAACTCAACAACGAAAAGGTGGACATCATTCGCTGGAGCTCCGATCCAAAGGAGTTCGTTCTCGAAGCCCTCAAGCCGGCGAAGGTGAAGCACCTAACCTTCGATCCTGAGAAAAAGAGTGCGCAGATTTCAGTGGACGAAGATCAGCTTTCGCTCGCGATCGGAAAAAAGGGACAGAACGCGCGTCTGACTTCACGGCTTACCGGTTGGGAAATCAACATCGATAAAGACACGTCTGCGACGACGGCGGTGGAGCAAAAAGTCGCCCAAGCGGCGCAGACGCTGGCCGGCGGATTGCCGATCACCGAAGAACAAGCAGTGACGCTGGTGAAATCCGGGTTTACGAATCTGGAAGGCTTGCACGCGGCCGATGTTCAAGATTTGGTAGACATCCTTGGCGTGGACGAAGCAAAGGCGCGTGAGATCCACGACGCCGTCCATAAACAAGATGTAACGCAAGAAGCGGGCTCGGCTCAAGGGGCTTGAGCCATGAGTGAATTTCTAAAATGGCAACAAAGACAAAAGCAAAAACGGCGGCAAAAAAATCTGTCGCCCAGAAACCAGTTGCCACGCATAAGCCTGCCCCGGCCAAGGCAAAGATTCCGAAAAAGAAAATAGAAGCGCTCAAGAGCGCGCCTCCGGAAGCTTCTGCTCATCACGTCGCGGAAGAAAAGGCTCGACCCAAGCCAAGCGCCAGTCATCGTCCCGCCGTCGAAAGCGTCTCGTTAATCGACAAAAAGCATCCCCAGAAAAGAGCTGCTGATGGCGAGATAAAAAAGAAAACTACGGTTCTGCCGCCGATCTCGCGAATTCGGGCCTCGTTGGAAGCACCGACTGCGCCGCCACCCAAAAAGGACGCGCCCGCTCAACCTCCGCCTCCGCTAACTGACGAAGCAGTCGCTGAGCCTGAAGCGGCTGCGGACGCCACCTCGCAAAAGGTCATCCATATCAAGCCGCCGATCATCGTGAAGCAGCTTGCGGTCGAGCTTGGTTTGAAACCGCACCAGCTCATCGCCGAGTTGATGAACTTCAATATTTTCGCGAACATCAATCAGACGATCGAGCCCGATATCGCGTCGAAGATCGCTGAGAGCCACGGATTCGTTCTCGAAAAAGAGCGCCGGGAAAAAGGAGGCGGGGTGCACAAGGTTGAGCAAGTCGTCGTTGCGCCGCCGCCGCCGGTCATTGAAAAAGCGGAGGAACTTAAACCGCGGGCGCCGATCATCACATTCATGGGTCACGTCGACCACGGCAAAACGTCATTGATGGATGCGATTCGCAAAACCCGAGTCGCAGCTGGCGAAGCCGGCGGCATTACTCAACACATTGGCGCTTACACCGTTGATCACAAAGGACACCGAATCACATTCATCGACACGCCTGGTCACGCGGCTTTCACTGCGATGCGTGCGCGCGGCGCAAACGTCACCGACATTGTCGTGCTCGTCGTCGCCGCAGATGACGGAGTGATGCCGCAAACGATTGAGGCGATCAATCACGCCAAAGCCGCGCCGCATGTCGAGATCATGGTGGCGATCAACAAGGTCGATTTGCCGTCGGCGAACATTGACAAGGTGAAGAAGCAGCTTCAGGAACGCGACCTGACTCCGGAAGATTGGGGCGGCAAAACGATCGTCTGCGAAGTTTCAGCGACGCGCGGCACCGGGATCGATCACCTCCTTGAGATGATGCTCTTGCAGGCGGAGGTAATGGATTTGAAAGCATCGCCAACCGCGAGAGCACGCGGCACCGTGATTGAAGCACAGGTGGAACCGGGACGCGGGCCAACTGCCACCGTGATTGTGCAGATGGGGACACTTAAAGTCGGCGAACCGTTCATCTGCGGAGATTACTCGGGCAAAGTGAAATCGTTGATCGACGACCGAGGCAAGCCTTTGAAAGAAGCCGGTCCATCCACGCCCGTGAAAGTACTTGGATTTACCGGATTACCGAACGCGGGCGATGAACTTTTGGTAATGGAATCCGAGCGCGCGGCGAAAACATTGAGCGACGAACGCTTGCAGGCGAAACGCGCGGAAAAACTTACCGTTCCTCAACGTGCGACGCTGGAAACTCTTTTAGAATCAGCCGCCGGCAAAAAAGTCCTCCGTCTTGTTTTGAAATGCGATGCACAAGGATCGGTTGAAGCGCTCACCACCGCGCTAAAACAAATCGAAAGCAAAAAAGTCGATCTCGAAATGATTCACGCCGGCGTCGGCCCGATTTCGGAGTCAGACATCTTGCTCGCGAGCGCGTCGAGCGCGGTTGTCATCGGCTTCAATACCAAAGTTGAAAACATGGCCGTTTCGGCGGCAAAAAGCGAAGGCGTTCAGATCAAGCTCTACAGTATCATTTACGAACTGCTCGATCAGATCAAAGACGCGATGGCTGGATTGCTCGAGCCCGAATTCCGCGAAACGGTTCTTGGTCACGCGGAAGTGAAACAAGTTTTCGAGCTGAGCAAAGGCATCGTGGCGGGCTGTTTAGTCACCGACGGCCGCATTGCGCGGACTGGACGCGCGCGGGTAATTCGAAAACGTCAACCGGTTTACGATGGCGGGCTTTCAACCCTTCGCCGTTTCCAGGATGACGTGAAGGAAGTCCGCTCCGGATTGGAATGCGGTATTAAGCTGGGCGACTTTAGTGAATACCAAGTGGGCGATATCATCGAATGCTATCAGCTCGAAGCTATGGCCCAAAAACTCTGATGGGAATGAAAGGGTCACATGAAACATCGCATGCTGCGCGTCAACGAAGTCGTAAAACGGGAACTGAGCGGAATCCTTGCGCGCGAAATCAGTTTTGAAGGCGCGCTGGTCACCATCAATCACGTTGACGTCAACTCCGATCTGAAGAGCGCGCATGTTTTTGTCAGCGTGCTTGGGTCTGAAAAAGCCGAAAGCATAATGACGAAGCTCGAAGAGCACCGCCCTGCCTTTCAGGCCGAGCTCGCGCGTCGAGTGATCATGAAATTCACGCCCCATTTGCTTTTTCATCTCGATGAGTCGATCGCGCGCGGCTCGCGGGTCGTCGAAATTTTGCAGCAAATCGACGCCGACCGCGAAAAACCCGAGTGAGCGCAGCCAAGTTCGAGCAGATCGGCCAGGCGTTGCGCGAAGGGGTGCGGTTTGCGGTTCTTGGTCACGTTCGTCCGGATGGCGATGCGCTCGGGAGCCAGCTCGCGCTCGGTCTTTCCCTCAAACAACTCGGCAAAGACGTGCGCATCTGGAACGAAGAAGGCATGCTCGAGAAGTACAGCTTTCTCCCGAATGCGAACCTTCTCACCAAACCACCGGCTGAACCGGAAGATGTCGATGTTGCGATCGCGCTCGATACTGCAATTCAAAATCGCCTCGGCAACAGCCTAGCCGCGGTTCGCTCGGCCAAGGTTTGGATCAACATCGACCATCACCCGAGCAATCCGGGCTACGGCGACCTCGTTTATATCGATCCAAACTCTCCGGCGACCGGGCAGATTCTTTTCGAGCTAATCAAAAGTGAAAAATTACCAATCGATGCTGCGATCGCGGAAAATCTTTACGTGGCTATTTCGACCGACACCGGTTCCTTCCAATATCCAAACACAACCGCGCGCACTTTTGAGATTGCAGCCGAGCTCGTTCGCGCCGGTGTCGATGTCGGCCGCGTCAGTCAATTAACATACGAAAACTACCCGCGGCGCCGCGTCGAACTGTTGCGCGATCTTCTCGGCACGATGCGATTTGATGCGAACGACCGGGTCGCCAGTTTTAGTTTGAGCCTGGCGACTGCGAAAAAACTTGGAGTGCTCCCGGAAGACAATGAAGGACTGATCGATCATTTGCGCGCGATCCGCGGCGTCATCGTTGCCGTGTTCTTTGAAGAGCTGGCCGACGGCAAAGTGCGCGTGAGCATGCGTTCAAAGAGCGAAAAGGTGAACGTGTGCGCCATCTGCGAAAAATTTGGCGGCGGGGGACACGTTCTAGCCGCGGGAGCGCGTGTCCGCGGCTCGCTCGCGGAAGTCGAAAGGAAAATTCTGGAGGAAGTTCGTGATGTTGTCGGTCGCGATTCCTGACGGCGTCCTGCTGGTGGACAAAGCCGAAGGTATGACCTCGCACGACGTGGTCGCACTCGCTCGGCGACAGCTCGGGATTAAAAAAATCGGCCATTGCGGAACGCTCGATCCGATCGCGACCGGCCTGCTTCTCCTCACAATCGGTCGCGGAACAAAAGTGCAGGATTTGCTGATGAGCGAAGACAAGGAATACGTCGGGACTCTTACGCTGGGCGCAGCGACGAGCACGCAAGATCGAGAAGGTCAAGTCGTCGAGACGCGGCCGGTGCCCCAGTTAAGCGAGGCCGAAATCCGCGCGGCGTTCGAAAAATTCCGCGGCGATTTTTATCAAATGCCGCCAATGGTCTCAGCCAAAAAACATGGCGGCGTGCCGCTCTACAAATTGGCGCGCCAGGGAAAAGTAGTGGAGCGCGAGCCGCGCTTCGTTCACGTGTACCGCCACACGATCGATCGGATTGCATTGCCGGAGATTGATTTCAGCGTGTTGTGCAGCAAAGGCTTTTATGTTCGCACCTACGCACACGACATTGGCCAACTACTTGGCTGCGGCGCGCATTTGAAATCTCTGCGACGGACCCAGTCCGGTCGATTCGACGTCGGCAACGCAATCAGCGTCGAACAAATCAAAGAACTGCCTCGCGAGAAAATCGCGCAGCGAATTCTTTCGTTGCCACAAGTCTCACGTATGCGCGGCGCGTGAGGGAAAGATCAACAATGGAAATTTTACGGTCGATTCCAGAGCTCGAGCGATTACGCGGACCGCTTTTTTTGGCGATCGGCGTTTTTGACGGCGTCCACCGCGGCCACCAGGCGGTGATTTCGACGTCGGCTGATCATGCGGCCGCTTCGAATGGAACGCCGGTCGTCGTGACGTTCGATCCGCACCCTGAAAAAGTTCTGCGACCGCAGGCAGCGCCGCACCTGCTCAGCGCGACCGAGCACAAAATCGCACTGATCCGCGCCTTGGGGGTGGAGCACTTGCTCATCATCACTTTCGACAAACAGTTCGCCGCGACCGAGCCGGAAGATTTCGTGCAGAAACTAGTCATTCATTCTAAACCGCTCCGCGAAATCTGTGTTGGTCACGAATGGTCGTTCGGAAAAAACCGGCGCGGAAATCTCGATCTTCTCAAAAAACTTGGCGCGAAGTTTAATTTCGATGTGGTGGGAATTCCACCGGTCAAGATTAACGGCGCGGTGGTGAGCAGCACGGCGATCCGGCAGGCAATTGAAAAAGGCGATTGGGCAAAGGCTGCTGAAATGCTCGGCCGCGAATACACGATTCTCGGGACGGTGACGCGCGGTGACAATCTTGGTAAAAAGATTGGGTTTCCGACGGCCAACCTAAGCGCACATAGCGAGCAATTTCCACCGAACGGCGTTTATGTCGCGGAAGCGCGGATCGACGGCGAGTTATATCGAGGCGTAATCAACCTTGGCATTCGCCCGACCGTGAGCAGCGGCAAATCCGAGCGCGTGCTCGAAATCCACTTGTTCGATTTCAATCGCGACATTTATGGCCACGATGTCGAAGTTCGCTTCTTGAAATTTCTTCGTTCGGAAAAGAAATTTCAGGACCTGGACACGCTGGTTCAACAAATCCGGCAGGACGTGGAACAAGCCCGGCAACTTCGATAAATTAGCTAAGCCGATATTTCGCGACGCCGATCTTTCTCATTCCGCGCACGCTCCTGCCCGTGCCGTTGAACCAGACGTAAAGATTCGCACTCGGCACCTTCAGTTTTTTTGAAAGCTCACCGACGGTCGTCCCTTTTTTACCAGCCGCTCGCAACGCCCGGACGATCTTCTTTTTTAACGCGCCGCGTTTGCTTCGCCGGCGAACGGGCCCACCAGGTGCGCGCGAGACCGTGACCGGCGCGCGCTGCTCCCCTTCACGCGCCGGAATTCCGAACTTGCTTTGGACACGGATCATTTCGCGGTCGATTTCCTGGATCTGCGCCATGAGCGCTTCTTTACGCTCGGTCAGACGAACAAGCTGCTTAAGGGCCGAACTTGGGATGTCTCTTAGCATCCCCTACTCTACGCCTAAAATCGACAATGCAAATCTAAGTTGAACCTAAGATTGAATATGATTCGACTTAGACATGGCGGCGAAGATGCCGCCGGCCATCACTAACATTCCGCTGGCCAATGCAAACGCGACCACCCACAACGTTGGAATCGTCGTCAATCTGAACATCTCAACCAAGATAAAACGGCCGCCGTCGGACAAAACGTATGTGAGCGCACTCGCCAGCGCGCTCATTCCGACCAGAATAAACGGACGCAGAAACTGACCTGCCTGCCGCGGGGCGGGCAGCTGTTGCAGAACACGCGCGGTAAAGCCGTCATCCTCGATATAAAGCGCAGCTTCTTGCAGCTTTCGATCCAACCAATCTTGTTCAATCTGCTCGTTCATTTATTGCGCCCAGACAGCCAAAGTCTTCTTCAATTTCTCCCGCCCTCGCAACACGTTTGTTTTGACCGTGCCAAGCGGGATGTCGAGCGCCCGCGCAGCTTCGTCGTGTGCTAATCCATTCTGGCAGCAAAGCAAAACCGCCGAGCGCTCGTGCAATGGCAGTAAACTAAGGGCATGCATAAGATCATGTCTTAGACCTGGATCGACCGTCCGGGGGTCCTGTTTCGCCTGCCATTGCTCCTCATTGATGCCGACGAGCTCTTTCCGGCGTCGTGCGTCCTCGCGAAAGCAATTGTAGGCGATCCGGTAAAGCCAGGTGGAAAATTTCGCCTCGCCGCGGAAGCCGCGGATGTTTTTATAAGCGCGAACAAATGCATCCTGGGCGAGATCGTCGGCGAGTGCAAGGTCGCCGCGGGTAAGTTGGCGCAACAAACCTCGCACGCTCGATTGATGACGACGAACCAGCTCGCCAAAAGCGTGCTGGTCGTCATCAACAAGAACTCGGGCGACAAGGCCGGCATCGGTTAGCTCCACGCCGCGATATTAGGGCGCCGGTGGCGGCGACGAAATGTCCTTCTTGCCCTCCAACTTCCACACCAGGAGATAGCCGAGGCCAATCACAAAGGGAATCACGCCGATGGCCCATGAGCCACCCTCCCACTCGTTCACTGCGCCGAAGAAGAGCATGAGGCCCAAGCCAACCATGCAAAGCACCACCCCGCGACGCATGTCGGACCTTTGCCGAATCGTTGGTGTCGGCGGAGCAAGTAACGCCGGCGGAATCGGTTGGCCTTTTTCGGCCATCATTCGAATGGTGCGGTGCATCATTCGGTTTCTCGAAAAGCCGAAATACATGATCACCGCGACAATCATGACGGGCGCACCGAAGATAGTCAGAAACACAATCGCGACGATCGGGATGGCGAGCCGTTCGCCCAGATCTCCCATGTCTTTAAGATCGACATCCTGATCTTTATCGCCGCCGTCAATCACGATTCCGTGATGACCTTTAAGCTTTTTCTCGATCCGTTGATGGATTCTATCCGCCAGATCCTGAGCGGGTGAGGCGCTGGCCGTCATCGACGCCGAAGCC
>Ga0193729_1001893_pt1 | contig 10569 bp, 7 predicted proteins | sample U1c2metaG_FD_143036 | JGI IMG/M metagenome (GOLD analysis project Ga0193729, IMG submission 143036) | Soil microbial communities from a riparian zone of the East river system, Colorado, United States - U1c2 | ecosystem: Environmental > Terrestrial > Soil > Riparian zone | place: USA: East River... | reverse complement strand
TCTCGACAACAGCGATTTCGGGCCTGGGAAGATCGATGGCAAGATGGGCGAATTTTTTCGTAAGGCGCTCATCTCGTACAAACATGCGCATGGCATGCGCGAAACCGGTTTCGTCGATCAATGGTTGCTCGATCAAGTGCCGGAGACGTTCACGACCTACGCGATCAAGCCCGACGATCTGAAATTCATCGGGCCCGTTCCAACCAGCCACTCCGAGCAAGCGAAGTTGAAGGCGCTGCTATACGGATCGCTCCTTGAATTTGTCGCGGAACGTTATCATTCCGCCGAGGCTTACATTCAAAAACTGAATCCCGGAAAAGATTGGGAGCATCTTCAACCCGGTGAAGTTCTCAAAGTCCCGAACGTGTTGCCGTTTGAGATCGAAAAGATCACTGAAGGAAACGTTCCTGAAAATCCGGCCTTTGCCGCGCGCAAAATTTTTATCGACACGAAGGAACGGCTGCTCGAAGTCTTCGATCGCGACCAGTTGGTCTGCGTCTTTCCGATCACGCCCGGATCGACAACTCTGCCCGCGCCGGTTGGCACGTGGAAAATTCTTGGCGTGGCGACAATGCCGTGGTTTCGCTACGACGAAGGCATGCTCAATTACGGCGTGCGCACCGAGGATTACTTCAACCTACCGCCTGGGCCGAATAATCTCGTAGGTATTCTCTGGATGGGCTTGAACAAGACCGGCATCGGGATCCACGGCACGAACAATCCGGAGACGATCGGCCGCGCCGCCAGCCACGGCTGCATCCGCCTGGCCAATTGGGACGCCGCGCGCGTCAAAGACCTCGTCAGCGTCGGCAACGCGGTCATCATTTTTTGATCGTGTAGCGGCGGTCTGTGACCGTCGGACAAATAATGCGGCGCTCATAGAGCGACGCTACAGCGAAAAATTCTTCGCGCGGAATCGACGCCTCAAACGTCTAGGCTTTAGATCAACATGATGGATGCCAATGAGCGCGAAGTTTATCGAGCGGCCATTCACGGCGATCGGGACGCATTTGAAATGATTATCCACACACATAGTCGAACAGTTTTTGCGATCGCTTACGGCATTCTGCAAAATCGCGAGGAAGCCGAAGATGCCGTGCAGGACGCGCTCATCAAAGCGTGGAAATCGCGCTGGCGTGTGCGCGATCCGGAGAAATTTCCCGCTTGGCTCTGCATGATAGCGCGGCATCGCGCGCGAGATGTTTTTCGAAAGCGCCGAACCAGTCCGCTTTCGGATGAAATAACCGAGCAGCTCGAAGCCGAAGCCATCGACACGACCTCGGTAGATCGACAATTGCATTCGGCGCTTGCCGCGCTCCCCGAAATTCACCGCAGCGCTTTGATGCTGCGCTATTTCGAAAAGATGGATTATCGGACAATCGAAAACACACTCGGCCTAACGAACGGCGCGTTGCGCGGAATTCTTGGACGCGCCCTCGCCGCGATGCGCAAACAACTTCGCCCTGCCCTCGCCTCTTTTGAACAGCCATGACCATTCACGACGACATCGACAACTACCTCGCGGCCGACCTCCACAATGAGCTTTCGGAACAAGAAGCGCGCGCGCTGCACACGCATCTCATTGAATGCGCGGCCTGCCGAAAGGTTCATCAAGAAAACAAAATTATGAACAAAGTTCTGGAAGAAAAACTCGCCCGCGAAAAACCAGACTCCGCATTCGAAGAGCGAATGCTGGCCGGGTTTCGAAACCGCATTCCGCAAAGAACCGCCAGCATCGCCAAGTTGATTGTCGATCTTATGCGACTCCGCTCGGCCCAAATCGCAGCTGTCGCGGCTCTCCTGCTAGCCCTCGTCCAAGTCGGCCGGGTAATTACCGGCGAAGGCAAAGCCCTATCACGCGATCGTGAGTATGTCGCCCTCGGACAACCTGCTGCACGACCAGCGCAGACATCGCTGCCATCTGTGAACGAAGTCGGCGCGTTAAGCAAATCCGAAAGTCGCGCGAAGGAAGCTGATCGGCTCACCGCAGGGAAACCTTTTGCCCGCAGCCAAGTTGCTGCTGCGTCTGCCGCGGATCAGGTGGAAACAGAAAACAAAAAGCTAGAGCCCGCTGAAGTCGAACGCGGGATCGCCACCCAATCAAACATTCCGACCGCTGAAGAAGCGGGACCGAATCTTGCCGAGTCCCCTGCTTCCCCGCTGGCGAATCGCAAACTGGTTCGCAACGCGCAGGTCGAGATCGAAATCGCCAATTTCGATGAGGCGGTGCAGAACATCACCGCGTTCGCAAATGAAGAGCGCGGTTATGTGGCTACGACAAGTTCAGAGAAGCAAGCGAATGGGAAATTGAAGGGCGAAATTGTCGTAAAGGTCCTGCCGGAAACTCTTGATCGGTTTCTCCAGAAAATTCGTGGGCTTGGCGAATTGAAAAACCAGACGCTCAGTACCGAAGATGTGACGAAGGCGTATTTCGACACCGATGCGCGGTTGAAAAATGCGAGAGTGATGGAGCAGCGTTTGATCGACATGCTGAAAACGAAGACGGGCAAGGTTTCCGATTTGCTTCAGGTCGAGAAGGAACTTGGCCGGGTGCGCGAGGGGATCGAGAAGATGCAGGGCGAACTTAAATATTGGGACTCGCGGGTGCAATTTGCGACTGTGACGATTGCCCTTGCGGAAAAAGATTTGGAGGAGCCGGCGACCTTCCTAGTCAAGGAGCGCGCGCAGCTCGCGCTCTACGCGCCGGACGTGGACAAAGTCTATAACGACATTAAGGACCTCGCGTCGCAAAAAGTGCAGATCACCAATGCGCAGCTCGATCGCGATTATTCCGGACGCGTTTCGGGGCGTGTGGGCATGTTGATCGCCCCGGAAGAGAGCGATGCCGTGATGGGCCGCGTGAAAGGATTCGGCCGCGTCGAAAATTTCCAACGGCAGACCGAACGCATCGCCCAAGGCGGCAGCGGCATGTCGGAAAATGCCAGAACCAAACGCGACAAAGTGGAGTTGAACGTCACGATCTCGCGTGAGGAACAAGAACAAGCGTTTCAGCAGACGAGCCTGCAGATTCGGGCATCGTCAGTTGATGAAAAGGCAAAGCAACTTCACGCGTTGACCGAGAAACAGAACGGACGCGTTCGCGGCTCTTCATTCAGTCGCGATCCGAATGGAGGCGAATTCGCAAGTGTTTCGCTCCGCGTGGCGATGAAAAATTATCCCGCGCTGATGCAGTCGCTCAACTCGCTTGGCAAGGTCGAGAACGTGAGCGTGCAGCGCCAGGATCGCACCGGGGCAGAAATCGACGAAGCGAACGCGCCAGCGGACATCTCGATCCAAATTTACAGCCAGGGCAACATCGTTTCGTCCGAGACTGGGCTGATGGCGACGCTCCGGCACACACTCGCGCAAGGCGCGACAGCGCTGATGTGGAGCTTGCGAATGATTGGCGTGGCGCTGGCGTTTCTAGCGCCATGGGCGATTGCGATTCTGGCGATTGCCTGGATCGCGAAACGCATCGTCCAGGCGCGACGCAAACTGTAGCGGCGGTCAGTGACCGTCGCTCGAATTGTGCGCAACCATTCGTTAACATCCCATGCGCCCAAACGTCTGCGCAGAGTCGATCATGTCTTCAGCGTCCGCCGCGTGCCGGGCTGGTTGAGCAATGGAACAATTGGCCACTCGCGAGGAAGGTTTTTGATCTGGAGTTCCGAGATGATCCCAATTGAATAAGTCCGACGGTCGCAGACCGCCGCTACAGCCACGGCTGCATCCGTCTGGCCAACTGCGACCCTGCGCGCGTCAAAAACCTGGTAACCGTGGGCAACAGGTAATCATTTTTAGGTAGGGACGTTTCTCGGAAACGTCCGACAAATTCTGTAGAGGCAGCCGTGTCGGCTGCACAATTAATCGAAATGCAGGCGGCACGCCTGCCACTACAGAAGCGGAATCACTCTTGCTCGCTTTGCAAAGCGGTCATATTTTTAGGATGTCGATGAAAGAAACCAGCGGTATTAGCCTGGACAACGCGGCAGTCGCCGCCACACCAAAGCATCTGCTTCAATTCGCGGTCGATCAGCGGTACGACGATTACACGCCGGTCGATCACGCCGTCTGGCGATTCATCATGCGGCAAAATATTTTCTTTCTCAAAGAATACGCGCACAAAGTTTACTTCCAGGGCCTGCTCGATACCGGCATTTCCTTCGAGCGCATTCCGCGCATCCAGGAGATGAACGATATCCTGGCAAAGATCGAGTGGGGCGCGGTGGCGGTGGATGGATTCATTCCGCCGGCGGCGTTCATGGAGTTTCAAGCCTACAAGGTGCTCGTGATCGCGTGCGACATGCGGCAAATCCATCACATCGAATACACGCCGGCACCGGACATCGTGCACGAAGCCGCTGGGCATGCGCCGATCATTGTGGATCGTGAATACTCGAAATATCTCCAGCGCTTCGGTGAAGTGGGCGCCAGGGCGATGTCCTCAAAAAAAGATTTCGAGGTGTATCAAGCGATCCGTCACTTGTCGATCTTGAAGGAGCAGCCAAATAGCGATCCGAAGGAAATCGAAGAAGCGACCAAGCTGGTCGAACATCGGCAAAAAACTCTCGGCGAACCTTCAGAGATGGCGCTGCTGTCACGACTGCACTGGTGGACGGTCGAGTACGGACTCATCGGCACGCTGGAGACTCCGAAAATTTACGGCGCAGGTTTGCTTTCATCGATCGGCGAATCGGTCTCCTGTCTCGAACCGCACGTGAAAAAGATCCCCTACTCCATCGACGCGGTGAACCAGCCATTCGATATCACGACGAAACAACCGCAGCTTTTTGTCTGTCGCGATTTCCAGCACTTGAAGGACGTGCTGGAAGAGTTTGCGAGCAAGATGGCCTACCAAGTCGGCGGCCTCGAGGGCATCAACAAAGCGATCGAGTGCAACAACGTCGCCACCTGCGAGTATTCGTCCGGCCTTCAAGTCAGCGGCGTCTTCACCGAAGTCATCACGGATGAAAAGAATTCTCCGGTCTATCTCCGTACGACTGGAAAGAGCGCGCTCGCGTTTGGGAACAAAGAACTTCCTGGGCACGGAATCGATTATCACAAGGAAGGCTTTGGCTCACCCATCGGCAAATGGAAGGAAACCAAGCTTGCCGAAGGCCAAAAAGCCAAACTGGAATTCGAAAGCGGGATCACCGTGGAAGGCAAAGTGGAAAAAATCTTGCACGCGGATGAGATAGGGTCAGCACGCCGCTCTGACCCCCGAAAGCTTTCGGGGCAGCGAAGTGTCCCTACCATTTTGATTTCATTCTCGAATTGCCGCGCCAAATACGGCGACCGCATTTTGTTCGATCCTGATTGGGGCACGTACGACATGGCGGTCGGTGAACAAATCAGTTCCGTATTCAACGGCGCTGCGGACAAGGACGCTTACAACCAGGTCGCGCTGGTCCCGAAAGAGCGAACGATCAAAGTGGCATCCGACGCGAAGCGCAAGAAGCTCGAAAATCTCTACGCGCAGGTGCGAAAGATTCGGGAGAGCAAAACCGGTTACGAACGGCTGGGGGAAATTTGGGAGACGCAGCAGGCTGAACATCCCAGCGATTGGTTATTGTCGATGGAAATTTTCGAAATTGTCAATACGACCGATCAGCAATCGCAGCTCAAAGCGAAGATCGAGAAGTTTCTCAACCAGAAAAAAGCGGCCACGAAAGATCTTTCGACACTGATCGGATGGGGATTTCGGCTTGTCGAATATCATAAGATACCGGAATACCAGGCAACGCTGCACGCCTCGCCGAGGTAAATGCGTCCGCTGTAGGGGACGAAGCTGTCGTGCCTATGGGGAAGCTAACAGCTTCCCCTACAGGACCTTGGTCGCATCATTCCGAGCGGGTTTTGGGAATCTCTTGTTGTAGCCACGGCTCTGTGAGCCGTGATTGTTTACGAACCCGCCGCAGGCCGGTAGCTACAAAGGCTCAAATCAATGAGAGATGTCTCGACTTCGCTCGACATGACAGTTCAAGAATTAAACCGTCTCGTCTTTGAAGTGACGTTTGCCTTTGAGCGCTTTGGCGTATTCGTCTTTGCTTAGAATATTTTCGTCGAGTTCCATCTCGGTGCGGCAGAGATTTTTGAAGAATGCTTCGATGCGTTCCTGGCTCTTCATTACTTCGTCGGTCAGATAGTTTACATCGACATTGATGCAGATGGCGCCGACGACACCGAATTCCTTGTGATAAATAGTGATGGTCGTGCACTTAAATTTTCGCGATCCGATATTCAGCTCATAGTTTAACTTGTCTTCGTTTTGGAGCTGGCGCTTCTTTAGATCGATTAGCAGATTGGTCGTGCCGTCACGCAGATGTCTGCCGGTGACATTGTTCTCCAGGCAAATGAGGGAATGCGAGGGATCAGCCAGATTATGCAGCAAAATTTCCATTCCGGTGTTTGGAAATGATTTTCCGATCAGCCGCACGAGCCGGACGTAGTTTTCCAGATACTCGGTCGTGTCGTCAGCGATCTTCTTGCCGTCGTATTTCTCGAAAAGTTTCACGTAGACTTTTTGCTCGACCGGCTCGAGCTGGCCGCGTACGTTATTCTGTTCGCCGATGAAAATGAGCTGGCGCGCCGCGGTGTAATCGTTGTTCTTGAGGAAGTAGTGCACGCCGAGCCGGAAATCTTTGAGATTAAACTCGGGCACGTTGTCGCGATTGATGGTGTAGGGATAAAAATCATATTCCTCGAGATTCCTGCCGTAGCGGCGGCGCTCTTTGTATTTTCCCCAGACGAACCCTGCGGCCAGGAAAAGGAACGAGGCGATAATCGAGGCGATTACGTTTACGGTGACATCGCTTCCAAAACCTTTGATCATGACGTTGTCTCGAAGTTAGAAAAAATAGGAATCACAAGCTGCCGCTTAAATTCCCGAGGGTGATATTCTCGACGAGGACATCCGGCGGCTGCGCCAAAGCGAACGCGACGGCGTCTGCCACCTGTGTGGCACTCATCATTTTGTTGCGCGGCCAATCGCCGGCCACATTGTCCCAAATTTCCGTTTCGGTAGCCGCCGGATAAATGTTAACCACACGAATCTTGTGGTCGCGCAGTTCTTCGCGAACGCATTGTGAAAATCCTTCCAGAGCGAATTTGCTCATGCAATATGCGCTCCAGTTTGCGTAACCGGTTTTCGCGGCAATGGAAAGAATGTTCACGATGCTCGAGCCGGGAAGCATTTTGGGCGCGAAATGTTGCATCAACAAAAATGGCGCAGTGACGTTTACGCCAATCGTTTGCTCCCACTCCGTCATCGTAATTTCGCCGAACGGTTTTACAATCGCGACGCCGGCATTGTTTACTAACAGATCGAGCGGCTCATCGCCAGCTTCGGCGATCAACTCTGAAACCCCTTTCGGAACAGCGAGATCGTGAATAAGTCGAACGACACGGGCACATCGCGAGTCCACAGACTTACCTGTCTTAGCGAGGGCAACGGTATCGCGCCCGTGCAAAAGTAGTGTGACGTCGGGCGCAGCCAATTTCTCGGCGATGGCGCGGCCGATTCCGCGGCTGGCGCCGGTGATGAGATAACGTTTCATAAAAATGTAGAGCAAGCTTCCAGCTTGCTTTTATTTAAGTCGCAAGCCAGAGGCTTGCGCTACTCTCTTCGCAACGTAAAACGATTGTTGGTGGTTTCCCATAAGCGCAACCGCACGAGCTGACGGTTGAGGCGATCGTCGATCTTCGGCCAAAGTGCGCGCACAATATTTTCACCGGTGGAAGGACTTTCGCGAAACTCCTCGGTTTCAAGATCGAGATGGCGATCTTGCCAGGGCTGAAGCGATTCCTTAATGGTGTTTCTGAGGGCTAGGAAATCGTAGAGTGTTCCACTTCGTTCATCGTGCTCTCCACCGACCGTTGTTTCGGTAAGATAACGATGGCCGTGACCGCGCGGGTTGTTGCATTTGCCGTAGAGCTTCGCGTTCTCGGCGTCGGAGAGAGCAACCGCACGCAGACGATGTGCGGCATGGAAAGGCATTTGCATTCCAAGAAAAACGCTTTCGTCATCCCATATCTCTGCGAAAAAATCGTCCCGCTCGTGCAAGCGGACGCGATGCAGTGGCAGCAGCGCATTGACGCGCTCGTAAATATACCCGGCGAGGCTTTCGGTCGTTATCGGCCGATCTTTCATTGCCGCGACCTCTTTGTTCAGGAATCGATGATCCAGTTCAGCGTGGAGCGATTTCACGCAATGATCGAAATCGTCGTAACGAACAAGCGGAGCTTGGCGGAGACCGGATTCAGTTCGAAAGGTTAGACGCGCCCGATAATTATGACCGTGAATGGCGGCGGCATCGCCGAAGAGTCGCTTGTTCTCAGCTTTGTTGAGATGAGGCGACGTGGTTTGGCGCGCGGCGGAAAATTCGAACCAATAATTTCCTTCGCACGCGCCATCGGAGTAATAGGTCGCGCTTCGCTCCGGCGATTCGGTGAGATGACAAACCGCTAGCTTGGCATCGACATCGGAAAATAACGGGGCAACATCGATATAAAGTTGCCGCGCCATGTTCTCGACGGTTGGCGGTACATCAGCAAACGCCGGATTATCTTCATTCAGAAATTTGTGGTCGAAACGCTCGTGGACAATCTTTCCCGCACGCTCCTTGATCTCACTGATATTGATCAGCATTCCAGTGACCGGATCAACCGGGCCGGTAAAAACAAAATAGGCAGCGTAGTTGCGCCCGGTTCCATAGCGTGCCTCTGTCTCAGGGCCGAATGCCACCATGTTTTCGCTATCGGTCCAACGCGAAACCAACAAACGGCGCGAGGCGGAAAATTCGAGGCGCTTGCTGACCGTCAGGAGCATGAAAGATCAAACACGCTGCGAACGATCACGCAAGGTGGATCGGCTTCTCCGAAGACGATGCCAAAAATCGCGGCTTCGCCGCCTGATCACCAACGCGTTGAGGACAACGCGTTCCACCTACTCCGAAGACGATGTCAAAATCGCGACTTCGCCGCCTGATTACCAACGCGTTGAGGACAACGCGTTCCACCTATTCTTTCAACAGCGAGAGAAACTCCGAACGCGTGCGCGCGTCGTCCTTGAACGTGCCGAGCAAACAAGAAGTTTTCATGACCGAGTTTTGCTTTTCGACTCCGCGCATCATCATGCAAAGATGCTTCGCCTCAACTACGACCGCGACGCCCGAGGGAGCGAGCGCGTCCATCAGCGACTCGGCAATTTGCGTCGTCAAATTTTCCTGAATCTGCAAACGCCGCGCAAAAACATCCACAATCCGCGCAACCTTGGACAGGCCGATCACTTTACCATTCGGGATGTAGGCCACATGCGCGCGACCGATGAACGGCAACAGGTGATGTTCGCATAACGAATAAAGCTCGATGTCCTTGACGAGAATAATCTCGCTGGCCTCGGAATCGAAGATCGCGCCATTGACGATCCGATCGAGATTTTGCCGATACCCCTGGGTGAGAAACTCAAGCGCACGAGCCGCGCGAATCGGAGTTTGGGCCAAGCCCTGCCGATTTGTATTTTCACCGATTGCCTCAAGCAACGTGTGATAAGCTTTTTCCACCAATTCGAAATTGCGCTTGTCGATCTCCGCGCCGGGCGCAACCAAGTCTTCAGTCGTTACCGTTTCTCTCGCTATTTCATTTTTTACATTCACGTGTTACGTCAGCTTAGCATCAAGGAGCGGCGGTCTCCAGACCGCCGGGGACGATTTGGAAATCGCCTTTCCTTGGTTCTATCAATCGAGCCAGCTTTGCGGATATTTCGGGTCGTCGAGCGCGAGCGATTCCTCGGTCAACTCGAGCGTGTGTTGAGTGTCGAACATGACCGCGAGCTCCTCGGTGCGCGTTGCATTTTTGCTCGCCATGATCGTGCCCGGATGCGGGCCGTGCGGAATTCCGCGCGGATGCAAGGTAATCGAGCCGCTCTCGATCCCGCGGCGCGAACCAAAATTGCCGCGCACATAAAATAAAACTTCATCCGCTTCCACGTTGTCGTGCACCCACGGAATTTTCACAGCTTCGGGATGGGTATCGAGCAGGCGCGGCGCGAAAGTGCAAACGACGTAGCCGCGAATTTCAAATGTCTGATGGATCGGCGGCGGTTGATGGACGGTGCCAGTGATCGGCTCAAAGTCCTGGGCGTTAAATGTGAATGGATAGAGATAACCGTCCCAGCCGACCGCATCGAAAGGATGATGCGCCAGTGTCACGCGCGTGAAGCGCGGGCCGTCCTTGACCAGAACATCGACATCTTCCTCTTTGTCGATCGTGAGCAACTCGGTCGGCGCATGCAGATCACGCTCAGAATAAGGCGCGCCCATTTTAATTTGCCCCTCGTGATTCAAATAACGTTGCGGAATTCGAACCGGGCCCGCGGATTCGAGGATGAGATAATCTTCCTCTTCAACCTTGTTCGGCACGATCCGGTAGGTGATGCCGCGGGGGATGACGATGTAATCTTCCGCGCGGTAAGGCAGTTTCCCGAAAACGGTTTCGACGATGCCGCCGCCGTGGAAAACGAAGATAATTTCATCAGCGCCGCCGTTTTTGTAATACTCGAACTTGTCGTAC
>Ga0193729_1001892_pt1 | contig 10571 bp, 10 predicted proteins | sample U1c2metaG_FD_143036 | JGI IMG/M metagenome (GOLD analysis project Ga0193729, IMG submission 143036) | Soil microbial communities from a riparian zone of the East river system, Colorado, United States - U1c2 | ecosystem: Environmental > Terrestrial > Soil > Riparian zone | place: USA: East River... | reverse complement strand
CAGCGCCGCGTCGCCAGTTCGGCCGCAAGCGCGCGACCCTTGCCCTCGTCGCGGTCGGCCAGCACGGCCTTGCCGCCCTCGCGCATGACCAGCCGGGCACTCTCAGCGCCGATACCCGATGCGCCGCCACTTACCAGCACGACCTTGTTCTCGAGACGGGGCATGGCGCTACCTTTTCATCAGGCCGGACGTCAGCCCGCCGTCGGCCACGATCTCCGCGCCGGTGACGAAGCTCGAACGTTCCGAGGCCAGCCACAACACGACCTCGCCGAGATCGACCGGCTCGGCCATGCGCCCGATCGGATGGCGCGAGCCCAGGAACGCCTTGCCCTGCTCGTGGCCCATGGCCTGCCACAGCGGGTTGAAGATCGGCGTGTCGACGCCGCCGGGATGCACCGAATTGCAGCGGATATTGTATTTCTGCTCGGCGCAGTAGAGCGCCACGCTCTTGCTGAGCAGCCGCACCGCGCCCTTGCTGGCGGTATAGGCGGTCGGTCCCGCCGAGCCGATCAGGCCGGCGATCGACGAGATGTTGACGATCGAGCCCTTGGATGCTGGCTTGTCCGGACCGGTCTGCTTCATGCCCTGGATGGCGTACTTGCAGCCCAGGAACACGCCTTCCGAATTGATCGCCTGCACATGCTGCCACTGCTCGACGGTAGTGGTCTCCGCATTCGTGAAACCGCCGGAGATGCCGGCATTGTTGACCACGATGTCCAGGCGGCCTTCGCTCTCCAGCACGTCGGCGAGCAGGGATTTCCAGGACTCCTCCGAGGCGACGTCGTGCGACACGAAGCGGCCGGCGCCGTCCCGGGCGTCCTGAAGGTCGGCGACGATGACACGCGCGCCCTGGCCCGCGAGCAGCGCTGCCGACGCGGCGCCGATACCCGAAGCGCCGCCCGTGACGATGGCCACCTGTCCCGAAAGTTCCCCGCTCATGCGCCGACGACCATAGCGATTATCGCGCAATTGCAGTAGCGTACTTCGCCGAGGGAGGACCGCATGTCGAAGCTCGGGGGAATGTCTGTACTGGCCTTTGTGTCGCTTGTCGCCGCTTCGTGCACCGCACCAGGCGGTAGCGGACAGGGCGGAGGATTTGCCGGATCGGGAATGCAGGCCGCCGCCCTGCCGCCGGGCATGACCGCCGCCCAAGGCGCCGCCTATTGCTCCAAGCTGTCGCAGACCTATGCCGAATATGTCGGCACGATCGGCGGATATCTGGGCGGCGTGACCACCGGCGGCGAAGCCGCCGACCTCGATGCACGGGTCGCGATCGCGCAATGCCAGGACGGCAACTACGCGTCAGGCATCCCGGTGCTGCAGCAGAAGCTGCGCGACGCTCGGGTCACCGTGCCGCCACCGCCGACCGCAGGTTGATCCCCTCATGAAGGTTCATTTGCCTCCCCCGTAAGACGGGGGAGGCACGACTTTGGCGCCGGCTAGAAGCCGAGCGGATCGGTGACGCGGGTCCAGCGGCCGCCCTTCACCTCGGCGAGGAACGAGGAGTTCGCGCCCTGCCGGATGTTGGGGCCGAAATTGACCTCGGGGCCGTTGAAGATGTCGTGGTAGCCCTTGATGGCTTCCATGCCCTTCACGAAGCTGTCGAGCGTCAGGTCCTTGCCGGCATTCTTCAGGCCCTGATAGGTGAGGTCGGCGGCAACGTAGCCGTAGACCGCGCCGATGTTCGGATCGACGTTGAACTTCTTCTTGTAGTTCTCGACGAAGCTCTTGACGGAGGCCACGTGGCTGTCGACGTAGGGCATCTCGGTGAGGCCCATGCCGTAGAAGCCCTCCATGCCGGGCGCTGCGCCCACGACCAGGTCGTAGACCGCCGCGGAACCGAGGAAATCGACATCGGTCCAGCCCGCCTTGCGCGCCGTCGTGTAGGGCACGATCGAATCGCGCACGATGGTGCCCATGGCGATCAGATCGCAGCCGGCCGAGCGCAGCTTGGTGATCGAGGCGGTGAAGTCCTGGTCGGTCGGCTTGTGCGCCGCGGTCTCCACGACCTTGATGCCGAGCTTCTTGGTCTGGATCTCGGCGCCTTCCAGGATCTCCTTGCCGAAGTCGGTGTCCTGGTACATCACGCAGACCGCCTTCTTGCCCTTCGTCTTGACGAAGTACTCGATGCCGGCCCGGACCTGGTCGACATAGGAGGCCGCACCGTAGAATTTCAGCCGCTCATAGGGCTCGTACATCGAGCGCGCCGCCGACAGCGGGAACAGGTTGGGGACGCCGACGGCGAACTGATCCTTGAAGCAGGCATTGTTCATCGGCGTGCCGAGCGGTGCCACGAAGGCGAACACCTTGTCGCGGTTTATAAGCTTGTTGCAGGCCTGCACCGCCTTGGGCACCTGGTAGCCCTGGTCCTCGATGATCACCTTGATCTTGCGGCCGTTGACGCCGCCCGCCTCGTTGATCTCGTCGAAGCGCATTTTCACGCCGTTCGACGAGGACACGCCGTAGGTCGCGGCCACGCCCGACAGATCGGTGTGCATGCCAAGCACGATTTCCGTCGGCGTGACGCCGCGCGTCTGCGCCGACGCGCCCGCCGCCGCCACGAGCGACGCGGCCGCCGCCGTCATCGCCATTGCAAGAGCCATTGTCGATTTTTTCATCTTTTCCTCCCGATCCCCGTGGTTGCAACAATAGCGGACTAGCCCGCCTCCGCATACATGCCGTCGATCACCCCGATGTACTTTTCATTCACGAACTTGCGCTTGAGCTTCATCGTCGGCGTGAGCTCGTCGTCCTCGGCAGTGAGCTGCTGCTCGATCAGCCGGAACTTCTTGATCGTCTCGACCCGCGCGAAATTCTGGTTCACCCGCTCGATCTCCGACCAGATCAGGTCGTGGACCTCGCGCGCCCGGCACAGCGAGGTGAAGTCGGTGAACGGCACGTTGCTGTCCTGGGCGTGCTTGGCGACGTTGTCGTAGTCGATCATGATCAGGCACGACAGGAACTTGCGGCGATCGCCGATCACCACGGCGTCGGAGATGTAGGGCGAGAATTTGAGCTGGTTCTCGATCTCCGAGGGCGTGATGTTCTTGCCGCCCGCGGTGATGATGATGTCCTTCATGCGATCGGTGATCTTCAGGTACCCTTCGTTGTCGATGAAGCCGACGTCGCCGGTGTGCAGCCAGCCGTCGCGCAGCGTCTCCGCCGTCTTCTGCGGCTGGTTCAGGTAGCCCATGAAGACGTGTGGACCTTTCAGCAGGATCTCCCCGTCGGGCGAGATCCTGGTCTGGGTGTGCGGCGCGGTGATGCCGACGGTGCCGAGCTTGATGCGATGCGGCATGCCGGTCGCCAGGCCGCAATTCTCGGTCTGGCCGTAGACCTCGCGCATATCGACACCCAGCGCGCGATACCACTTGATCAGGTCGGGCGCGATCGGCGCGGCGCCGGTACCGGCGAAGCGCACGCGGTGCATGCCGATGGCGCGCTTGATGTTGTCCAGCACCAGGAAGTCGGCGATGCCGTGCAGTGCCCTGAGGAGGGGCGAGGGGCGTTGGCCCGCCAGCTCCGCTTCGGCCACTTTCAGGCCGATGCCGAGCGCCCACTGGTAGGCCTTGCGGCCGATCCAGGTCGCTTCCTTCATGCGGATGGCGATGCCGGAATAGAAGCGCTCCCAGATGCGCGGCACGGCGAAGAAGGTGGTCGGCGCCACCTCGCGGATGTTGTCGGGCACCGTCTCGGCGCTCTCGGCGAAGTTGGCGATGGCGCCCGAGCGCAGCGGCAGGAAGGCGGTGAAGGTGCGCTCGGCGATGTGGCAGAGCGGCAGGAAGGCGAGCTGCTCGTCGTCGGTGCCGAGCGGGATGAAGGCGTCGGCGTTGCGCATCTGGAAGACGACGTTGCGGTGCGACAGCATCGCGCCCTTGGCGGGGCCGGTGGTCCCCGACGTGTAGACCAGCAGGGCGAGCTGATCGGCCTGGGAGCCCGCGACCAGCTCTTCCCACAGGCCGGGATGCGCCGCGTCGTGCTCGCGGCCGAGCGCCAGGAGATCGTCGAACGGCATGATCAGCGGATCGCTGAAATCGGCCAGGCCTTCCATGTCGAAGACGAAGACCTTGGCGATCATCCTGGTGATCTGGGGGCAGCGCCCGCGCACCTCGATGAACTTGTCGAGCTGCTCGTCGTTCTCGACGAACAGGAAGCGCGAACGGCTGTCGTTCAGGATGTAGTCGACTTGCTTGGCCGAGTCGGTCGGATAGATGCCGTTGCTCACACCGCCGGCGCCCATCGTGCCCATGTCGGCGTAGAGCCACTCGGGCACGGTGTCGGCCAGGATCGACACGACCTCGCCGCGCGCGAGGCCGAGCTTGGCGAGGCCCATGCCGGTCCAGCGCGCGCGCTGGCCATAGTCGCGCCACGACGTCGCGCGCCAGATGCCGAGATCCTTTTCGCGGAAGGCGGTGCGGCCGTCACGCGCCTTCACCTGGTGCCAGAACAGCTTGGGAATCGTGTCGCAGCCTTCGATCTCGATGCGTTCGCAGGCCTCCAGCATCGCTTGCTCCCTCATCGCCCTGTCTTCCCTATCGCCATGTCTTGCGCTTCTTCCAGCGCCGCTGTCCTCGCGCGCCCTGTTCCTTGATGCCGAGATAGAATTCCTTGATGTCTTCCTTTTCCATCAGCCGCGCGCAGGTGTCGGCCATGACGATGCGGCCGACTTCGAGCACGTAGCCGAAATCGGCGGTCTGCAGCGCCATGTTGGCATTCTGCTCGACCAGCAGGATGGTGACGCCGCGCTCGCGGTTGATGCGCACGACGATGTCGAAGATGTCCTTCACCAGCTTGGGGCTCAGGCCGAGCGACGGCTCGTCGAGCAGCATCAGCCTGGGCCGCGCCATCAACGCCCGGCTGATCGCCAGCATCTGCTGCTCGCCGCCCGACAGCGAACCGGCGCGCTGGTCGGCGCGTTCGCGCAACACCGGGAAGTAGCCGAACACCGCCTCGAGATCCTGGGCGACGCCGCCGGCGTCGCGCCGGGTATAGGCGCCCATGCGCAGGTTCTCGCGCACGCTCAGGAAGGGGAAGACCTCGCGGCCCTCGGGCACGTGGCTGACGCCCAGCCGCATCACCTTGTCGGGATCCATGCGCCGGATCTCCTGGCCCTCGAAGACGACGCTGCCTTTCTGCGGGTCCATGACGCCGCATATCGTCTTGAGCACGGTGGTCTTGCCGGCGCCGTTGGCCCCCAGGATGGTGACGATGCCACCCTTCGGGACTTCGAAGGAGACGCCGCGGATCGCCATGATCGGCCCGTAGTAGGTCTCAATGTTGGTGACCTTGAGGATGGGGTCCGCGGTCATGAAGCGCTTCCCATCTTTGCCTCCCCCGTCTTACGGGGGAGGTGCCCCCGAAGGGGGCGGAGGGGGAAGGCCCCAAAGACGATGCTTGAAGATTTCAGATCTGGAATCGGCAGAGAACTCGACTGGGGCTCTCCCCCTCCGGCCCTGCGGGCCACCTCCCCCGTAAGACGGGGGAGGAAGATGAGTGGCGTCACCATCCCCTCATCCTCCCAGATACGCGCGGATGACTTCGGGGTGGGCCTGGACCTCGGCTGGCGTGCCCATGGCGAGCGGGCGGCCGTAGTTCAGCGCCAGGACGCGATCGGACACCGCCGACACCAGGCTCATGTCGTGCTCGACCATCAGCACCGTGATGCCCAGCAGGTCGCGGATGTCCTGGATCCAGAAGGCCATGTCCTCGGTCTCCTCGACATTGAGGCCGGACGACGGCTCGTCGAGCAGCAGCAGCCGGGGATCGGTGCAGAGCGCGCGCGCCAGCTCCGTCACCTTGCGCACGCCATAGGGCAGGTTGACGATCAGGCTGTCGCGATATTGCTGCAGGTCGAGGAAGTCGATGGCCTTCTCGACGGCCTCGCGGTGCTCGATCTCCATGCGTCGCACCGACGGCAGGAACAGGAGCTCGGAGAAGAAGCCCGACTTCTTGTGGGCATGGCGTGCCAGCAGCAGATTCTGCAGCAGCGTCGCATGCTCGAACAGCTCGATGTTCTGGAAGGTGCGGGCGATGCCCAGCGCCGCGATCTGGTGCGGCGGCACGTTGGTGATGTCGGTGCCGTTGAAGCTGAGGCGGCCCGCGGTCGGCTCGTAGATGCGGCTCACCAGGTTGAAGATGGTGGTCTTGCCGGCGCCGTTGGGGCCGATGATGGTGAAGACCTCGCCCTGCTCGACAGCGAAGCTCACGCCGTCGACGGCGCGGATGCCGCCGAAATGGATCGAGAGCTGGTCGGCCTCGAAGAAGCTCATCGCAGCCGCTCCGACCGCATGTAGCTCTTCTGCCGCTTGAAGGTGGCGGCCTTGTACATCGGGAAGGTCGAGAAGAAGAGCCTGATTTTCAGCCAGCGTCCGTAGATGCCGAGCGGCTCGAGCAGGATCACCAGCACCAGGATAAGGCCGAAGATGCCGGCCTCGACGCCGGGCTTCTTGAGGAAGTTGCCGATAAGCTCGCCCACCACGCCGATCGCCGCGATGCCGGTGGTCGACGCCGCGTCGGCCATGCTGTCGGGGATCGAATCGCGCAGGATGGCGATGACGGGCGGCAGGAGGGCGACGAAGATGGCGCCGAACACCGCGCCGTGCAGCGAACCCAGCCCGCCCACGATCACCAGCAGCAGGAACTGGATCGACAGCAGGATGGTGAAGATGTCGGGCGCCAGGTAGGCGATCTTGTGCGCGAACAGCGCGCCCGCCAGCCCCATCAGCGCGGCCGAGTAGGCGAAGGCTATCGACTTGTAGATCGCCAGGTTGACGCCCATCGACTGGGCGGCGATCTCGCTGTCGCGGATGGCGATCCAGGCGCGGCCGGTGGGCGAGCGCAGGAGGTTGCGCGTCAGCCACAGCGCCAGCACGAGGAAGAACAGGCAGAGGTAATAGAACGACCGGTCGTCCTCGAAGGGCACGCCGAAGATGACGGGCTTGGCCACCGGCATGCCGGCAAAGCCGTGCGTCACCGACTCCCAGCGGCTGAACACTTCCTGGATGATCACCGCGAAGGCGAGCGTGGCGATGGCGAGGTAGATGCCGGTCATGCGCAGCGCCGGCAAGCCGACGACCAGGCCGCTCGCGGTGGTGATCAGCACCGCCAGGACCAGCGACACCACCCAGGGCATGCCGTGCTGCAGGAAGAAGGCGTGCGCGTAGGCGCCGATGCCGAGGAACGCGGCATGCCCCAGCGAGACCAGGCCGGTGTAGCCCACCAGCACCATCAGCGAGATGCCGCCGATCGCGTAGATGAACACCCAGGTCGTCTCGCCGACATAGTATTCGGAGAGCATCACGGGCAGCGCGAGCGCCGCCACGGCCAAAAGCCCGTACCAGGAGGCGGCGACCTTGTCGCGGAACAGGCGAATGTCCTGGCCGTAGGACGTCTTGAACTGGAACCGCATGGTCCGCGCCTACACTTTCTTGCGCGTCATCATGCCGAACAGGCCCTGCGGCCGGACCGCCAGCATGACCAGCAGGACGATGTAGGGCGCCGTGTCCTTGAAGCCGTCGGGCAGGGTGGCGCCGGCATAGAGCTCGATGAGGCCGATCACGATGCCGCCGACCAGCGCGCCGGGGATCGAGCCGAAGCCGCCCAGCACGGCCGCCGCGAAGGCTTTTAGCGCGACGGCGAGGCCCATGTTGATATCGATCAATGTAACCGGGGCGAGCAGCACGCCGGCCGCGGCGGCGACGCCCGCCGAGATCGCCCAGATCAGGGAGAAGATCATCTTCACCGGGATGCCCATGTAGTAGGCGGCGAGCTGGTTCTGCGAGGTCGCCTGCATGGCGATGCCCAGGCGCGTGTGATTGAAGAAGGCATAGAGGGCGCCGCACAGGATCAGCGTGCCGATGATGATCGACAGGTACTGGTGGCTGAGCGTGACGCCGCCCACCTGGGTGACGCCGCCGAACGGCGTCGGCAGGGTGTAGATCTCCGAGCCCCAGGTGACGCTGGCGAAGGTGCGGAACATGGCGCCGAGCCCGATCGTTAGCATGACCACGGCGAACTGCGGCTGGCCGATCACCTGGCGCAGCACCACCTTGTCGAGCAGTGCGCCGAGTGCGCCGATCGCCACCACGGCGATGGCGAAGGCGAGCCAGTAGTCGAGCCCCCACCACACCACCGCCATGTAGGCGACGAAGGCGCCCAGCATGAGCAGATCGCCCTGGGCGAAGTTGACCAGCTCGGTCGCCTTGTAGATCAGCACGAATCCCAGCGCGACAAGGCCGTAGATGCAGCCGACCGCAAGCCCATTGAGTGTGAGTTGCAGAAAAATAACCAGTTTCCGTCCCCTGCAGCCGAGCGGTCTAGCGCCGCTTCGTTGGCTGCAAATATGAACGGCTGTTCAGCGCTGTCAACGCGCTATGAGATGATCTTATAAAGTGTAACAACCGGATCGGAGGAGGCCCCGATGGCCGTTGTCGATTCACACAAGCCGCATCTGCCCGATTTTGCGCCAGCGAGCCCGTTCTACACCGAAGAACACGAGGCCTTCCGCAACACCGTCCGCCGCTTCGTCGAGCGCGAAATCATGCCCCATGTCGACCAGTGGGACGAGGCCGAGGAATTCCCGCGCGAGCTCTACCGCAAGGCTTCGGCCGCCGGCCTGCTGCAACTCGGCTTCCCCGAGGAATATGGCGGCGTGCCGACCGATCTTTTCTTCGACATCATCAAGGCCCTGGAGATGGCGCGCCATGGCAGCGGCGGGGTGAACGCCAGCCTCAACAGCCACACGATCGGGTGCCCGCCCATCGCAGCCCTCGGGCCGGAATGGATGAAGCGCAAGGTCCTGCCGGAGGTGCTGGCCGGCGAGAAGATCAGCGCGCTTGCCATCACCGAGCCGTCGGGCGGCTCCGACGTCGCCAGCCTGAAGACCACGGCGCGCCGCGAGGGTGATCATTACGTGGTCAATGGCTCCAAGATGTTCATCACCTCGGGCATGCGCGCCGACTACTACACCGTCGCCGTGCGCACCGGCGGTCCGGGCGCGGGCGGCGTCTCGCTGCTGCTGATCGAGCGCGACCGCGAGGGCTTCGGGCGCACCAAGCTCAAGAAGATGGGCTGGTGGGCCTCCGACACCGCCCAGCTCTTCTTCGACAATGTGAAGGTACCGGTGGAGAACCTGATCGGCGTCGAGAACAAGGGCTTCATCGGCATCATGCTGAACTTCAACCAGGAGCGGCTCGGCATGGCGGCCGGCGCCTGCGGCTACGCCAAGGTCTGCCTCGACGAGGCGATTGCCTATGCCCGCGAACGGCACACTTTTGGCAAGCCGCTGGTCGCTAACCAGGTGGTGCGCCATCGCCTGGTCGACATGGCGATGAGGATCAATGCGGTGAAGTCGACGCTCGAATTGCTGGCGTGGCGCGTGGGCCAGGGCGAAAAGCCCGTGGCGGAGATCTGCATGCTGAAGAATCTCGCGACCTCGACCCTGGAATTCTGCGCCAACGAGGCCATGCAGGTCTTCGGCGGCGCGGGCTACCTGCGCGGCGCCAAGGTCGAGCGCATCTATCGCGAGACCAAGGTGATGTCGATCGGCGGCGGCTCGGTCGAGATCATGAAGGACCTCGCGGCGCGGCAGATGGGTCTTTGATTCCGCCATCCCGAGCGAAGCCGCCCAAGGGGCGGCGTAGCCGAGGGACCTCGTCTTGTCGCCGAAGCAAGAGAACAGGTCCCTCCACCGCGCCTCGCGGAGCCTGCCCCGAGCGAAGTCGAGGGGCTCGGCTCCGGTCGGGATGACGGAAGTTTTGGTCAAATGCGATAGCCCTGCCACTTCGTGGGGAGGGAGAGTAGGAGTAGAAGGTGACCAATTCGCCCCCCAGTCCCTTGGCCGACCGCGAGCAGCGTCTGGCGCTCTTCCAGATGTGGTTCTCCGACACCATCCCGCATAGCAAGGCGCTCGGCATCAAGATCGTCGACGCGCGGCGCGGCTTTGCCTCGATGCGGCTCGAGTGGCGGGAGGAGCTGGTCGGCAATCCCGAGACCGGCGTGCTGGCCGGCGGACCGCTGACCGCGCTGCTCGATGGATGCTGCGGCATGTCGGTGGCGACCTTGCTCAAGGAGCCCAAGCCGTTCGCCACGCTCGACCTCCGCATCGACTATGTGAAGCCCGCGACGCCCGGCCAGGCGGTGATCGCCGAGGCGGAATGCTACCGCATCACGCACTCGGTCGCCTTCACCCGCGCCTTCGCCCATCACGGCGACGCCAAGGACCCGATCGCCGCCGCCGCCGGCACCTTCATGCTGGGCACCAAGGGCGAGGTCACGCGTCCGCAGTCGATCGGCGGAGAGGTGATGGGCCTGGTGACCAAGCCATGAGCGCGCTGCTGCAACGCCTGGCCGAAGTGCGCAAATCGGGCGAGGTGGCACGGCTGGCCGAGGCGATCCCCTATGCGCGCTGGATGCGGATCGCGCCGGAGAACGGCACGGGCGAGCTTTTGACCCGCATGCGCTATCACGACGACCTTATCGGAAACACGTTCCTGCCAGCGATCCATGGCGGCACGCTCGGCGCCATGCTGGAGATGGCGGCGATCTTCCACGTGCCGTGGGACACCGAGACC
>Ga0193729_1001891_pt1 | contig 10571 bp, 9 predicted proteins | sample U1c2metaG_FD_143036 | JGI IMG/M metagenome (GOLD analysis project Ga0193729, IMG submission 143036) | Soil microbial communities from a riparian zone of the East river system, Colorado, United States - U1c2 | ecosystem: Environmental > Terrestrial > Soil > Riparian zone | place: USA: East River... | reverse complement strand
GAATTTCCAGAGGTCCGCTCCCTAGGATCGCAGCTTGAAGCGCTGGATTTTGCCGGTCGCGGTCTTGGGCAGCTCGGGCACGTACTCGACCCAGCGCGGGTATTTGTACGGCGCCAGCGTTTTCTTGCAGAGCGCCATCAGCTCGTCGGTCAGGGCCGCGCCGCCGCCACCGGCCTGCTTCAGCACGACGATGGCCTTGGGCTTGATCAGCGCGTCGGCGTCGGCGTGGCCCACGACGGCGGCCTCGAGCACGGCAGGATGGCCGACCAGGCAGTTCTCGATCTCGACCGGCGAGCACCAGATGCCGCCCACTTTCAGCATGTCGTCGCTGCGGCCGTCATAGATCAGGTAGCCGTCGGGATCTTCGCGGTAGGTGTCGCCGGTGTTGAGCCAGCCGCCGACCATGGTCTCGGCGGTCTTCTCCGGCTTGTTCCAGTAATACTTGGCCGCCGATTCCGAGCGGATCCACAGCCGGCCGCTGTCGCCCTTCGGCACCGGCTGGCCGGCGTCGTCGAGGATCTTCACCTCGTAGCCGGGCACCGGCTTGCCGCTGGTACCCGGACGGTGATCTTTCAGGCTGTTGCCGATGAAGATGTGCAGGCATTCGGTCGAGCCGATGCCGTCCAGGATCACCGTGCCGGTCTTCTCCTTCCAGCGGCGGAACATGTCGGCCGGCAGCGCCTCGCCGGCCGAGACGCACGCCTTGACGCTGTCGAGCTTGCGCGGGGCGGCCTCGAGCGCCACCAGCAGGGCGGCGTAGAGCGTTGGCACGCCGTAGTAGAAGGTGGGCTTGAATTTGTCGATGTTCTCGAAGGTCGTGTCGGGCGTCGGCCGGCGGTCGTCGAGGATGGCGGTGCCTCCGGTCCACAGCGGGAAGGTCATGGCGTTGCCCATGCCGTAGGCGAAGAAGAGCTTGGCGGCCGAATAGCAGATGTCCTGCTCGGTGACGCCCAGCACGCGCACGCCATAGAGCTCGCTGGTCACCACCATGTCGCGATGGCCATGGACGGCGCCCTTGGGTCGGCCGGTCGAGCCGGAGGAGTAGAGCCAGAAGCAGTCGTCGGTGGGGGCGGCGAGATGCGGGTCGAGTTTGGCCGAAGCCTTCGCCATTTCGTCGAGGAAGGCATCGACCGTCAGTGCCTTGACGGGGGCCTGCTTCAATGCCGGTTCGATTTCGCCCGCGAACTCCGTGGAGTAGACGACGAGTCCGCAGCCCGAATCCTCGAACATGTAGGCGTAGTCCGGCGCGCGCAGCAGCGTGTTGGGCGGCACCGCCACGATGCCGGCCTTGATGGCGCCCCAGAAGAGATAGAAGAACGCCGGGCAATCCTTCACCACCATCAGCAGCCGATCGCCGGGCTTCAGGCCGAGCGCCAGCAGCGCGTTGCCGGCGCGGTTCACCCGCTCGGCGAGCTCGGCATAGGTGACGGTCTCGTGAGCGGTGCGGATCGCGGCCTTGGCGCCGCGACCTTCGCCCAGGTGCCGGTCGATGAACGGTACGGCGACATTGAAACGGTCGGGTAGCTTCACCCGGAGGTCGGTGCTGAAGGAGATACCGGAGGGGAGTGCCATAGGCGGACCTGCCACGAATTCTGTCGAACCCTCATGTAGCCCAAGCCGGCGCCGGATGGCAGTCGGATCGCGCCGAAGATCGAGGATGGCAGTGACGAAGACGTAGCGAGCATTCGACCGATAGAAAACCCCAAGAGACCACTGCTCCAGCACCGCCTTTCGAAGTGTGCGCCCAAAGGGCGCGTGCAGCTGGGGAAACTCGGAGATCAAGTTCAACAGACGCGCCAGCTCGCTGGCAAGTTGCTCTTCGGCACCTGGCCTGGCATCGCGCAGATACGACAGGCGCTCCCCCAGTTCGCGCGCCGCCGCTTTGCCGAGGATGATTGCGCGCTTCACCCGCGCTTGCGACGAAGCTCCTCGAGAAAATCCTCCCAGGGAATGCCTTTCGAAGGATCCCGCTCGAGCTCATCGGCGCGTCGTTCCAGTTCCGCGATCACCTCGGGATCGAGCCCGTGATCCATATCGAGGGCTTGCGTTGCCAACTCGTCTCCGCGACCGGCATCTTCCAGAATGCTGATCCAGAGACGATCGATAAGCGCCAAGCGTTCTTCGACGCTCAAGGTGTTGGGATCGAAGTCGGTGGCGGCCATGACGCTATTCTAATCGCGTCCCTTTGGAACGGCCAGCCACTGTGAGTTGAGCTTGGCCTACGACGCCTTCACCGGCACCTGGAAGGACGTTGCAGGGCTCTCGTGTAGCCTAAGCCGGTGCCAAATGGCAGAGTGACCGGATCGCGGTGCATCGTGAAGGGGGCGAAAAATGCCGGTCATTGACTACGCGGCGCTACAGGAATTCCCCATGCGGGCCGGGATCACCGGCAAGTGGATCGTTGGCCACGAGCACGGGTCGACAGCGCTGAGCGTGCTCTCCAACACCGTGCAGCCCGACGTCGCCGTGCCGCGGCATTTTCATGAGTATGAAGAGGTGATTCTCGTCGAGACGGGGCAGGTCTGGGTCGAACTGGACAAGGTCCGGCTGACGGCGGTCCCCGGGCAGTCCGTCATCATTCCACCGCACACGCCCCATGCCTGGGGGACCGTGGGGCCGGGCACCGCGCGCGTCCTCTTCATCTGGCCGGTGCTGGAGCCCTTCGCCCCGGGCAAGAGCACCTACCTCGAAGGCGCGCCTCCCGCGGTGAGCTGAAAAAGGGGCGCCGTGGTCCTTTCGGGCGCGCAGCAGCCGCCCTTGTGCAGGGCGGCTGCCGATCGCGGGCGTGACCGACCTCAGTCGGCCGATTTCATCATCTGGACGCGGGAGACGCCTTCCGCCGTTTCCATGCCGACCGGCTTCAGCCGGACGACCGTCGCGCGCACGGTCACGCTGTTGCCGCTGGCGATGGTGTAGGTCTTCGCCTGCTTGTCGTCGTCTTCATCCTCGTCGTCGTCCTCGTCTTCGGCTTCATCGTCGGAGTCTTCTTTCTCCTCCGATTCCTCTTCGGACGCCTCTTCCTCTTCTTCTTCCTCCTCCTCGTCCGCGAGCTCGGCCGCTTCCAAGGAGGTGAAGCAATGCAGGACGACCGCACCGCTACGGACCTCGACGGTCGTCAGGGTCGTGTAGGCATCGTCGTTCACGTCGACGATGGTGCTGTTGGCCATGTGCGGGTCGTCACTGCGTAACCGGAAGATGCCGGTCGCCGCGTCGGAAAGTGTCGTGTTGTCCATGCTGCTGTCCCTTCACTACGGCGGCAGGAATGCTCCTCAGTCCGCCTCCTGCGGGTACTAGCAGCCCGAACTTTGCGATAAATTGACCCGCAAACGAAGTTTCGGCGTCGGTTGAGAGTCGGTCCCTCGATTCATGAACAGGGGATTTGTGGCCAACGCGTTACACATCGGTGTCTTCGGCTCAGAGCTTGCCTGCCGTCAATTGAACCGCACGTATTCGAAATCGGCGGCCTGGCCGTTGATGCCGCGCGCCGGCGGGGCGATCCAGTGGGCGAACTTGCCGGGCTGCGCCACGGCCGGACCCATCAGCGAGGTGACGTAAGCGCGGTCTTCGTCGGTCGGCAGCCACTTGGCCTCGTTCGCCTTCCACTCGGCCTCGCTCAGCACCGTGCCGTCGGGCGACACGCGCGAGCCGGTGAAAGCGCCGATGCGTCGGTCGAAGCCGCGGTGCGGCAGCTTCATCTCGAAATTGACGCCGGCCTTTTCGATGATCTTGTTCCAGCGCAGCACGCCCCGCGCGCAATCCTCGATGTAGTCCTGGCGCAGCCGCTCGTTCAGCGCCTGCAGCGCCGGCACGGCCTTCCTGACGATGCGGCCGTCCTCGATGGTCTCGATCTCGTAGCTCGAGCCGGTGAGAAGATGGTCATCGTCGATGCGGGTCTCGAGGAAGCGGCCCTTCACGCCCATCGTGTAGTAGTTGGCGGCGTTGGTGGAGGCCTCCTGGCCGAACAGGTCGAGCGATACCGAGAAGTGGAAGTTGAGGTACTTCTGCATCGTCGGCAGGTCGATGGCGCCCAGTGCGCGGACGTCGTCGGTCTTGTGCTCCTTCATCAGCTCGCAGGTGCGCTGGATGATGCGGCTGATGCCGGTCTCGCCCACGAACATGTGGTGCGCTTCCTCGGTCAGCATGAAGCGGCAGGAGCGCGCCAGTGGATCGAAGCCTGATTCAGCGAGCGAGGCGAGCTGGTACTTGCCGTCGCGATCGGTGAAGAAGGTGAACATGAAGAAGGAGAGCCAGTCCGGCGTCTGCTCGTTGAAGGCGCCCAGGATGCGCGGCTTGTCGGGATCGCCGGAATGGCGCTCCAGCAAGGCCTCGGCCTCCTCGCGTCCGTCGCGGCCGAAATAGGCGTGCAGCAGGTAGACCATCGCCCACAGGTGACGGCCTTCCTCGACGTTGATCTGGAAGAGGTTGCGCAGGTCGTAGAGCGAAGGCGCGGTCTTGCCCAAAAGGCGCTGCTGCTCGACGCTTGCGGGTTCGGTGTCGCCTTGGGTCACGATCAGGCGCCGCAGCGTCGAGCGCAATTCGCCCGGCACGTCCTGCCAGGCGGGCTTGCCCTTGCTGTCGCCATAGGCGATCTGCCGGTTGGGATCCTGGCCGGCGAGGAAGATGCCCCAGCGATAGTCCGGCATTTTCACATAGCCGAAATTGGCCCAGCCGTTGGCGTCGACCGAGACGGCCGTCCGCAGATAGACATCGAAGGCCTGTGCGCCGTCCGGTCCCATGTCCTTCCACCAGTCGAGGAAGCGCGGCTGCCAGTTCTCCAGCGCGCGCTGCAGGCGCCGATCGCTGCCGAGATCGACGTTGTTGGGAATGAGCTGGCTGTAGTCGATAGCCATGATTGCCTCCTTAAGCCCGCTTGCGGTCGTATTTGCTTTGCTTGCCCGTGCCGTAGAGTTTCAGCGCGCCCTCGGGGCCGGTCGCGTTGGGGCGCTGGAAGATCCAGTTCTGCCAGGCCGACAGGCGGGCGAAGATCTTGGTCTCCATGGTCTCCGGCCCGGCGAAGCGCAGATTGGCTTCCATGCCTATAAGTCCGTCGGGTGAGAAGCCGGCGCGTTCCTCGAGCACGAGCCGCACCTCGTCTTCCCAGTCGATGTCGTCCGGCGTGAAGGTTACCAGGCCCAGCACGTCGGCCGATTCGGCATCGAGTGCCTCGCCGATCTCGTCCTTCAGTTCGTCGACGTGCTTGGGTTCGGCGAGGAAGCGGCTGGCGAGCCGGGTCAGGCCGTTGCCCATGGGGTAGGGGCCGAAATTCATCGTCGTCAGCCTCACGGCCGCCGCGGGCAGGTTCGAGCCCTCGAATACCCCGTCCAGCATGTAGGATCGGTCTGACGCCAGCACGAGTTCGAACAGCGTACCGGCGAAGCACGAGCCGGGCTCGACCAGCGCAATCAGGCTGCGCGAACTGACATCGAGCCGCTTCAGGGTGCGCTTCCAGTAGAGCACGATCTCGCGCACCAGCCAGTTCGCGGCCTCCTTGGCGAGCAGCGCATCATAGGCCTCGACCAGCGCGGCATCGCCCTGGCTTTGCAGCACCCAGGTGCCGATCTCGGTCTCGTTGAGGCGGAGATGCATCATGGCATCGTCGAGGTCGCGCGCGAGCGCGAGCGGCCAGAAAGCGGCGCCCTGGGCCTGGAGGGCGCCGGCATCGGCCGGCGGCTGGGCGGCGGGGCCGTTCACGCGCAGGCGCGCCGCGCGGCGCTCGCGGTCGATCTCGACGGTGAGCGTGCCGTAGCGGATCGTGTCGCCCTCGATGCTGCGCTCGACCGGCGGCAGGGCGATGCCCTTGGCGTCCTTCGGGCGGCTCGACTTGGCGGCGACTTCGTCGGCGATCTTCTTCGTCTCGTCGACAAGCTTGCTGGGCGGGATCAATTTGTCGACCAGCCGCCATTCGCGGGCGCGCTTGCCGCGCACGCCTTCGGCGGTCGTGCAGAAGAAGTCGGCGTGGTCGCGCCGCACCATCCGCTTGTCGACCAGTCGCGTCAGCCCACCGGTGCCGGGCAGCACAGCGAGCAGCGGCAGCTCGGGCAGCGAGACCGCGCTCGAGCCGTCGTCGGCCAGCAGGATCTGTTCGCAGGCCAATGCCAGCTCGTAGCCACCGCCGGCGGCAATGCCGTTGATCGAGCAGATGTAGCTTTGCCCCGAATGCTCGGTGGCGTCCTCGATGGCCAGGCGCGTCTCGTTGGTGAACTTGCAGAAGTTCACCTTGTGGTCATGCGTGCTGAGACCCAGCATGTTGATGTTGGCGCCCGAGCAGAAGATGCGGTCGCGTTGCGAGCGGATCACGACGGCGCCGATCTCGGGATGCTCGAAGCGCAGGCGCTGGACCGCGTCTGCCAGCTCGATGTCGACGCCGAGATCGTAGGAGTTGAGCTTGAGCTTGTAGCCAGGCTTGAGGCCGGCATCCTCATTCACGTCCATGGTGAGATAGGCGACGCCACTTTCGGTGCTGAGCTTCCAATGCCGATAGCGGTCGGGCGAGGTGCGGAAGTCGATCGGGGCGGCTTCGGCCATGGCGTTCCCTATTTGCGTAATTCGGTACTGAAATACCTATTTACTTTCCCCGCTGCAAGCGCATTCTACTGACAAATATGGTCGCGATCCGTCCCGCTCAAGCCACTGATCTAGAAGCGATTTCAGCGCTGGATGCGCGGCTGACCGGCTCGAACAAGCCCGCTTACTGGCAGGAGATGCTGGCGCCCGAGCGGCATTTCCTGGTGGCCGAGACCGACAAAGGCGCGCTGGCGGGCTTCATCGCGGGCGAGGTCCGCGCCTGGGAATTCGGCCAGCCGGCGGCGGGCTGGGTGTTCGCCATCCAGATCGATCCCAAGCTGCGCCAGCGCGGCGTTGGCAGCCAGCTGTTCGACGCGCTGGTCGCGCGCTTCAAGGAAGAAGGCGTCACACGCGTGCGCACCTTGGTCGATCGCAAGGACCATCTGATCCTGTCCTTCTTTCGGGCGCAGGGCATGGTGGCGGGACCCTCCTTGCAGCTCGACAAGGAACTGCTGTGAAGCTGCAGACGGCGACGCGGCTCGGCCTCTACGCCACGCTCGAGCTGGCGCGCGAGCCCGATCGCACTCTGTCGTCTGCCGACCTCGCCGAGCGATTCGGCGTCTCTAGTCATCATCTTGCCAAGGTGCTGCGCACCCTGTCGGCTGCGGGCCTGGTGCAGGGCGGCCGCGGCGCGACCGGCGGCTACCGCTTCACCGGCAATCGCCGCCGCACGACCCTGATGGACATCGTCGCCCTGTTCGAGCCGGCACCGGGACAACGGGCGAAAGAACCGGGCGAAGACACCGACATCGGCGGCGCATTGCAGCGCGTGCTCACGGAAATCGACGAGATCGCCGAGGCGACCTTGCGGTCGATCAGTTTGGAGACGATGCTGAAACCAGCGCGATGAGATTAAAACTTCTTGTCCTGTGCGCCATAATCGCCGGCAGCGCCTCTGCGGCAGCGCAGGCCGACGAGCAGCCACGCGCGTGCGTGCGCGACGGTGCGCCCAGTCAGGACTACGAGCAGGACGGCGCCAAGGAGTGGCCGCAGGAAGCCCAGCGCTTCAAGAGCAACGAACAAATGGTGTCGCGACGGCGCGATCGTCTGCGCCTGGCGCTGGACGGCGGCAAGACGGCCGAGCTGGTGGATTGCCCGTACGGCGCCGGCGCCTACCAATACCTCTATGAGCGGTACGATCAGGCCGGCCGCTTCTATGTGATCCGCACGCCCGCGCACGAGGACTTCTCCTACACGCTGGTGATGATGCGCACCGGCCGGCTGTTCACCGTCTATGGCGCGCCGGTGTGGGCGTCCGACAAGTCGAGGTTCCTGACCGTGGCGTGCTCGCTTCAGCCGCAGCGCGGCAGCCTCGCCATACAGGCGCCCGCTGACGACGGACTCAAGACGGAAGGCGAGATCGCGCTGCCCTGCGAGACAGAGAGCTGCTCGGCGCGCTGGGATCACCCATCATGGATCGCGGTGACGTGCACACCGCGCGAGGCGGGCAAGAAGGGCACGGAGTTCGTCGTGATTCGTGGCAATGACGGCACCTGGAAGAGGTTTGGACGCTGAGCTGCTCTTGCCGGACCGCGGGCCTCTAGGCCCGCCTCATAGTCTTGATCAAAAAGCGCCATGAGCGGGCCTGGAGGCCCGCGGTCCGGCAAGAGTCTACGACTTGCTCCAGCCGTCGCGCGTCTGCGGCAGCTTCTTCTTGAGGAGCGCTCCAGCCACGACGGTGCGCAGCACCTCGGCGGTGCCGCCGCCGATGGTGAACATGCGGACGTCGCGCGCCATGCGTTCGAGCGGCAGCTCGCGCGAATAGCCACGCGCGCCGAAGAACTGCAGCGCGTCGTTCACGACCTGGATGGCATTTTCCGATGTGAACACCTTGGCCTGCGCGGCCAGCAGCATGTCGGGAAAGCCGCCTTCGCCGCTCCTGGCGGCGTTGTAGACCAGCGCCTGCGCCGCCGAGAGCTTGATCGACATGTCGGCCAGCTTCCACTGCAGGCCCTGGAACTCGTTGATCGGCCGGCCGAACTGGTGGCGCTCCTCCGACCAGTCGAGCGCGAGCTGGTAGGCGCCCTGGGCGATGCCCAGAGCCACCGTCGCCGCACCGACCCGCTGGCTGTTGTAGGCCGTCATCAGGTCGGCGAAGCCCTTCTTCAGGCCGCGCGGCGGGATCACCAGGGCGGAGGGTGGCAGCTCCATCTCCTCGAAGTCGATCACCGCTTCGGGAATGCCGCGCAGACCCATGGTCGGCTCGCGCTTGGTGATTTTGAGCCCTACGGTCTCGTCCCGGATGGCTAAAAAGCCGCCGATGCCTTCCTCGTTGCCCTTCTCGTCGAAGACCTTGGCGAAGATCAGGTGCAGGCGCGAGACGCCGCCGCCGGTGATCCAGTGCTTGCGCCCGTTCACGACATAGCGGTTGCCTTTCTTGTCGGCGCGCGTGGTCATGCCGTTGGCATCCGAACCCGCCTCGGGCTCGGTGATGCAGATGGCGGGCTTGTCGCCCGCCAGCACCATGGCGGCCGCCATCTTCTTCTGCTCTTCCGAGCCGTAGGCCATGACCGCGCTGATCGCGCCCATGTTGGTCTCGACGGCGATGCGGCCGGTGACAGCGCAGGCCGCCGACAGCGCCTCGATGGCGAGCACGGCGTCGAGCCAGCCCTTGCCCTGCCCGCCATACTGCTCGGGGATCGTCATGCCGATCAGCTTGGCGTCTTTCAGCAGGTCGACATTGTCCCACGGGTACTGCTCGGTCCGGTCGACCTCCGCTGCCCTTTTGGTCACGGGACCGGCCGCCAGCTCACGGGCGCGGGCCTGCAGCTTCAACTGGTCGGACGACAATCCGGAGACGTTCATGAACTCGTTCCCTGCCCATTGGGGTCGACGCTGAAGATCGCGACGGCATCGCTGCGGCCGCGCACGGTGACGCTGCCGAGACCATGAAAGACAAAACGATCGCCGCAGGCCTCGCGCGTGCTCTCCGAGACCAGAATGGGCGTGCCGTATTGCTTGTTCAACTCTTCCAGCCGCGCCGCGAGATTCACGGTGTCGCCCAGCAGGGTGTAGCTCAGCCGCTGGCCGGCGCCGACCGAGCCGCCGATCACGTTGCCAGTGCTGATGCCGATCCTGGTATCGAGCGCCACGCCCTGGTCGCCGAAGATGCGGCTGGTGACGGCGCGCTGGATGTCGATGGCCGCCCGCACCGCGGCGACGGCGTGGTCTTCGCAGGCAAGCGGCATGTTGAACGAGGCGAACAGGCCGTCGCCGATGAAGGTGTTGACGACGCCGCCATGGGCGCGGATCGGCGCCAGCACGGTCTCGAGATAGTCGTTCAGCACCGCCACCAGCTCGTGCGGCGCCAGGTATTCGGCGATGGTGGTGAAGCCCGCAATGTCGGTAAACAGGATGGTGGCCTCGCCGGTCTCGCCGGCCAATGTGCCTTCGCCCTGGCGGCGCAGGATGGTCGAGGCCACGCTTTCGTCGACATAGCGGCCGAACGTTTCGCGGATCTGCACGCGCTCGCGCAGGTCCTGCACCATCCTGTTGAACTGTCCGGTCAGCTCGCCGACCTCGTCATTGGATGTGACCGGCACCTGGATGTCGAGCTTGCCTCCGGCGACCTCCGTCATGGCGCGCAACAACGTGCCGAACGGGCGCAGCAGCGAGCGGCCGATGAAAAAGGCGGAAATCGCCACACCGAGCAGTGCCGCGCTCACATCGACCAGGATCTCGTCCTGCAGGCGCGCGCCGTCATAGGAGAACAGGTCGACGACGATCGCCGCCAGCGGAACGATTGAGATCGCCAGCGACGCCACCACGAGCTTCAGCGTGTAGCGGCCGAAGAACAGGCTGAGGTTGCGGCCGTAATGGCGGAAGATGAAGTCGCAAAGCCCCATCAGGTAGTCGCTGACGACGAAATAGGTGTAGGTGAAATAGAAGACCGTCAGCACGATGCAGGTCGTGATCAAGTCGGCGACGGTCGGCTTGGACAGCAGGAGGTCGGTGGAATCGACCCAAAAGGGAGTGGACAGCCGAAACGCCGACACCGCAAAAGCCAG
>Ga0193729_1001890_pt1 | contig 10571 bp, 8 predicted proteins | sample U1c2metaG_FD_143036 | JGI IMG/M metagenome (GOLD analysis project Ga0193729, IMG submission 143036) | Soil microbial communities from a riparian zone of the East river system, Colorado, United States - U1c2 | ecosystem: Environmental > Terrestrial > Soil > Riparian zone | place: USA: East River... | reverse complement strand
CCGATAGATTGCCGTGCGCCATTCGCGTCCGTAGCCCGCTGAAGCGCGGTAGTCCAGATCGAGTACCACATAGCCCCGATGCGCCAACAAGTTGTTGAACATTTGCTCGCGGAAATAATAGGAATAGTGCAAATGCACGTCCTGCAAGTATCCGGCCCCATGAATGAACAACACCGCCGGCTTCTTCGCCGAAGCCTGACTGCTTGGGTCGCGATAGACCTTGGCGTAAATGACGCCGCCGAAATGCGTCGACGGAATTTTCACGATTTCGGGTGCGATCCAATTCATGGACTTGTAGTCGGCGGTACGTGTATCCGTCAATTCACGCGGCGTCCCGGAACCATCTGCTTTGACCACCGCAATTTGCGAACGCATGTACGGAGTCGAATGGGTCAGCAGCAATTGCTTGCCGCTGCGGTCTAATTCGGCGCTTTCGACTCCTTCGAGCCGCGTCAGCCTTGCCAAGGTTCCGCCGCTGCTGGGGACTCGATAAACATCGTACGAATAGGGCGCCGTCGCATTACTGAGCACATAAAACCAGCGGCCGTCCTCCGACAGCTGCGGGGCCGACACCTCGAATTGCCCGTGAGTCAGCGGCCGCGGCTCGCCATTCAACGCCTTGGTATACAAATGCGCAAAGCCCGACTCCTCGGATTCGTACCAGAGGGTGCGATTGTCGTTGAGCCAGCCGAACTCATTGAAAGATCGGTCGATCCACGCCGCATCGGTCAAGCGATGCTGCGCGACCAAGGCGTAGTGGGCCAGATCCACACTCACGAGCCACCGATCCTTGTGATCAATCGAGTACATCTGAATGCCGACAGCGCCGCCGTCGGCGCTCCAAATCACGTCTCCGCTGATCGCATCGGGTTCATCGCTGATCACCCAAACACCGCGCGTTTTCCCCTCGTTGCTTGCGGGCGGCTGTGCATTGGCCGGCGGCAGCAATTTGGCATTTTCTTCGCGGACGGATTTCAACGGGTCGTCGTGGATGCCCGGCAGGTTGTCCAAGGACAGGGCGTGCATCGTGTGGTCGGTAAGATTTAGCAGCATCAAAGATTGCGGCGCGGGCGGATTGCGCCCGACGCGCAATCGCTCCTTCTCGAATTCCTCGTAGCCGGATTCGGTCACATAGCGCGTGAGCTGGCCTTCCTTGCCTTTGACGTGCGCTTTAGGCTCGGTCACGACCATCAGCCAGCGCGCATCCGGCGACAGTTCGGTGCCGCGAATGACGACTTCATCGCCCAGATAAAACGGCAGCACCGGGCGCGTGACATCGCCCTTTTGCAGCTCCTCGTCATGCAGTCGAGCAGCCTCTTTTTCGTCATGCAATCTCTTCAAGGTCGAGAAGGTGCGCAACTGCATGTCGCGCAGGTCATCCGCGGCGGGCGGCGCATTCGGATCCTTTTCCGCTTTGACGATGGCGGCGGGGGTTGTGACGCCGCTGCCGAAGTCGTGCACGAACCAGTCGTTGTCGACGCGAAAGCTCAAGAGCCTTCCGTCCGCCGAGAAATGCGGATCCGCCTTGGTTTGCGGCGTGCGGGTGATTTGAGTCAAGCGGCCGCCGGCCAGCTCGCGAACGAAAATATCCTTGTTGCGAATGAACGCGGCGCGCTTGCCGGAGCGATCGTAAATTGCCGGCGCGTCGGCGTCGGCCATCGCAGCGGCGTCCACCACCTTATCTTTGCTGCTGACGGGATCGATCCGATGCAAATCACTGATGGGCGAGCCTGAGCGCTTCAGCGAGTAGTACACCGTGCGGCCGTCGGCCGACCAATACGCATCCCGCACCGCAGGTCCGATCCAATCTGGGTCCGCCATGATTTTTTCGAGAGACAGTCCCGGCTCCGCAGCGGTAGCGATATCACCCATGGCCGCAAAACCCACGACGACAACCGCCGCCGCAAGCACAGACAATAAATGTTTCATTGATTCCCGCCTGATTGAATTGTTCTCATCGTAGCGCAGGCAGGCGCCGCATTTCATCATTCATCCCGCGCGTACGCCTCAAGCACATAGTCGAGCTGCCGGCGCTGAGCGTGATTGAGCCGATTGCGTTGCCACTGCAACGCCGCCCGGCTTCAGGCGGTTTTTTTGCGCCCGTGCAACCGCGTCACCAGATCCGCTTCGCCGCTGCTCAATCCGAATTGCTGGGTCAGCCTGCCGGGATCGGTGCCGCGGCGGGCCGAATCGATTGCCTGATCAAAGGACTGCGCAGAACCTCGGAGTTCAAGCAGCACAACGCGATCGGCAACCCCGGCGTATTCCTGTTCGAGGAGTTTCACCCGTCGTCCCGTTTTCAAGCTGATGGAGGCGAGCTGTTCCAACTCGCGGCCCATCGCGGCCAGGCTCGATTCGACTTCCACGCAGCGTGCAGCCAGACGGCGGTTCGAACGTGACGTGACAAAAGCTGCCAGCATCGCGCAGAGTGCAAGCAGCAGGCCTGCGGCGCCGAGGATTGCATTGATACTCACCAGATTCATGAACATGTCAGGCGTACTCATCGATAAGTGATTTGGGCGGTCGCGGTGAATTCACTCATTGCATGACCTCGCTCATTCGGGTTTCGGTGTCTCGATTGGGACCGGTTTTGCCGGTTTCATGAGCACGGTTTTATCCAACTGCTCCGGCGGCACGCGGTAGAGCAACCGATTCGTCGCGCTGCTCGCGTCGGCCAATTCAACACCAGGTGCCACGGTCGCGGGGGTGGCGCTGGTGATCCTTGCCGTGGTTGTTTCAGCGGGCGATACCGCTTCCAGCACCAAAACCGCGACGCGCCGATTCGCATTGCGGCCCTCGCTCGAGTCGTTCGGTTGCCGCGGATGAAATTCTCCGAAGCCGACGATTTCGAGTCTCAAGGGTTCGATGCCCTGCTTGGTGAATTGATGCACCACGCTTGCGGCGCGCGCCGCCGACAATTCCCAATTGGATGGAAACGCGGCCGTGCGAATCGGCCGATCATCGGTATGGCCCTCGACCCGGATCGGATTGGGGAAAGGCTGCAAGACCTCCGCCAGTTTGTCCAGCACGGGTTCCGCGGTCGGTGAAAACGCGGCGGCGCCGCTTGGAAATAAGATGTCCGTGTTGATCTCGATTTCCAGCCACATATTTTCGCGCCGCACCGTGATCAGCTTGGCATCGATCAACGCGCGCATGGCGTCCTGCACCTGCCGCTCCATGCGAATCAAGGATCCGGAAGTATCCTGCGCGGGGACAATGGGAGCCGGGTTGCTCTGCTGAGACTTCACCTTGATGAGCGCGGTTGGGGTAATCCCGATCAACGGCTTGTCGCCGCCTTTGCCTTGCTCGGGCTCGCCGATGTTGACCGGCTGCATGCTCTTGGGCGCACCATTGAAGGCAGCAATCATCGCATCGGAGAGAACTCGAAACTTTCCCTCGTTGACCGACGACATCGCGTACATGACGGTGAACAACGCGAACAGCAGCGTCACCAGGTCGCCGTAGGGAATGGCCCAGGCTTCGTGATTCATGTGCTCTTCGTGCTTTTTCTTGCGGGCCATGGCGTGATGTTATTTGTGGAAGTAGCCCTGCAACTTCGATTCGATGTTGCGCGGATTCTCGCCCTGCGCAATAGCGATCAGTCCCTCGATGACCATGGTCCGCACCTGCGATTGGCCGTGAATCACGGCTTTCAACTTGTTGCCCATGGGCAGGAACAACAGATTGGCGAAAGCGATGCCGTAAATGGTGGCAATAAAGGCCGCCGCGATGCCGTGACCCAGTTTCGATGGATCGTTGAGGTTCTGCATGACCGCCATCAATCCCATCACCGCGCCGATGATGCCGAGCGTGGGCGAGTAAACGCCCATGGATTCGAATACCTTGGCGGCCTGGGTGTCGAAATGCTCCATGGTGTCCAGCTCGATTTCCATGCTGGAGCGGATCGCATCCGGCTCGCCGCCGTCCACCAAGGACTGCAGGCCTTTTTTCAGGAAGTCGTCCGTTTCGCCTTCGACCGCCGATTCCAATCCGAGCAAACCCTGCTTGCGCGCGATGTTGCTCCACTCGACTATTTTTTCGATCATGGCCGCGGGATTGTTCACCGGCGGTTTGAACACCCAGGAGACGATTTTCCAGGCCCGCAGGAATGTGGCCATGGGTGTCTGCACCAGGCTGGCGGCGAGCGTGCCCACGACGACAATGACGAATGCCGCGCTGCCGACCAGCGCGCCGGCGCTGCTGCCTTTGAGAATCGCGCCGCCGATGATCGCGATCAGCGCAAGCACGATGCCGATGATGCTTAAGATATCCATGGGATCAATTCGGCGACAGCCACTCCGCTAATCGGGCCCGCAAGCGCACCAGCGCCTGGCCATGAATCTGGCACACGCGGGATTCCGAAACCTCGAGCACTTCGCCGATTTCCCGCAAGTTCATGTCATCGTCGTAGTACAGAGAGAGCACCAGTTTCTCCCGCTCCGGCAACAGGTTGATGGCTGAGCTGAGCGCGCCGCGAAAACCGGCGTCCTCCATGTCATCCAGGGGACCCGGCCCATCGTCGCGCGCGTGATCGGCGGGGCTCGATTCATCCTCACTGGATCCCATTTGATCGAAACTGAACAACCGGCAACTCGCCGCGTCCTGCACCAGCTTGTGATATTCCTCGATGGAGACGCCGAGGCCCCCGGCAATATCGGTGGGCGTCGCATCCTGTCCTTTGGCGTTTTCGATCTTGCGAACGACATCCGCCATCTCCCGCATGTTTCGATGCACCGACCGCGGCGTCCAATCGGACTTGCGCACTTCGTCCAGCATGGCGCCGCGTATGCGGATGCCGGCGTAGGTCTCGAAATTAGCGCCCTTGGTGGCCGAGTAATGCTTGGCCGCGTCCAGAAGCCCGATCATCCCGGATTGGATCAAATCATCGACCTCCACATTCGGCGGCATGCGGCTGACCAGGTGATAGGCGATGCGCTTCACCAAATCGGCGTGTCGCAACACCAATTCCTGCTGCGGCACCTGATCGACGGGGACGTGATCGCCCGCAAGCGGCTTCGCGCCGCGTTTTTGGGTGTCCGTGTACTGTGTGCTTGCTCTCATTGCAATACCGTCGAGGGCGCAATCCTGGCCCCGACCATTCGTTCGACAAAGAACTCAAGATGACCGCGTGCTCCTTGGGGCACAGACCACTTATCGGCCTTGGAGGCCAGATTCTTGAGGGCAATGGAGGAAATTGATGCCGGGTAGGCATCGACGACGGCTGTCTGCCGTTGCACGGCGCGGCGCAGGTAGTCGTCGAACGGTACGGAACCGGCGAACTCCAGCGTCACATTGAGAAATCGGTCACAAACCCGGGCAATTTTCTGGAAAAGGTCGGGTCCTTCGCCGGAGCGGCGGGTCTGGTTCGCCAGAATCTGAAAGCGCTGCACACCGTGCTCGCGGCTCAGGACCTTGATCAGCGCATACGCATCGGTGATCGAAGCGGGCTCGTCGCAGACCACCACGACGACGTGATGCGCCGCCTGGCTGAAGGTCATGACGCTGTCGTGCAGCCCCGCCGCGGTATCCACCACCAAAACCTCGACCTGGTGATACAGATCGCTGAAGGCGCGGATGATCCCCGCGTGCTCGGCCGGCGACAGGCTCGCCATGCGTTTGACGCCGGATGCGGCAGGCACGATTTGCAGCCCGTGCGGTCCGGTGACAATCGCGTCTTCCAGCGAGCAGTCGCCCTGAATGACGTGACCCAGATGGAAGCGGGTGTGAAGTCCCAGCACCACATCCACATTGGCCAATCCCAAGTCGGCGTCCACCAGCATGACGTCGCGCCCCTGCGCAGCGATGGCCACGGCCAGATTGGCCGAAACCGTGGTCTTGCCCACCCCGCCCTTGCCGCCGGTCACCGCAATGACCTTCACGGGGCGCGAGGCGTTGAGCTCAGCCAAGGCTTCGACCCGATCAGGCGAAAGTCTGGAGTCACGCATGAGCGGATGCTCCGCCGAAATTACGGGCGAAGTAAGCTTCATCGCGCGGCGAGGGCGAGCGCTGACCCAGTTCCAGAGCCGCGCGCACCAGCCAGATTCGCTTGAGATGCGATGCGTGCAGGTCTTCCGGTACGCGCTGACCATTGCATACGTAGGCGATTTTCAGCTTGTGCCTGAGCACCGTGGAAATGGCGGCGCCGAGACTTGCCGCCTCATCCACCTTGGTCAGGATGCATGCCGCGGGCTTCACACGCACGAAGGCGCATACGATTTCATCGAGCGCCTGACCTTCGGCTTGTGCCGGAAGCGCCAGCAACACGCGCGCGCCTGAGGCGCCGTACTTCAGGGCCGACAATTGTTCGGTAAGACGCTCGTCGCGCGGTCCCATGCCGGCAGTGTCGATCAAAATCAGCTTCTTGGATTTGAGCCGCTCGAGCACGCGGAGCAATTCCTCGGCCCCGTTTGCGGCATGCATCGGCGCACCCAGAATACGGGCGTAGGTCATCAGTTGCTCGCGGGCCCCGATCCGGTAGCCGTCCGTGCTGACCAGCGCCAGGTCCTGACTGCCATGCTGCATGCACCAGCGCGCGGCGAGCTTGGCGATCGTCGTGGTCTTGCCGGCCCCGGTCGGACCTACTACGGCGGTAATACCGCCGGTGACACAGGTCGGATCGTTGACGATCGGAAGATGCTTGGCGAGCAGTGCAAGCGGGATGTGCGATGGATTCTCCAAGCTGGTGCGGCGCGGCGTGAGCGCCGCCAGCGCCATCGCCACGTCCGGTGCAATGTCCATGGCCGACAGCTCTTCCAGCACCCGCGCCTGCAAGGGCTCGCGCAGGCGCTTGTCGCTCCAAGTCATGCCGGCCAGGCCGGTCTCCACGACCCGCCGCAGATCCTGCAGTTCGCGCTGCATGGCACCGTAACCCATATCCAGCGCCGCTGATTGCTGCGGAGCGCGTTGCGCCATGGCGGCCGCTGCCGCCGGCGTCGGCCGCGGCATGCTCGCCGGCGCGGGCGCGGGAGTTGCGGTTCGCGGCGCCGCGGAGGCGATCGGCGCCTTGGGCGCTGCCGGCGCGATGATCGGCGCCGGCCGCTGCCGATTGGCGTCGGCGAACAAGGCTTCGTCGTAATCCACGGCCGCGATGACTTCGATACCGTCCTCGCCGCGTCGACTCGAAAGGATGACGGCATCCGGTCCTTGCTCTGCCCGCACTTGCGCAAGAGCCGCGCGCATGCTGACAGCCGTGTATCGCTTTATCTTCATGTCAATCTCCGTGAATCGAGCAAATCATCATCGGCCCACCGCGGCTATGACGCGGATGCGGCGGTTTTCCGGAATCTCGTTGTAGGCCAGTACCGCCAGCGAGGGCGTGGAATGGCGCATCAGTCGCGCAATCCAGGGACGAATTTTCGGGGCGACCAGCAGCACCGCCGGCTCGCCCGCGGCGTCCTGACGCCGCGCGCTGTCGCCGAGCGCCTGCTGAATTCTGTCGGCGAGCCCCGGCTCGAATCCCGGCGATGCGTCGCCGCCGGCCATCGAATCTTGCAGCACCTGCTCGAGCGCGGGATCCAACGTGATCACCGGCAATTCCTGGCGCAGTCCGCCGATGTTTTGCACGATGGTGCGGCCGAGCGCCACGCGCACTGCCGCCACCAGCGCCACCGGGTCTTGCGTCTTGGGCGCGAGTTCCGCGAGCGTCTCGCAGATGGTGCGCAGGTTGCGTATCGGCACGCGCTCCAACAACAAATACTGCAGCACTTTCACGACCACGCTCATCGGCAACAGCTTGGGCACCAAGTCCTCGATGAGCTTGGGCGCGGTTTTGCCCAGGCGATTGAGCAGCTGCTGCACTTCCTCGTGGCCCAACAGTTCATGCGCATGAGATTGCAGCAGATGACTCAAGTGAGTCGCGATGACGCTGCCGGCGTCCACCACGGTGTAGCCCTGAGCCTGTGCCTGATCGCGCCGCGACTTGTCGATCCAAATCGCGTCCAAGCCAAAGGCCGGATCCTTGGTCGCAGAGCCCGGCATGCTGCCCGTGACCTGTCCTGGATTGATGGCCATCTCGCGATCAGGAAACACTTCGGACTCGCCCACCGGCGCGCCGAGAATGGTGATGCGGTAGGAGTTTGGACCGAGCTCCAAGTTGTCGCGTATGTGCACGGCCTGAATCAGGAATCCCAAGTCTTCGGACAATTTTTTGCGTACGCCCTTGATGCGCCCCATGAGCTCTCCGCCCTGGTTGCGGTCGACCAACGGAATCAAGCGGTAGCCGACCTCCAGACCGATCAGGTCCACCGCTTCGACATCATCCCAGGACAGCTCTTTATGCTCCGCCGGAATCGCTTGCGCGGCGGCCGGCGCAATTGCGACGGCGGCTCTGGGCAGGGGACGCTTGCTCAAATAGTAAGCGCCGACGGCGCAAAGGGCGGCCATCGACAGAAATACGAAATTCGGCATTCCCGGAATGACGCCGAGCAGGGCCAGGATGCCGGCCGTGACGCCCAAGGCGCGGGGCTGGCCGAGCACCTGCGACATGATCTGTTGGCTCATGTCGTGCGGACGCGAGACGCGCGTGACCAAAATGGCCACGGCCACCGACAGCAGCAGCGCCGGTATCTGCGCCACCAGCCCATCGCCGATCGTGAGCAGCGCATAGGTGCGGCCGGCGTCGGCGAGCGACATGCCGTGCTGTGCGGCGCCGATGATGGTGCCGCCGAATAGATTGATGAATACGATCAGAATGCCGGCGATGGCGTCGCCGCGCACGAATTTACTGGCGCCGTCCATGGCACCGTAGAAATCGCCTTCCTCGCGAACTTCTTGCCGGCGAACGATGGCGTCGGCCTGCGTGATGATGCCGGCGTTCAAATCGGCGTCGATCGCCATTTGCCGGCCGGGCATCGCGTCCAATGTGAAGCGCGCGCTGACTTCGGAGATGCGCCCGGCGCCCTTGGTGATGACGACGAAGTTGATGATCACCAGCACCGTGAACACCACCATGCCCACCGCGTAGTTGCCGCCGACCACGAAATGGCCGAACGCGGCGATGACATGGCCCGCCGCCTGCCCGCCGGTGTGTCCGTTGATGAGCACGATGCGCGTCGAGGCAACGTTGAGACCGAGGCGCAGCAGCGTGGCGCCCAGCAGCACGGTCGGAAAGGTCGCGAATTCGAGCGCGCGCCGCACGTAGATCACGGCCAGCAAAATCATCAGCGACAGCGAAATATTGAAGGTGAAGAACACATCCAGGAGGAATGCCGGCAGCGGCAACACCATCATGGCGAGCACCACCATCACCAGCACGGGCACGCCCAAGCCGTTGCGGGCGAATTCGCCGAAGCTCGCTGCTGCTGCGCGCGCGCTCATGCGTCCAAGTACTCATCGCCGACGGTGGGATTGGGCCGCACGACGCGCGCCGCGACGGTGGGGTTCAAGGTGCGGACTCTGAAGATGTACGAGAGGATCTGAGCCACCGCCACATACAGTCCGCTCGGGATTTCCTTGTTCAAGTCCGTGGAGCGATACAGGGCGCGCGCCAGCTTCGGCGACTCGAATACCGGCACGCGATGTTCCTCGGCGATGCGTCGAATGTTTTGCGCCACCAGATCGACGCCCTTGGCGAGCACCACCGGCGCCCGCATTTTCTTCGGGTCGTACTTCAGCGCGACCGCAAAGTGCGTCGGGTTGACGATCAGCACATCGGCGGTCGGCACCTTGTGCATCATGCGGCGCCGCGCCAGCGTCTGTTGCATCTGGCGAATGCGCTGCTTGGTCTCGGGACGCCCGTCCATCTCCTTGGACTCGTCGCGCAATTCCTGGCGCGTCATGCGCAAACCGCGCTTGAACTGAAAGATCTGCAGGGGCACATCCACGATCGCCACCAGGGCGAGCGAAGCGCACAACCAGACGAAGGCCCAGCTCAAGAGGCCGGCGCCCCGGGAGATGGCGGCCCGCGGCGCCATTCTGCCCAGCGCCAGCACGTCGCCGAAGATCGAGGAAACGATCGCCGCGCAAACCGCGCTGACCACGAGGCACTTGAGCAGCGCCTTGGCCAGTTCGGACAGGCCGTGCAACCCGAACAGGCGCTTGATGCCGGACAGGGGGCTCAAGCGGGAAAAATCCGGTGTCAGCGCCTTGCTGCTGAAATTCCAGCCGCCCAAGACCACCGAAGCCAGCAGTACCATGCAGATGAGCGCGCCGAACACCGGCAAGACGGCGGTCACGGCGCTGATGCAGGCATCGCCCAGCGACGTGGCCATCGAATCGGTCGTGCGCAGGGACTTCTCGTCGATCGACAGCGATCGGCGCATCAGCTGCGACAGATGTGCGGCGACGGTCCCGCCGATGGCCACCAGTGCGGCGCTGCCGCCGATCATGGTGGCGAAATTGGTGAGCTCCCGCGAACGCGGTATTTGCCCGCGCTCGCGCGCCTCTTGCAGGCGTCGTTGCGAAGGTTCTTCGGTGCGCTCGCCGCCCATCTCGGATTCGGCCATCAGGGCGCTCCCGCAGCCGGCGCGCCGACCAGGTCCGAGACCGCCATCAATGCGCTGTTGATCAGAGCGGAGATGCCCGACATGATGCCGTCGAGCCCCGAGAGCAGTACGAAAAAGCCGCTCAACAAG
>Ga0193729_1001889_pt1 | contig 10577 bp, 5 predicted proteins | sample U1c2metaG_FD_143036 | JGI IMG/M metagenome (GOLD analysis project Ga0193729, IMG submission 143036) | Soil microbial communities from a riparian zone of the East river system, Colorado, United States - U1c2 | ecosystem: Environmental > Terrestrial > Soil > Riparian zone | place: USA: East River... | reverse complement strand
TTCAACGTGCTCGTCCGCGAGTTGCAGTCGCTGTGCCTTGACGTCGAATTGATGAAGCGGCAAAAACCGCCAACGGATAAGGCAGCGGATTAAACAGAAGAGGAATTTCCCTCTTCCGTTCTGCTCTTAGTCAGTAGCAATTTTGGTAGTTGGGTTCTCAGCCGGTTCGGCGCCAAACGGCGAACCGCAACCCGCTCCGGCCAAACCGGATCGGGAGGGAGGAAACAACCTTGTATCGCAGCAGCCCATATGATCGCGCCAGTTTAATCGCGGACTTCGACTCCATTCGAATTAGTTTGGCGAGTCCTGAAAAAATTCGTTCGTGGTCCCACGGCGAAGTTACCAAGCCGGAGACCATCAATTACCGCACCTTCAAACCCGAACGGGACGGCCTTTTCTGCGCCAAAATTTTTGGCCCCGTCACCGACTGGGAATGTTTGTGCGGCAAATATAAACGCATGAAGCATCGCGGAGTAATCTGCGACAAGTGCGGCGTGGAAGTTACCTTGAGCAAGGTTCGCCGCGAGCGCCTCGGCCACATCGAGCTCGCATCGCCGTGCTCTCACGTCTGGTTTTTCAAGGGCTTGCCCAGCCGCATCGGCTACCTGCTGGACATTTCCATGCGCGACCTGGAACGCATCTTGTACTTCGAAGCGTTCGTGGTCGTAGATCCAGGCGAAGTGGCCGTTCTGCGCGAGCGCGAAGTTCTTCTCGAAGATAAATATCGCGAACTCCAGAAGGAATATCCTGGCCAGTTCAACGCCAAGATGGGCGCCGAAGCCATCAAGGAACTTTTGCGCCGCGTCGAAGTGGAAAAGCTTTCCGACGAGCTGCGCGAAAAGATGAAGACCGATGCGTCGCTGCAAAAGCGCATCAAGTTCGCCAAGCGCCTCAAAGTGCTGGAAGCATTCCGCAAGAGCGGCAACAAGCCGGAGTGGATGATTCTCGACGTGATCCCGGTGCTTCCGCCGGAGTTGCGCCCGCTGGTTCCTCTGGACGGCGGCCGGTTCGCCACGAGCGATCTCAACGACCTGTATCGCCGCGTAATCAACCGCAACAACCGCTTGAAGAAGCTTATGGAGTTGCGCGCGCCTGACGTAATCGTGCGCAACGAAAAGCGCATGCTTCAGGAAGCGGTCGACGCTTTATTTGATAACGGCCGTCGTGGCCGTGTACTGCGCGGCACCAACAACCGCCCGCTCAAGTCCTTGTCCGACACACTCAAGGGCAAGCAGGGCCGCTTCCGCCAGAATCTTCTCGGCAAGCGCGTCGATTATTCCGGCCGTTCCGTAATCGTCGTCGGCCCCGAACTGAAGCTGCACCAGTGCGGTCTGCCCAAGAAAATGGCGCTCGAGCTTTTCAAACCTTTCATCTATCACAAGCTCGAAGCCCAGGGTCACTGCACCACCATCAAGCAAGCCAAGGAAATGGTTGAGCAGCAGGATCCCGTCGTCTGGGACATTCTTGAAGATGTAATTCGCGAACATCCCGTGATGCTCAACCGCGCTCCAACGCTTCACCGTCTCGGCATCCAGGCCTTCGAACCGGTGCTCGTCGAAGGTAAAGCGATCCGCATCCACCCGCTCGTCTGTACCGCGTTCAACGCGGACTTTGACGGCGACCAGATGGCCGTGCACATCCCACTCTCGCCGGAATCTCAGGTGGAAGCGTCTGTGCTCATGCTCAGCTCGCGGAACATACTTTCGCCTGCGCATGGTTTGCCTCTCGCGGTTCCGTCGCAAGATATGGTGCTGGGCATCTATTACCTAACCAAGTCCAAGCCCGGAGCCAAGGGTGAAGGCCGCGTCTTCGGCGCTACCGATGAAGTGATCCTCGCGCTGGAAGCCGGCGAAGTGGAATTGCTCACTCCCGTCCGCCTGCGCTACACCGGTGAAGTGATCGACCTGACTACCGCTTACGATGATCAGGACGTGCCGCACACCGTGCCGGTCAAGATGGAGCGTCAGTTCATCCAGACCACCGTTGGCCGAGTGATTTTCAACTCGCATTTGCCGGAAAAATTTCCGTACGTAAACGGCTTGCTCAAGAAAAAGGGCGTGCAGCAACTCGTGTACTACGCCTACCTTCGTTTCGGGTTGGAAGACACGGTCATCCTGCTCGACCACTTGAAGGAATTGGGCTTCCATTACGCCACCAAATCCGGCATCTCCATCGGCATCGACGACATGCTCATCCCGAGCAATAAGTACAATCTCGTCGAAAACGCCGAGAAGGAAGTCGTCAAGGTGCAACAGCAATACCTCGACGGCGCCATCACCAACGGCGAACGCTACAACAAAGTCATCGCCATCTGGGGAGACGTCACCGAAAAAGTTGCCGATGAATTGTTCAAAGCTCTTGAGAATCAGGACAAGGAAGGCAACATCAACCCCGTCTACGTTATGGCGGACTCCGGCGCCCGCGGTTCGAAACAGCAGATTCGTCAGCTTTCCGGTATGCGCGGCTTGATGGCCAAGCCCTCTGGCGAAGTTATCGAATCGCCGATTACCTCAAACTTCCGCGAAGGCTTGAACGTGTTGCAGTACTTCATCTCCACTCACGGCGCGCGTAAGGGTCTCGCTGACACTGCGCTCAAGACCGCCGACTCCGGTTACCTCACTCGCCGCCTCGTGGACGTTGCGCAAGACGTAATCATCAACGAGCGCGATTGCGGCACCACTGACGGCATCTTCGTCGAGCCCATCATCGAAGCCGGCGTCGAAGTCGAGCCGTTGCGCGACCGCATCGTTGGCCGCGTTTCTCTCGACAAGATCAAGGACTTCGAGGGCAGCGTGATCGTCGAAGTGAATCAGGAAATCACCGAAGAGCTCGCCAACTCCGTGCAAGGCGCGGGTATCGAGCGGGTGCGCATCCGTTCCGTGCTGACTTGCGAATCGCGTCGCGGGGTCTGCGCTCTATGTTACGGGCGTAACCTGGCCACCGGCCGCATGGTGGAACTTGGAGAGGCTGTCGGCGTCATCGCCGCGCAGTCCATCGGAGAACCCGGCACGCAGCTCACCATGCGTACTTTCCACATCGGCGGAACCGCTACCCGTGTATCCGAGCGTTCCACTCTTGAGGCCCGCAACAATGGCAGCGTCAAGTTTGTGGACCTCAAATACGTCGAAGGCCGCGGCGGCACTTCCATCGCCATGAATCGTTCTGGTTTGATCGCCATCGTCGACGAAAAGGGCCGCGAAAAAGAACGCTACCACGTGGTCTACGGCGCGCGTTTGCGCGTTGTCAACGGCGAACAGGTCGTTCACGGACAGATTCTCGCCGAGTGGGATCCGTTCACCTTCTCGATTCTTACCGAGACGGCCGGCTCCATTAAATTCGACGATCTGCGTCCCGGCTTGACCATCGAAGAGCAAGTCGATGAAGTCACTGGTCTTTCTCAGGACGTAGTTACACTGCCTCCGGGCGACGAAAAGCACCAGCCCGCGATTCTTGTCCGCGACTCTTCGGGCAAGGTTCGCAAAAAGTACCTCATGCCTTCCCGAGCCCACTTGATGGTCAAGGATGGCGACGAGGTCCAGGCTGGTGATGTGCTCGCGAAAATTCCGCGAGAAACCACCAAGACCAAGGACATCACCGGCGGCCTTCCGCGCGTCGTCGAACTTTTCGAAACCCGCAAGCCCAAAGACCCTGCCGTCATCAGCGAAATCGATGGCATCGTCAAGTACGGCGATATCGCCAAGGGCATGCGCAAGGTTCACGTCGAAGCCGAAGACGGCAAGACCACCAAGGAATATTCCATTCCTCGTGGTATCCACATCAACGTTCAGGAAGGCGACCACGTTAAAGCCGGCGAGGCTTTAATCGACGGCCCGCTCAACCTGCATGACTTGCTCGCGGTTCTCGGCGAAAAGTTCACGCAGTCCTATCTCGTGAACGCCATTCAAGAGGTCTACCGCCTCCAGGGCGTGAACATCAACGACAAGCACATCGAAACCATTTCCCGCCAGATGATGCGTTGGGTCAAGGTCGAAGATGTGGGAGACACTACCTTCCTGCTCGAAGAGCAGGTCGACAAGTTCCGCTTCCGCGAAGAAAACGATCGCATTATTGCTGAAGGTGGGCGCCCTGCAACCGGCCGTCCGCTGCTCCTGGGCATCACCAAGGCTTCGCTCTCGACCGATTCCTTTATTTCGGCCGCGAGCTTCCAGGAAACCACTCGCGTCCTCACTGAGGCTGCGGTGGCAGGCAAGGTCGATTATCTCCGCGGGCTCAAGGAAAACGTCATCATGGGCCGGCTCATTCCCGCTGGCACCGGTTTGGAGCACTACCGCAGCATTCAGTTGCTGACGGAGATGCCGCCACCGGCCCCCATGGACGAAATTCCGGAAGCCGCCGAACTTACACCGGAAGAAGCCGCGGCGCTCGATTTCCTGCAAAAGGACACCGAAGCCGACGCAGCAACCGAAGGGTAAAATCACTTTAATCCTAGGAAATTCAGGGCGCTCGCTTAACGCGGGCGCCTTTTTTCTGTGGTCTGCCCTGCTTTAACGGTACTTTTAGGTACGTTCAGGAACGTGCCTGCGCTGCTTCCATTGAAGAACCGGGGACAGGTTGCCTACAATCAAAGTGGTCTTGCGTTAACCGTGTGATGCGGGTGCAACCGCCACGTCATGTCTGACACCGAAAATAAAAATCAAGCTGTGTCCAGCACGACCGCGCCGCAGGTGAACGGAAAGGCCAGCGTATCGTCGCGTCTGGCGCAGTTTGAGAAACGCCAAAAAGAGTTGTGGCGCATCACTTTCCTGATCCTCCTGGTCCTCGCCACGGTATTCGCGGCCACCTCATGGGACACCCTGCGCTCGCTCACTCACCGTTATGAAGCGCTTCCCATCGGGCTCGTCGTATTGCTTGTTTTATTCGGCGCACACGTCTGGAAACGCTCACAGGAGATCTCCGAACTCCGCGGCTTGGTTCAGGGCATAGAGCAGCGCGACGCCGAGCCTCCTACGGAAAAGCAGTTCGATGAGCTCTTTGACCGGATCACCCGCTCCCAACAGGGTTATCGCGATCTCATCGATTCCTTTGATGACGTTTTGGTGGCCCTGACCTTGGATGGCGAAATCCGCGCCGTGAATCGCAGTTTTGCCGACCTCGTGGGTGCTCCCTACCAGAACATCGTTGGTAAACCTCTGTCTGAATTCGTTCAGGAAGCCGGCGGGGAGGGCCGCGATCTCGTCAAACGCGCCATGCCGAAATTTCTGGAGCGCCGCACCTGGTCCGGGGTGGTGAACGTCCGTCTGAAAAATCAGCAGAGCGTTTTTTATTTCGATTGCGTCGTTAACGCCATGTTGCGCGATGAAAAGGTTCATGGCATTACCGTACTCGCCCGCGATGTCAGCGCTTTGCGCAGAAACGAAGCCCGTTTCACCGAACTCTTCGAAACCCTGCAAGAGGGCATCTACATCATCAATGTAAGCGGCGACATCCTCGACGCCAATCCCGCATTAGTGCGCATGCTGGGTTATGACTCCAAGGAAGAACTCCTTTCCCGTAGGGTCCCCGATATATTTCATGATCGTGTCGAACGCAAAAGTCTACAAAACGAAGTCGAACGCCAGCCCATCTTGCAAGGCCGCGAAATCACCCTAACGCGTAAAGATGGCACTTCGCTAATCTGCCTCAACACCGCGGCCGCCGTGCGCGATAGCGCCGGCACGGTAATCCGTTATCAAGGCGCGCTCATGGATGTGACTGCCAGCCGGGTGATGGAGCGCCGGCTCCATCAGCAGCAGGAATTTGCTCGCCGCTTGGTCGATAGTTTTCCGGATTTGATCTTCGTGCTGGACAACGCCGCCAGCTACACCTTCGTCAGTCCACGCGTCGTGGAAGTATTGGGTTTTGAGCCCGAAGAAATACGCGAGACGGAACTCGGCGCGCGCACTCATCCTGAAGATCGCGGCGCCCTGCGCGCCATGTATGACGAAATCCTGGCTGGCCGCGAAACATTTGCCTCCGTAGAAGCCCGCGTCCGCAACAAGAAAGGCGACTGGCGCCGTCTGCGTTTTCATTTCAGCCCGCTGTTCGATGAAATGGACAAGATCGACGGCGTGATTATTTCCGGCCGCGATGTTACTGACCTCAAGCGTCTCGAAGAACAATTGATCCAGGCGGAAAAGCTTGCCGCCATGGGCCAGATGCTCGCAGGCGTAGCCCACGAATTAAACAATCCGCTCACTGCGATCCTTGGTGTTACCGAGCTGCTTCGGGAACGCGCCGGCGCCGACGAAACTGTGCAGCGCCAGTTGGAACTGACGCATCGGCAAGCCCGCCGCGCCGCGCGCATCGTACAGAATTTGTTGGAATTTTCCCGCCCTGCTTCGCCGCAAAAAAAACCGCTGGATGTCAATGTGCTCATCGAGCGCACCCTTCAGCTGCAGGAGCACTCGCTGCGGCGCAATCAAATCGAGGTCCATTTTCAGCCACAACCCGGTTTGCCTGCGGTCATGGGTGACGGCAACCAGTTGATCCAGGTTTTGCTGAATCTCGTTACGAATGCCGAACAGGCCATCCGTGAGGTTCGCGATGCCGGGCACATTCACATCCGCATGGCCTTGCGCGCTGGCCGCATTTCCGTCACCGTCCAGGATGACGGCGTGGGCATTCGTCCCGAAGCGATGCCCCGAATATTCGATCCTTTCTACACCACCAAGCGGCCCGGCGGCGGCACCGGCTTGGGTTTGAGCATTTGCATGTCGATCATTCGGGAACACGGTGGCAACCTGGACGCCAAGGCGCTGCCCACCGGCGGCTCCATATTCACTCTGGATCTCCCGATTGTCGCGGACCCGGCCCTAGCACCGCCGGTAGTCGCGTCACTCGACGTTTCTGCCAAGCCCCTTCCGACGCCTTCGGAAAATAATCACAAAGAGGTTCTGGGCCGCGCCGTGCTGGTCATCGACGACGAGGAAAGTATCCGCATGCTTCTGGAAGAAGGTCTGTCCGCTTTCGGCCTACGCGTGGATTGTGCGGGCGACGCCGAAGCTGCCGCCGCCTTGTTGGCCGCCCGGCCTTATGACGTGTTGCTTTGCGACTTGAATCTTACCCGCGCCGGCGGTGGCAAGGTCAGCGGACGTGAGGTTGTCGATCAGCTGCTGGCCGCGGCTGGACCGCAGAAGCCCTCCACCATTTTCATGACTGGAGACTTTGTCGAAGCACCGGCGGCCGCGGCAGACTCAAGCGAGTCTCGCATTCTGCAAAAACCGTTCAGGATTTCAGATGTTCTGACACTGGTGCAGGAAGTTTGCGCCACGCGGCGCTTCGAAGACGTAAACGTAAAGAACTAGCTCATACTGCATCCGCGCAAATCCAGGAACCAGCGGCTCAAAGCCTGCCTCGTCTCCTTACTGGCCTGGCGTCGCGTCCACCCCAAAATCCCACACAAAAATATTCAGCCCATCGGGCAATATTTCCGCCAGCGCATACTCGCCGGGCGGCAGCGGTTCGCTGAGCGTGAAACGATAAACGTTTTTAGCGATTTCCCACCGTTGAATGGAAATGGTATCTATTTCCGATGAAATCTCCTGCCCAAACATACTCTTGATAGCCTTCAGTCGTCTCTTACCGCCTTTCACCGTGGCCCGCACCAGCTGCACTTCCGGCCCATCCATGCCCGGCCGGCTGCTTTGCCAGATGGCAGTTGGATTATCCGGATCGGGCGCTACTTCCCGCAAATAAAATTCCGGCGGCCCGGTGGCGATCGATACGCGAATCTTGGAAGCCGCGCCGGGAATTTCCACATTACGCTTGCCGGGAATGATCGGAATGGGAGAAATGACCTGCGCCAGCACGCGTTTCTTGTCGCTCCTCGTCTGCGCTCCCACTTGTTCCAGTGGCGTAACCGTTTTTCCCACTACCGCAAACATGCCTTCGCCACTAGGCAGAAAAACTCCCTGGCCCACTGTCAGGCTGGCGTCCACGTCGACGACCGAGACCACCTGTCGCGCTTGCTCCTGCGCCTGAACTTTTTTTACCAGCGTCGCCTCGGCTTTTTCGTCCGCAATTCGCGCTTTTTCCGTGGCATCCCAATCCACCATCGCAGCCGGAATCTCTTCCCAGTCGCCACGTTCCACGCTGAAGTACCTTACTCTCTCTCCATTTCGTTCGTAGCTGCGCACCAGCTGGAAATTGCCGTCCTTCAGCATCAATTTCGTGCCGTGAGACAAGCGCGCTTTCGCCGCGTCTGTTTTCGACGTACCAGATTTACCTGAGTCGCCCGCGGCACTCCCCGCCGTCTGGCCATAACTCCCTGTAACTGCGACCATTGCGGTCCCGGCCATTAAACATAACAGGCCCAGTCTGGTTGTTCTTGCAGTCTGCATGGAGGAGTTCTGAGGATGCGATGCGCCTTGTGTTGTAACGTTTGCCCTATCGGAAGCATAGCGCCTGAAGTTTCCGCTGACAACTTCCAGTTAACCCTGAAAGAGAGAGTGAACCAGGCAATAAAAAAGGCTCCCGCCCAACGCCGGGAGCCACAGTTCGCAAATATTTACCGGTTAATGTTCCTTAGTGTGTGCACTTCGGAAATAAAGTTACCAGCACCATCAAGTCGGAGAGCGTGAACAGCCATTGGTCCGCGGTCATGCTGGCGGCTTCTGCAGCGCGCGCGATGAAACCGAGATGACGGCTCTTGGCGAAATTATGCAGATGATCCACGCAAATGCCCGTTAGCGTGGCTACTTCTGAATCGGTGAAAATTTTTTGACTCGATTTTACGGTAACCATGGCTCCCTCGATGTCTCCGTCGAGTTGCTCCGATTACTGAGATGCTGAAAGCATCATATCGGCTGCATTAAATTCAGAGCAATAGTCGTTCCGTTCTATGGCCGGAAAACTACCGGCTGGTACTTTCGTCAAATTCGCAGTGAATTCGCCTGTTTTTCGCATCGTTTTACAGGCAATTCAGGACTTGGCGGCATTGCGTCAGGCAGAACCAGCGCGTAAAAATGTCCCCATTTTGCAAAGTCGTTACAATTTTCAGTAGCAGCAGATTTCCTGTGATGCCGGGAATCCGTCAGGAACTACAGTCTTTTACTGAATTTGTGGGCGGATTTATTTGCTGCAATGTAGAAAAAAACCTCGCCATGGCGAGTGAAACATCGCGCCGTCATATTCGCAACCAGTTGACGAAATCGGTGTTCAACTAATGGACACCACCGACATCATTTCCCGAAGGAAACTGATTCGCTTTCGGAGCGGCTGCCAAGTCATAAGAGTCCCGGTCCGGGGATTACGCCTGATGGTTTATTTTGAGGAGAGCGAAGTTACCAGTAGGGTGTAGCTAAACGCTGGCGCCGCCAGCCTGCTCAAACGCATACGCGAGTTGCAGCACCCGTGCTTCGGCAAACGGCGCTCCAAAGATCTGCAACCCCACGGGAAGCTTGCCGCCGACCTTCCCACACGGCACCGAAATACCCGGTACTCCTGCCAACGACCCAGTAACTGTATATATATCAGCAAGATACATCTGCAAAGGATCCTGTGAGCGCTCGCCTAACCGAAACGCCGGCACCGGTGAAGTGGGCGTCACAATCGCATCCACCTTCGCAAAAGCATCTCTGAAGTCTTTCGCGATTAACGCTCTGACCTTCTGCCCTTTCAAATAGTAAGCGTCGTAATATCCCGCCGACAGCACATAGGTCCCCAGCACAATCCGCCGTTTTACCTCATCGCCAAATCCTGCCCCGCGAGTTTTTCGATACATCGTAAGCAAGGAATCGCTGTCCACCCGCAATCCAAATCGCACGCCGTCATATCGGGCCAGGTTGGAGCTCGCTTCCGCGGTAGCAATGATGTAATACGTAGCGATAGCGTAATCGGTGTGCGGCATCCGAATATCTACCAGCTCGCATCCGAGTTTTCTGTAGACCTCCAGGCCTGCCTCAATTTTCTGCCGTACCGCGACATCCATGCCCTCTCCGAAATATTCCTGCGGAACACCCAGTCGCAATCCTTTTACGGGCTTCGCCATCTCGTTTCGGTAATCCGGCACTGCCGCCGTCGTCGAGGTTGAGTCGTGCGGATCTCGACCGGCGATCACGCCTAACACCGCGGCCACATCCTTAATATTTGTCGCGAAAGGCCCGATGCGGTCAAGCGACGACGCGAACGCTATCAATCCATATCGCGACACCCGCCCGTAGCTGCCCATCATCGCCGGTACCCCGCAAAACGACCCGGGCTGTCGTATCGACCCGCCCGTGTCCGTGCCCAGTGATGCCACCGCCAGTCCCGCGGCAACCGCCGCCGCCGAGCCGCCGCTCGATCCTCCCGGCACGCGTTCTGTGGACACCGGGTTTTTCACCGGCCCATACGCGGAGTTTTCATTGGAGCTGCCCATGGCGAATTCATCGCAATTCGTCTTGCCCAGGATGATCGCGCCCGCGGCATCCAGCCGTTCAATGGCCGTGGCATCGTACGGCGGCACGTAATTTTGCAATATCCGCGACCCGCAGGTTGTAACGATGCCGCGTGTACTGATCACATCCTTCACCGCAATGGGCACGCCAGCCAAGGCAGGTAAAGGTTTGCCCGACGCGATCAGGGCATCAATTTTGTCT
>Ga0193729_1001888_pt1 | contig 10580 bp, 7 predicted proteins | sample U1c2metaG_FD_143036 | JGI IMG/M metagenome (GOLD analysis project Ga0193729, IMG submission 143036) | Soil microbial communities from a riparian zone of the East river system, Colorado, United States - U1c2 | ecosystem: Environmental > Terrestrial > Soil > Riparian zone | place: USA: East River... | reverse complement strand
CCACACCGATCGAGCCCGGCCCGGACAGCATCGGCATCGCCATCGGCGTAAGCGAAATGTCTTCTTTGGTCAGGGCCTCGCTGCTTTCCGCTGTCGTCATGCGGCTGGAGCCCGTCACCATGCCCCACGCCGTATTCGCCACGATCAGCCCGCCCGCAATTTTCAATACGGGCAGCGAAATTCCAAAGAAGTTGAGCACGAACCGGCCAAAGAACATAAAGGTGACCAGGATCGCGATTACATAGAGAGCGGTTTTCAACGCGGTGCGCCGGCGTTCTTCCGGCGTGAAGTCGGCGGTAAGAGTAAAGAAAACCGGAATGCCGCCAAGCGGGTTAACGATGGGGAAAAGCGCGAAGAATGTTGCCGCAGCTGCGCTGGGCAGGTCGTGCAGCGCGTGCTGAATGGCCGTCTGCGGGTTCATTGACTCTGTACTCTCTGGAAAGGCTCCCGGCGAAAGAAATTCGAGTATACCGTGCGACGCCAAACCGGCCGAGCGATCGTACAGAGAACGTAGCACGACCCGCGCGCGGCAAAGAGGTTCACGGGGGAAGGCGCAAATTAATGACGCTCCGCTTGCCCCTGCGGTCCTCTGTGCTCCCTGTGGTGAGGATTTGCTTGGGAATTGCTACTTCAGATCCGAATAGTATTTGACGCCGGAGCCCTGCTTTGCCGCTTTCGAAGCAGGATTTCTGTTGGTGACGGTATTCGCCGCGATCACGCCGTCAAGTTTGCGTGAACTCGGCTGCAGAGTAGCGGAAGGATGCGAGGCCTTCGCTCTCGATGCCGCTTCGTCGAAAGTACGCTGGTGGAAATAGGTGACCGTGTCGCGCGCGATCAAGTCGTCACCGTGTCTGCGTGGGACCACGGCCCCACTGTCGGCAGTCGCGGCTGCGGCCTTCGCGACTCGCGATTCCTTCGCCAGATAGTTGGAATTCTGTTCCGATTTATTAGCGGGCGGCGGCACTGGATTTTTTCCCGCGCCTTTATTATGACCTGTGGCGTTCAACAAATTCATATCGGTCGATGCCGCCGCGGAATTTTGTGCGGCGGAAGCTCTGCCTGTCCGGCGCATGCCGGACCCGAGAACGAGCGCCAGCAGCACCGCGCTGAGAACAGTTAGAGCAATGCGCCAGAATGACCATCCCGCGGGAAGATCACGCGCGGGAAGATCACGCCATTTCCACTCTCGCACTGTGCGGGCAATCGCTAGCTTGGCAATCTTTAGCTTGGCGATCATTTGTTTGGCGATCGCTAGCTTGGCGATCGCTAGCTTGGCGATCATTTGTTTGGCGATCATCGGCCGAGCCGTCGTTGAGACCTCTACCGCATTATGGCCCGGTGGATTCACCGGCAGCGATGGCAATGGATCCGGGTGCAAGATCAGCCGAGCGCCCTCTACCGAATCTGGTTTGGGATCGAGTTCGGGGTCGAGTTTCGAATCGTCCAGAATTCTAGCTGTCGGGGAAACGGCTATAGATACCTGCTGCGGAACGTCCGCAGGCAACTCCACATCTTCATCGCTCTGCTTGGCATTGAAGCTGACAGGCGGTTCGGGGAAGTGAACCTCTTTATGAGGCTCCGGCGGCGGCCTGCGGATGAAGTCCGGCATTGGTGCTTTCAAATAATGCACAAATTCAAGCGACGCCGTACGCTCGCCATTGTGCGCTTCCACGCTCGCTACCAACTGATTTCCGGGATCCTCTTCGACCCGCAATTCCAGGTCGGCAAGGTTATCGGGAATCGAGTCGGGAGAAACGATTTCGACTGCATAACCACGGGCAATCAGGTCGAGCGCTAGTTGTCGCGAGCACGGTTGCGAGCGAGTAATGATCCTTGCCAGTGCCATAAAGCTGGTGTCGCCCTTTATCTTTCACAGCTTTGATGCCGAAAACCCTCGCCGCGGTTTGCGATATTGTTCCAGAATCAGAACCTAGACCCGTATCAAATTTTGCGCACCGGCTTGGGTTTTCCCCACGGGCCCCATCCGCGGCTAGCGATATTGCTCCAGAACCAGAGCGGCCCGGTTCAAAGCGGCCGTCAACGCGGCGATTTGCTGTTCGGTCCGGTGCAAATCCCCGCGATCGATCGCCTCGTTGACCCCCGGAATCACCACGGCTGCGTATCCCGTGTACTGTCCCGGAGCGTAAATGGCATGGCGAAACCACGGACGGTTCGGTAACCCTTCTGGAATCAATAGCGCACGCTCTGCTTCCCGGAGCTTAACGTTCATGCGATCCGTCGCGGCAAGCACCTTCCGCTGCTTGACCAACATTTTTGTTCCCGCATCTTGCAGGTGACGCGCGCCGTCCAGTGCCGTCGAGAAGTCAGGCGACTTGTCTCCGAAGCGCTCTTTACTTTTGCTCCTGGCAGCATCGAGGTAGACCGTAATTTCCTTCCCGTAGTTCTCGTAGTCGTAGGGAAGCACGTCGGCGCTCGCCATGCGCAATACCTCCAGACCATAAATGCGGGCCATCTGCTGCTCGTAGAGGAAGTCAGGATCGCCGAACTTCTTGAACCAGTTGAAGTTATCGAATGCTGAGTGATACACGCCATAATCGCCGCTCGAACTGATATCGGTGGAAGGCACACCCAGATGCTGCAGGAACACCGTGTAGTCGGAACCACTGCCAAGGTCTCCCACTGGCACATCGTTGTGCATTGCCGCCGGCGGTGGGCGGAAGGTGCTGGTTTCCTGTGGCCGGGAATTTTCGGGACTGGGCTGGCTTGTCTTCTTCCACGTGTCGTACACGGTTCCGCCTTGCGGCGAAGGCACCGCCTTCGCAATCTCGCGGATAAACTCTTTCAAACTTGGCACTCCGGAGGCTCCGAACTTCTTACCGGAAACCGCCACGTCCATGTTGAAATAGCCGTCGGCGGTCCCCAGTTCCTGCGCATGATCTTCGCCCCACTCGGTGGAACCGATTAACCCTTCCTCTTCCGCGTCCCAGCTTCCGAACACAATCGTCCGCTTGGGCTTCCACCCAGACTTCAGCAACTCGCCCAACCCGTGCACCGTCTCCAGCAGTGCCGCCGTGCCGCTGTTTGGATCCACCGCTCCATATACCCAGGCATCGCGATGATTGCCTGCTACCACCCACTCGTCGGGCGATGACGTTCCCCGAACCTTGCCAATGACATCCCAGATGGTGCGGAACTGGTAATCCTGCTTAAGGTGCATCTTCACCTTCGCGGGGCCGGGACCAACGTGGTAGGTAAACGGCAGCGCTCCCTGCCATTCGCGCGGCGAGAGCGGCCCGCCGAGGTGCTCGAGAATCGGCGAGGCATCGGCGTAAGAAAGAGGAGTCACGGGAATCTTCGGCAACTGCTCGGATTCAGCGGGAGATACTCTCTTGGAGTCCGGAAGATTGGGAGTGGACGCTATTCCCGGTGTGGTCGGGTCTCCGGGAAACTGGAACATGTATCCGACCGATCCTCGCTGCACCCCGCTCGCCGGGCGCCATGGCCCTTTCGGATAAGCGTCGCCGCGGTAGTAGCCATCGTCTTTCGGGTCGGAATAAATGATGACTGCCGCCGCCCCGTGTTCCTGCGCCACGAACTCTTTCACGCCGCGGAAATTCTCACCGTAACGGACGATAACGATCTTTCCGCGCACATCGACGTTCATCTCTTTCAGCTTGTCAAAGTCAGCGGGCGATCCGTAGTTCGCATAGACAACCTCGGCTTCGGCATCGCCTGAGGGCGACATTCCGTTGTAAGCGGTCACGACGCGCGGATCGTCCGCCAACGAATCGCCGTCGAAGTGCTCGCGCCGCGGCCCATGCATCTCCACCCCGTCCGGCGCGGTCAGATCTACGCGAATCTCGGCAGGATAATTGAGCCATACTCTGTACTCGACAATCTCACTATCCAGTCCGGCCTCGCGAAACTTCTTCGCCACATACTCGGCGGTCGCTTTATCTTCCGGAGACCCGGCGATGTGCGGCGCTTGCGTCAGAATGCGCAGATGCTCCTCCGCCAGCTTCGGATCGGGCACAGCCATTTTCGACTTCCCGCTCGCCGGCAACATCGCGGAACCCACTGATGGCAGTGCTCTCTGCCTGGACTCTATCCTTGTCTTGATTCTTATCTTTATTGTTATCTTTACCAGCCTGATCCAACGCTTGCAGGTTCGAACCAATCAGCACGAAGAACAGAAAAGCAGCCGAGAGAACTTTCATGAAGCTCCTTGTAAGAAAATGTAGACAAGACTGATTCAGATTTTTGCCAGCACCGTGAGAATTTCGTCCACGGGCGCAAACCGATCGTCGGAGTAGGTCTTGCGGAATACGACGCGGCCGCCGCGATCCACTACGAACACGGCCCGTTCGCTCGCTCCCGCACCTGCTCCCGACCTCCGCAAAACACCGTAACGCCCACTGACTTCCCCATGTGGCCAGAAATCGCTGCACATCGGAAAGTCGAAGGGGCCAATCAGGCGTTCCCAGGCCGTAGTGTTCATAACCGAATCCACCGTGATGGTCACGATTTCCGCGTTGCTCGCCAGCACTTGCGGACGTTGTGCCTGGTAGCTGACCAACTGGCTCGCGCTGATTTCCTGCCAGTTAAACGGATAGAACGCGAGCACCACATTTTTCTCTCCGCGATACGCGCTCAGACGCAATGGTTGCCTGACGCCCGCAATCAGCGCCGGCAGCTCGAAGTCCGGTGCCGCATCCCCGACCGCCGGCATTCCGTTCTCGAGAACTCCGCGTACACGCTCCTCTGACATAAAATCCGGCGCCAGCCTTCGGACGAATTCGGCAAAACCAAGATTGTACCGTGCGGAGGGAGCCGCCAGCTGAACGCGCTACACTAAAGAGCGATGAGTAAGTCGCCAACGGCTCGTTTTTCTGATCGGGTGGAGAACTACGTTCGCTATCGCCCCGGATATCCGCCTGAAGTTCTGGACCTTCTTCGCGCCGAATGCGGACTGCGGCCGAGTCATACCGTCGCTGACATCGCTTCCGGCACAGGCGCGTTTACCCGCCTCCTTTTGGAAAATGGCAATTCCGTCTTTGCCGTCGAACCCAACGCGGCAATGCGCGAAATGGGCATCGCGCAGCTCGAGTCCTTCGGATCCAATCGGCCGGTGTCCGTCGCCGGAACGGCCGAGGAGACGACGCTGCGCTCCGCTTCCGTCGACTTCGTCACCGCCGCCCAGGCCGCACACTGGTTTGATTTACCGCGCGCCCGTGCGGAATTCGTCCGCATTCTGAGGCCGGACGGGTGGTGCGTCTTGATCTGGAACGAGCGCGAGACCGCAAGCACCCCTTTCCTGCGTGACTACGAGCAGCTCCTCCTGACTTATGGCACAGACTATAAAGAAGTGCGCCACGAGCGCACGACCGCCATGATCCATGAGTTTTTTGCGCCCGCGCTGTCCAAGGAGCGTGTCTACAGCCTGCGCCAGCAGTTTGACTACGACAGTCTCGCTGGACGACTGTGGTCTTCTTCCTACGCGCCGCTCGAGGGTCATCCCAGCTACATGCCCATGATGCAGGAACTCCAGCGGATCTTTCGCGCCCATGCCAAAGATGACGCGGTTGACTTCGAATACAAAACGCGCGTCTTCTACGGACATTTGTAATTCAAGAGCATTGGGTTTCAAATTGCCAATTACAAATCAGAAATTACAAATTGCCGGTCCCCATGTCTGAACCCAAATCTTTCCACATGTCTCCCGAGGAGTTCCGCCGCCAGGGCCACGCCGTTGTGGACTGGATCGCCGACTATCATTCCCGCATCGAAAGTTTCCCGGTTCTCTCGCGAGTGCAGCCGGGAGAAATTCGCTCGAAGCTGCCACCAAATGCGCCGGAGCAGGGCGAAGCCTTCGACCAGATTCTCGGCGACATCGAACGCGTCATCCTTCCGGGCATCACGCACTGGCAGTCGCCCAACTTCTACGCCTACTTTCCGGCGAACGCCTCCGGGCCGGCCATTCTCGGCGATCTTCTCTCCTCCGGACTGGGCGTGCAAGGGATGCTTTGGTCGACCAGTCCGGCGTGCACCGAACTTGAAACGCACATGCTCGATTGGCTGGTCCCCATGCTGGGCCTGCCCGAAAAATTTCTTTCCACCAGCAGCGCAGGGGGAGGAGGAGTAATTCAAGACACGGCGTCGAGCGCCTCGCTCTGCTCCCTGTTAGCCGCGCGCGAGCGTACAACCCAATTTGTCAGCAATCGCAAAGGCTGCGATAGACGCCTGGTCGCCTACTGCTCCACCCAGACTCACTCCTCTATCGAAAAGGCGATGAAGATCGTCGGCATGGGCTCGGACAACCTGCGGCAGATCGAAGTGGACAAGAACTTCGCCATGCGCCCCGAAGCATTGGCGCGCCAGGCCGAGTCAGACATCAAGGCCGGCTCCATCCCCTGCTTTGTCTGCGCAACCGTGGGGACGACATCTTCTAACGCGATCGATCCCGTCCGCGAAATTGCCCGCATCTGCCGCAACCACAATCTCTGGCTGCACGTGGATGCTGCCATGAGCGGCACGGCCGCGCTCTGCCCAGAGTTTCGCTTCGTTTGCGATGGCGTGGAATTCGCCGACAGTTACTGCTTCAACCCGCACAAATGGATGTTCACCAACTTCGATTGCAACGTTTTCTACGTCGCCGACAGGAAGCACTTGATCCAAACGCTTTCCGTCCTGCCCGAGTACCTGCGCAACCAGGCGACGGAATCTGGCGCCGTCATTGATTACCGCGACTGGCACATCCAACTCGGGCGCCGTTTCCGTTCGCTCAAGCTTTGGTTCGTGATCCGCCATTACGGGATCGAAGGCCTGCAGCACCACATTCGCGAGCACGTGCGTCTGGCCCAGCGATTCGCCGCCTGGGTGCGCGACGATTCGCGCTTCGAACTCGCCGCACCCGCTCAGCTCAACCTCGTCTGTTTCCGTTTGCGTGCGGGAGATCGTACGGACCAAGATCAGGCCAATCAGCTCCTGATGGAGCGGCTGAATCGCAGCGGCGACCTCTACCTCACGCATACCAAGCTCGATGGCAAATTCACGCTTCGATTCTGCGTCGGTCAAACCAACACCCAGGCTCGCCACGTGGAACGCGCCTGGCAGCGCATTCAGGAAGAGACGGGGAAGCTACGGAACTCCTGATGTGTCCATATCGCTCGTGTGGGGACGGGCGCCCTCGCCCGTCCAAGCCGAGCGCAGCTCGGCAGCTGCCGGTGGTCACTACAACGTTGGATTCGCGATAAAGTGTCTGTGATGGAACGGGAAATTTCAGCCGGCGGCGTCGTACTTCAGCAAATTTCGGGAGTCTGGCACGTCGCCCTGATTGAGCCGCGAAAAGACGAGCCACCGATAAACGAGCCACAGACAGAAAGCCTCAAACCCGCATCTTCAAAGACGCCGCGCAAGCGCAGCCGTGCCATGTTGACCCTGCCCAAAGGCTTGGTGGACGCGGGCGAAAAACCGCAGGCTGCCGCCGTGCGCGAAGTGCTGGAAGAGACCGGCCTTATAGCCGAACCGGTCACAAAGCTCGCCGACAACAAGTATGTCTACGTCCGCACCTGGGGCGACGGCAAACGCGTTTTCAAAATCGTCAGCTTCTATATGATGCGCTATGTCTCCGGCGAAATCGACAACCTCGCTTCCGACATGCGTATCGAAGTCAAGCGAGCTCTCTGGGTGCCCCTCATCGACGCGGCCAGCCAACTTGCATACAGCAACGAGCGCAAGGTACTTCGTCAGGCAGAGGACTACCTGCAAAACCACGGCCTCTCTTGAGCGAAGCGAACGTGGGGACAGCCGCCCGTCGGCTGTCCGGCGGGGCAAGCCCGCCTGCGCTCTTGAGTGCGCGAACAGAAAAACGAACCCCTGGCGAGCTTCGCCCGCCTGGACAGCCGAGGGCGGCTGTCCCTACGCCACCGCTCCGAAAGCCCGATCGATTGTCTTCTTTTCCTCCGCCGTCAACCGTCTCACTGAGGCCTTCTTCAGATCGCCCAGTTCGAGCGGCCCAATCGACACTCGCACCAGACGCAATACCCGAACCCCCTGAGCTTCGAGCAGACGCCGAATCTGCCGATTCTTGCCTTCGTCGAGAGTAATCTCCAGCCAGCTATTCTTATCGCCATGCCGCAGTAGGCGTGCTCCATTGGCGCGCAAATGTTCAGCGGGTTCGCGCTCAAACGACTCGCGCTCAACTGAGGCCCCAACCGCGCAACCTCGAGTGATTCTCGCCAGCAGATCGGCGTCCGCAACGCAATCCACCTGTACATGATATTTCTTGTCGAGATGACTGGCCGGCTCAGTGATCTTCGCCGCCCACTCCGGATCATTGGTCAACAGCAGCAGCCCTTCGCTCGCCTTATCCAACCGTCCCACGGGACCAACCCACGGCAACCCCGGCTCCAGCAGGTCGTAAACCGTCTCGCGTCCTTTCTCATCGGATGCGGTCGTCACTACGCCGCGCGGTTTATTCATGATGAGGTAGATCGCCGGCTGTTTGTCGAGCGGCAAACCGTCAACCTCAATCCGGTCCTGAGGCATTCGCGCCGAGCGTTCCGGATCCCGGACGATTCGCTCATTCACAGTGACGCGTCCATCACGAATCAAAACCGCCGCCTGAGATCGCGAGCAATAGCCCATCTTGGAGAGCGCTCGCGCCAGCCCAATTCGTTTCTGTGTGCTCACATACTCATGCTAAATGGATACCGGCTCAACAACTCTGTTACTCCGGCAGTTTTTGGATGCCCCTGATCCTAAGCTCTGCTTCCGCCAGTGGAGCACCTTGTCCCGGCTGGCTTCCTCCCACGCTGATGTGATACGCCCCCTCGGCGACAATTCGATCTCCCTTTTCGTTCACTTCGCTCAAATCACGCGCATCCAGCGTGAAGTGGACATGCTTGGTTTCGCCGGCTCCGAGAGGCATCCGCGTGAACCCGCGCAGCGCGCGAATCGGCGCACCCGGAGATTTTGGAAAACTCACGTACAGTTCCACAACTTCGTCACCTTCGCGCTGGCTCACGTTCCTTACATCCGCTTCCACGTTCAGGGAATCGCCCGCCTTCAGATTCGTGGTAGAGAGCTTCAAATTGCTGTACTCAAATTTCGAGTAACTGAGTCCATAGCCGAACGCATAAAGAGGTTGGCCGTCAAAATAGCGGTAAGTCCGGTTCTTCATCGAGTAGTCTTCAAAGACGGGCAACTGCTCGACGCTCTTGTAAAACGTTACCGGCAGCCGGCCAGCCGGATTATTCACGCCCGCCAGCGTTTGGGCAATGGCAGTTCCGCCTTCCTCGCCTGAGTACCAAGCGTCGAGAATGGCGTCCGCGTGTTCATTTGCCCAATTTACCGATAGCGCGCTGCCGTTCATTAGAACAACGACGAGCGGCTTGCCCGCGCCCTTCAGCGCTTCCAGAAGATCCTCTTCCTCTTTTGGCAGATCGAGGCTGGTTCGGTCGCCTCCCTTAAAGCCGGGCACGTCCACTTGCATCTCCTCGCCCTCAAGTTTTGAAGTGATGCCGACAACCGCGACGACCACATCCGCTTGCTTTGCCGCAGCAACCGCATCGGCGATCGGATCGGAAATAAAATTCAGCCAGACCAGTTTCGTACCAACACCCCCGCGCAGGTATTGGACTTTCAAAGCATAGCGATGCCCCTTCTCGAGTTGGAGTGCCTTGGTCGTCGGTGTCGGATCGTGCAACGTAAGGTCATCCACAATCAGCTGTCCATCGAACCACAGCTGGTTCATGGAACCAGCGAGACCGATTTCGAAAGTACCCGACTCGGCGGGCGTCAGAAAGCCTGTCCAGCGTGCCGAAAAATCCTTCATGCCGGGGGGCGGCGCAAGCGCGGATGGATCCTGATCGAAAAGCCGAACATCCACCGCCTTGTCCACGCGGACCACCTGCGGCGTACCCGCAAGATTCTCGCCGGAAAAATATTCTCCCTTCAAACCGGCTAGACCGTCGCCGGTCGAGAGCACGGCTGTGGGGACGACCGTTGGCTGTCGCAGGAAGTTCATCCCAGGCAAAAAGGCGACCTCGGCGGAAAACTGTTTGCGGATGCCATCCAGAGCCGTGGTCGCCTGTGACGCCGTACCACTGTAGTTGCCATGCAGCACGCTGACTGATTCGGCGAGCGGCCCGAAGACTGCAAGCTTTCGGACATCCGGACTCAACGGAAGCACACCGTCATTCTTCAGCAGCACGATCGATTCCCGCGCCAGCTTCAGCGCAAGCGCCCGGTGCGCCTCGTTATCGATTTCCGAGTCCGGCGCCTGTGCATAGGGCACCATCTCGGGAGGATCGAACAATCCCAGTCGGAAACGTGCCGTGAACAGGCGTTTCAGCGCAGCATCAATATCTTTTTCACTCAGAAGACCCTGCTTCACAGCGTCCAAATACTTCACATAGTCGGAGTTGTCTCTGGCCTTGGTGAAGAAGTCCGCGCATTCATTGTCCATGCCCGTTTTCATCGAAACCGCGGCGGCTTCGGCCATGCTCTTGGTGAACTGGTGGCCTTTGAAGATATCAACAATTGCATCGCAGTCGGACACGACATACCCATTGAACTTCCAAGCGAGGCGCAATTGATCTTTTAGCAGAAAGGTATTT
>Ga0193729_1001887_pt1 | contig 10587 bp, 9 predicted proteins | sample U1c2metaG_FD_143036 | JGI IMG/M metagenome (GOLD analysis project Ga0193729, IMG submission 143036) | Soil microbial communities from a riparian zone of the East river system, Colorado, United States - U1c2 | ecosystem: Environmental > Terrestrial > Soil > Riparian zone | place: USA: East River... | reverse complement strand
CAGCAGGCACTGCGAAGCGGTGATGTTGGCGAGCATCCTGGCCAGGAGGTCTTGCACCATCTGGAATGAGCCGATTGGCTTGCCGAACTGCAAACGCTCCTGGCAGTACTTCACCGCGTTTTCGTAAGCGCCCATCGCGCATCCCGTCGCTTCCCAGCCGACCATGAAGCGCGTCATTTTCAGGACGCGCGCCGTGTCGCGGAACGATTGATCGTTTTGCAGGCGGTTTTCCTCCGGAATGCGGCAGTTCTCCATGGTGATCAAGCCGTTCTGCACGACCTTGAGGGCGATCTTGTTCTGGATTTTTTCAACCTTGAATCCGGGCGTGGTCTTGTTCTCGACGATAAACGCTTTGACCTGGTTGTCGGCGAGATCGCGCGCCCAAATGATCGAGATGTCGCACCACGGAGAATTGCCGATCCATTTCTTCTGGCCGTTGAGGATCCAGGTGTCCCCGTCACGCTTGGCCGTGGTGGTAAGGCCGCCCGAGGTTCCCGAACCCACGAGAGGCTCGGTCAAGCCGAAGCAGCCAATTTTTTCCCAGCGGGCCATCGGCGGGAGCCATTTTTTCTTTTGTTCCTCTGAACCGCCCAGATAAATGGATCCCATGGCCAAGCCGTTGTGCACGCCAAAGAACGTGGCGATGGAGGAATCGACGCGGGCCATCTCCATGGCGATCAAGCCGAATAGCTGCACACTTCCGCCTCTGCAGCCATAACCGTTCATAGCCACGCCGCCGATATTGAGTTCCTTAATCGCCGGCAACAATTCAAATGGGAAAGCGTCCTCAACCCAATACTTCGTGATGATGGGCGCAACCTTGGTTTCCATAAACGTGCGCACCACCTTCAGGACCGCCAGCTCATCGGCGGGCAAAGTTTCTACGAGTTGATAGAAGTCAGAATTGGGCTGAGGAAGTACTTTTTTAATTTCTTTTGTTGGAGTCGCCATGAAGTTTCCTGTTGTTCCCTTTGCTTGCGTGTTTGTGAATGCACGACGACTAAAAGCATTCTGTCGGCCAAAGATGTTGTTGGCTTAGGTCGCTGAAAAGAGGCGCGTTGCTTTTTCCGAGATGGTTCAGGCTGCAGAACCGCTGTCAACAGCTTCACTCAACTGCCTAGGCTTTGACGGATGTGGAGGATTTCAAATTCAATCCAAAAGCGCGCGCGGATTTCTGTCTATTGCATATGTTTGTGAATCACAGACATAAAAGTGTCGAAACGAACCGATACTGTGGGAAGGCAGACCTGTGGGCGTGACAATGCGGACGGAGTTTTCTAAAGAGCGCGGCGCTAGAGTCCGCGCAAAATGTGTCCGAGCTTGTCCCGTTTTGTTGTTAGATAGCGCAGTGTCGAAGCTGACGCCGGAATCTCGAGAGGCAGCCATTTCGTAACGGATAGCCCGTAGCCTTCGATCGCGACGAGCTTACGGGGATTGTTGCTTAAGAGCCGCATGGATCGCACGCCGAGCTCTCGCAAAATTTGCACGCCGATGCCATAGTCTCGTTGATCGGGTTTGAATCCAAGGCGTTCATTGGCCTCTACCGTGTCGAGTCCTTCATCCTGCAGCCCGTAAGCGCGAATCTTGTTGGCCAGGCCAATCCCTCGTCCTTCTTGGTTCAGGTAAAGCAGCACCCCACGACCCTCCGTCGCGATCCGACGCAGTGCTTTATCGAGTTGAGCGCCACAGTCACAACGAGCCGAACGCAAAACGTCGCCCGTAAGACACTGTGAGTGCACCCGCACGAGTACGTCCTGCCCATTTCCAACGTCGCCGCGAACAAGAGCGACGTGCGTTTGCTTGTCGATCTGATTCTCGAATGCGTGAAGACGGAATTCTCCGTATTCAGTTGGCAGCTTCGTGGAGGCCACGCGCTTCACCACTGACTCTGTACGCATCCGGTAAGCAATCAGGTCGGCGATAGCGACGAGTGGAATATTATGCCGCCGGGCAAAACGACTCAGTTGTGGCACCCGAGCCATGCTGCCGTCCTTGTTCATAATTTCGCAGATGACTCCGGAAGGATGGAGGCCGGCTAGTCTGGCCAAGTCGACAGCTGCTTCGGTTTGTCCGGCGCGCGCCAGCACTCCGGCACTCTTTGCGCGCAATGGAAAGATGTGACCAGGACGAGTCAGATCCAAAGGCCTTGTCGCCGGATTAATTGCGGCGAGTACGGTCGCGGCGCGATCGGCAGCCGAAATTCCGGTGGTGGTTCCATCCCGCGCCTCGATGCTCACACAAAAAGCGGTTTCAAATCGCGAACTGTTGTGAGGAACCATGAGTGGAATTTCGAGCGTATCGAGATGCTCGGGTGTCATCGCCAAGCAAATCAGTCCGCGGCCATACTGCGCCATAAAATTGATGACTTGCGGCGTAATCTTCTCTGCAGCGATTGTCAGGTCGCCCTCGTTTTCGCGATTTTCATCGTCGACAACGATCACCATCTGGCCCGCACGTACTGCCGCAATGGCGTCCTTGATGCTTGCGAATGAGCGCGTCCGTCTGTTGCGTTCTCTAACAATCTGAAGTCGGTGTCTCATAATTATCTCAGTCTCGCGCGGCCGTCAGGCCGACATGGAGGTCTCTCCTCTTGGTTCCGGGCTGTCAATGAAGCTGCCCGGGACTGTCCCACCGACCCGAGGCGACGCGAACCTTTGATAGATGACCCGCAGAGCGGCGACCAGAGGCACCGAAAGATAAATCCCCACGATTCCGCCCACCGCGCCGCCCACCATTAAAGTGAAAATTGCGAGCAAGGGGTGAATTTCGAGTTCGTGCCCCATCACCCGTGGGGCAATGCCGTAGTCCATAAGAATCCGCCAAACGGCGAGCAGCGCGAGCATCCATATCCAATGCGAGTGAGTGAGAATCCCCGCAGTGACAATGGTTGCTGCCGCCGTCATCCACCCGGCCATCGGAATGAATTCCAGTATTCCGGCGAGAATGCCTAGCGCTATCGCGTTCGGAAAGCCCAGCAGGAGCATCGCGATCGAACAATAGAGAAGAGAGAGGCCGCCAAGAATCACTTTTGCGCGGATGTAGCGTTGCAGCATCACGTGCAATTCGCCTGCCAGGCCTATCATGGTTCTGTGATTTTCTTTCGTAGACACAAGATGAATGACCTGGTTGGCAAGTTTCTCTCCGTCGCTCAGGAAAAAGATTGAGAGAATTGGGATCACAACAAGTCCGGCTAGCGCCGCCGGCGCGAATTGTTCGATTTTCTCCGCACCGCGCTCCACATTCGCGCGATGGCGCTGGAGAAAGATTCTGATCTGGTCGGCTTGCTCATCGGCCCAACCCAGGTTATTTCCAAGGTTGTTGGCAATTTCCCCGGAAGAGACTCGGTCCGTCAGCGTGGGAACTGCCGCGACAAGATGACCGGCATTCTTGCGAAACTGAGGAAAAAGACCGTGGGAGAGAAGTACGGTGAAGACCATCAGAGCAAGATAGGCTTCCAAGACGTGTGGGCCTCGCAAGTTTTTGAAAAAGAGAGAGTGGCGCTGCAAGAATCGGACGATCGGATTAATCAGATATGCGAACAAGATCGAAAAGGCAAAAATGATGATGACTGTACGCGCTACGTAGATGACGGCAAGTACAATCGCGAAGAGCAGGATTGTCAGTAAAGCGCTCGCTGTTCTGCGATCAGGAAAAATCATGAATCCTCACAGGCAGCCGGATCAATCCGTCCGGCTTTCCAACCTTTTCTTGATCGCTCCAAGGGCTCGTTCGAGCGAGGACCGGGTTTTGTCTACGGCCACTTTTCTGACGATGCCGCCTTTCAGACCCGTCAACCCGGCCTGCTGCGAACCTTTAAGGGTGATCAAATAAAAACCGCGGTCGGGATTCTCCTGGTCTCGCACGCAAACGGTCAAATCCAGAGCGCTCTCGAAGTAGTGGCTGGCATAAAGTTGCTTCACGGCGACGGCATAGGCTGGACCTTTGGAACTTGGGCCTCGGTAAACTATGGCCTGCACAATCCGAAGTGTGGGCTTGAGTCCGAAATTTACTTTCTCCCAATAGAATTCGGACTGAATGTTTTCTGATTTTGCTTCCGGATACTCGAGCAGATAGCGATCGAGTTCGGGCAAATAAGCAGGAAGGGCCTTCGAGCGGCTGAGCAAAGACGCAAACGTCTCTCCTACAGCGGCCGGATGGTGCTTGTCCATGTAGGTTCCAAGGGCCGCGTTCCCTCCTTGCTGGTATCGCTGGATCGCTTCGAGTGCCATTTTCTGCGCAAGCTGGTTTGCCTGATTTGCCGCGTCGGGTGCGGACCAATTCACGGACTGCTTGAATGCTTCCATCGGCTCGGCGGGCAGCTGGACGTCGCATTTGCCCGGCTCACAGTTTTTCAGTTGCTTGATATCGTCCGCCTCCAGAGTGAAATCGTCGAGGTCGGAAAGCTGCGGCGGATCGCTGAATTTTCGGATTGCGAGATAGCTGGGAAGTTTGCGAAGCGCATCGATGTCCGAAGCGAGCTTGAGATATTTGTCAGGAGTCGATTGAACATAGACGGAGCCGAATACAAACACCTCATCTGGAGTGCGGGATTCCACTACTTTCGCAACCGCTTTTCCGTTTCGGATTGCCGCAATCTGATCATCTTTCAGCCCAACATAGTCGCGGAAGAATTTGAGTGGCTCGACGTTTTGCGCATTAGAACGAGGAAGCTGGACAAGGGAAAGTAAGAGCAGGACGAGGATCACTCTTGGGAATCGGATTCTAATTAGCATTGGTCTCGGCATTCCATTCATATTCATTTCTTGTCCAACGCGAGCAAAGCAAACAACGCCGGAAGATAAAGGATGGAAGCAAAAAGCAACTGCCGCGCAGAAACGGTAGACATTTGAAGAGCAAACCGTGCGCTGTAGCAGAGAAAGGCACCTCCAAGAACAAGAGCACCTGCAAAATAAACAATTCCAGACTCACCTCGAATTGCGGGGCCGAGAGTCACTGCGAGAAGCGCCAAAGATGCAACGGAGGTTTGCCAGGCGACAAAGCGATCCTTGGACTTGCCTGCAGGCAGCACGAAATAGCCTGCGCGCGAATAATCTTCTCGATACATCCAGGCGATGGCCATGAAGTGCGGAAACTGCCAGAGAAATACGATTGCAAAGAGCAGCCAGGCATTGCCGTCGAGGCGTCCGCAAGCGGCGGCCCAGCCGATGAGCGGCGGCGCGGCGCCCGGAAGCGCACCAATCAACGTGCACAGAGGGGTTTTCCGTTTCAGCGGCGTGTATAAGAACAGATAGCCCAATAGAGTAAGGATCGACAGCAAAGACGCGAGAGCATTGGTAGTAACAGCCAGGTAGATGACGCCAATAACGGAGAGTGAGATTCCGAACCACAAAGCGTGAGAAGGTTCGATTCTTCCCGATACGAGCGGCCGGCGCGCAGTTCGCCGCATTTGCGCATCGAAGCGCAACTCGATCAGCTGGTTGAAGGTCGCGGCTCCGCTGGCGACGAGTTCGGTGCCGACAAGAGTGTGAAGGAGAGACCCCCACGGGAAGTGAGCAAAAGAAGCAGGTGCGCCCATCCAAAAGCCCGCAGCGGCGGTGACCGCAATGAGAAAATTTACTTCCGGCTTTGTCAGCGACCAATAGCCGGACAGAACGCTGGAACGAGCAAGGCCGTGACGGTGCGGGACTTCAGCCACCTCAAGCGCCGCCAGAATTGGCTCCGTTGCCATTTCTAGACAACCTCCACGCTTTTTGGAGCACTTTGCGGAACCGGCCGGCCGGAAAATTGTGATTGTTGCAAATCGTGTTCGTGTGAACTCCGTGGGGCCAGGAGCTTTGAAGAGATAATCGCCGCCGGCACGAGATAGAGGAGCGTGACGCAAGTCCACATCAGTGCGGCCGCACACTGCTGATCTTCAAGAACGGAAAAACCAAACAGCCGCGGAGTGGAAAAATACACCGGGTATGCAACGCGGTCAGAGAAAACCAGAAATCCGGAAAGGATGTCGCACGGCAAAGTCGCCAGAAACAGGTATAAGAGCATCGACCATCGCGGCCCGGTTGAGCTGCTTGGCCAAGGCTCGATAACAGGCCACCAAAATAAGAGCCCGGCGCCAAAAAACATTACTTGTTCGAACGTGTGCCAGGTCGCAGACCGCACACCCAGCGTAAACAGTGCGGGGATATGCCACGCAACGAGCGTCAATGCAGAAACGGTCCAACACAACGCAGGTCGCGTCACCATCCGTGCAAATCGCCGCAGGGGTGATCGCCGCAACACGCGACGGAGAGAACGCCGCGCGAACGGTGACACTCCGATCCAGAAAACTCGTAAAGGTTCACCTAAGAGGATCAACGCCGGACCGACAGTCATAAGCAAAAGGTGTTTGATCATGTGGACCGTCAGAAGGCTGTGGTCGTAAGCCGCGAGCGGCGATCCCAGCGCTGTCGAGACCAACAGGAGTCCGAGAAAATAACTGACAGCCCGCCAAATGGGAATGACATTTACGGAGCTAGAGCGAATATAAATCCATCCGCGCAAATACAACCATGCCGCAAATAGCAATGCGAGGGTGAGGGGAACCGAAAATCCCCAGGCGACCGTTTCGGAATGAACGTGAGGTGGCATCAACGTTCTTTAAGGTTGTGTTTCCGGGCGTTTGACTCGTTCGTCACCGAGGGCAACGTCGCGCGCGGCTTCGCGCGCTGGAGCTTGTCCTCGAGGATGCAAAGTCTCCAGAAACGCAACCAAGGCCGTGGTCTCCGCCGGGCTCAAATTCTTTCCGTACGCCGGCATGTTGCCGCCTCCCTGGATTACTTGCCGAATCAGTTGGTCCTGCGTCAGTCGCACCGCGACACTGTCCAGAGCCGGACCTCTCTGCCCACCGCTCTCACCAAGCGAATGACAGTTGCGGCACTGCTTCACCTGAAAGACCAGCGCGCCTTGTCGCTCAAGTGCGGTACTGCCATGCAGAAATTGTTGCGGCACCGGGTCGCCGCTCCAAGCGTTCATGTGCGGACTCCACGGCGTGTATCCAGCGAGGTGAGTGAGTGTTCCCAGCGTCACGGCAATCAGCAGTACCGTTAGGACCGCAATGGGGCGGCGGCGCCAGCTCTTTTCTCCTTCGCCAGATAAAAATGGCAGGAGAACCAGCCCGGCGATGGCTACTACCGGACCGATCAGGAGCGCCGGTGTCTCCATCGACGGCGGCAGGTAAGACAGCAGGCCGTAGAGCCACAAGAAAAAGTAATCCGGTTTCGGCGCTGTCTGGATGACCGTGGGGTCTGGGCGGCCCGTTGGACCGAACGGACCGAAGTAAAGGGCGCAGGCGGCCACTGCCAAAAGGATAAAACCGGCGAAGAACAGGTCTTTCCACACCGCGTAGGGAACAAACGGCGCGCCATCTTTTCTGGTCAGCTGATGATATTCGTTTTCGTAGGTTGTGCGCTTGACGAGACGTCCTGGCATCGGCCATTCGTTAATTCCGAGCTTCAGCACCATCAAGAGGTGAACACAAACAAAACCGATCAGCATTCCGGGGATGACGAAGACATGCATGGCGAAAAATCGGGACAGTGTCGCACCGGCAATAATCGGTCCTCCAAGCATTAATTTCACGATCATTGGGCCGGCAATGGGCACGCGGCTGGCGATCGATGCTCCGATTCCAAGTCCCCAATAAGCGTCTTGATCAAAACGCAACACTTGCCCTGTAAAGGCCATCCCCAATGTCATCAGCAAAAGAAAAACTCCGATGATCCAGGTGAGCTCGCGGGGAAATTTGTAGGCTCCGAACAGAAAGACCTGCACCATGTGAATCAGAACGATTGCCACCATGAAGTTTGAGCCCCATCCGTGCATCGCGCGGATAAACCAGCCGAGCGCTACGTCATGATTGAGCGCTTGCAGACTGCTCCATGCTTCACTGGCTGATGGCACATAGATCAGCGCAAGCAGAATTCCGGTGACAAGTTGCAGAATAAAAACCGTGAGCGCCGCACTGCCAAACACGTAAAACCAACTCGCCGTGTTGCGCGGCACAGGATGCTCGGTAATTTCGCGAATAGGCGCCGCGAGTTGCAAGCGCTTGTCGAACCATTGACCGACTTGTGCGATCAAGCCCATGGTTTCTTCTCTCCGCGCAACGCATTTGTTTCGCTCGACGCGTATAGCTTGCTTCCGTCAATGGAAATTAAATCATTCCGTGATGCGCAAGGCGGTTTCTTCCCCAGGAGAGAGGCGGTTGGGGATCCGGGCGTGGGCAATTCGCCAGCTTGAATCGTAATCATGCCGTCCTGCACCTTGTGAGGATATTCAAATAGCCCGCGCTCGGGCGGACCCGAAGCGCGCGAACCGTCGCGGTAGTAAGCTCCGCCGTGACAAGGGCACATGAACAAGCCGGATTGCGGAAACCAACGCACCGGGCAGCCCAGGTGCGCGCAATTGATCGCAAAAACCTGGAACTGCTCTCCTTCAACGCGGCGCACCCAGCACGCCGTGTCCACGGTCTTGCCGTCAGTCGGGGTCACGAAGGGATTGCGGAACGTGGCGAGCCGAGTCTCCCCTTCCGGAAAATCTTTTATTGGTCCCAGTGGGACCCACGAGAGGTACCCGTTCGCTCGGCCGCGCGTAATCGAGGACAGAAGAAAGCCCACGATGGGCACGGCCAGCGCGGTCCCCACCAATCCGTTGAACAGAATTCCCACCTTCATGAAAAGGCCGCGACGGGAAATAGTATTTTCATTCGGCATCGGCAAACTCCTATTGCTGCGTATAATTTGAAATGGAATACGGCCGTCCCGGGCTCTGCGACCGCCGCGAGATAAGCCAAGCGACGACGTCGCTGACTTCCCGGTCAGTCATCGGCTTTCCTGGAATGTTTCCGCGCCAATCTGGCGCGCCCAATTCGGGGCGGCCCGCGATGACAATTGTCCGCAACCCTTGATCGCTGACTAGCGCAAGGAAGGAATCATCCGTGATGGAACCGCCTTTGGCTCCGCCGCGGCCGTCAGGACCGTGGCAAGATTCGCAAAAAATTTTGTATGCCGCTTCGCCACGTTGCGCGTCTCCAGTTAATTTCGGCGTATAAGGAGGAGCCGACGCCGCGTCGAGAATTCCCCTTTGGCTCCAACGCGAACGAATTTCCTTACTGAGTACGTCGATCTGCACGTCCGTCAACATCCCGCCAGCGCTTTGGGCGAAAGCCGGCATCGCGGTTCCGGGTACTCCTTTTGTGATAACTTTGCGGATGGACGCATCATCCGCGATAGCCAGATAAACAGGATTGGCCAGCGCGATCGCAGCTCCTCCTCTTCCATCCGCACCGTGACAGGCGGCGCAGTTTTCCGCGAAGAGAGGGCCAAACTCCAAGACTTCATTTGGCGCTAGAACTTCGGAACCGCTGCGCGGCTGGCCGTGCGGTGCGACGCACCCTGCAGTGAAAATCGCAGCGAGGACCGCAAACATACAAAGATGCTCGAATGCTTTCACGGCCGCTTTTCCTCGCTTTCCCGCAGCGGAACTGTTCCCGGAGCTTCAATTCCTGCGCGCAGGAAGAACGGCAAATTCTCACGAGTCGAGACACGGTGTTGCCGCACTACGACAAAACCTGCGACAACTCCGAACGCGATTTGCGATGCGATAAACCAAAACCAGTTGATATGGCTGGCAAGCAGGGGATTGAGAAGCTGCATGATCGAGTACAGCAGTCCCGACGACAACACCGGGGCAATTAACCCTCCGAGTACGATCGGCCGCCGAGCGAACATGGGAAGCATCGCGCCATAGAGAAGCCCCACGAAAATGGATCCGACGCCGTGCAAGATGAGGGCAATCGCGAAGCTGTCCGAATGAAACGAATTCAGTTGGGCAGGGCCGAGCTTAAGCGATTGCGCATAGACAGTAGCGGCAAGGAGGTTGATGGGATACCAAATGCTTCCGGCTTTGAGCACTCCGTACGTGCAGGCCAGAATGGCCATCGCAACTGCTCCGGCGAGGCCACCCTTGACGCCAGCTGATATCGGGTAGGTTTTCAGGGGAAGCCATACACGGAGGAGTTCGGGTGCGATGGGCACGCGCTCGACAACGCGGCGCTTTGTTGCGACGCGGTATTCTTCGAACACGACCGGAACGGTTTGTTCGTGCTCCTGAGGAAATACTTCGCGGAACCATCCGACGCAACCGGCAACACTCAGGACAAGACCGAGGACGCTGACCGAAACGCTCGTAAGCAGGCCCGCGAACATCAAGATGAAGCCGAACGCCAACACAATCGGCCAGGCGGTGGATGCCGGTACCTCGATCTCAGCCGGAGTCCGGCGTCTCTGCTCTATTCCTTCTACGGGTGCCAGCGTTGCCATTCGTCTTCCTCAGCGACCGAGAACATAAACAACAGTGAAAACCACGACCCACACGGCATCTACGAAATGCCAGTACAGGGAAAGTACGTCGATGCGAGCGGACTGCTCCGGCCCAACGCGACCTGCCAGCCCGAATAGCAGCACGATGGTGAGCATGGTCAGTCCAGCCGTAACGTGAAAGGCGTGCAGGCCAACTAGTGAGTAATACGTGGTTCCAAAAAGATTCGTCGAGATGGTCAGCCCGTGTTCGTAGATCAAGCGGTGCCAT
>Ga0193729_1001886_pt1 | contig 10591 bp, 8 predicted proteins | sample U1c2metaG_FD_143036 | JGI IMG/M metagenome (GOLD analysis project Ga0193729, IMG submission 143036) | Soil microbial communities from a riparian zone of the East river system, Colorado, United States - U1c2 | ecosystem: Environmental > Terrestrial > Soil > Riparian zone | place: USA: East River... | reverse complement strand
GCACATGTTGCGGATCGACCGCGCCCAGGTGAACTCGCGCCGTGATTTGTAGCGATTCACCGACCAAAATGCTTTGTCGATCTTTGTTTCCGATCTGAACATCCGAAATTTTTACTTCCGGCCAATCCTTGCGTATTTGCGTTTTCCACTGGCTTAGCTGCGTGGCAGCGCCGCAGCCGTCGTGGGAAAAATTCTCGTACGATTTCGCGGCCGGAATATAAAGTTGCTCGGTGTATTCCTTCACCATGCGCTGCGTGTTGAAAACGGGCGTGACGCTGCGGATCGATTCACGCATTAATTGCAACCAGGCAAGAGGTAGTTTGCCGTCCGGTTTCGCGTAGTAGAGAGGAATGATCTGGTTTTCCAATAATTGATAAAGACTGCTCGCGTCCACTTCATTTTGAAATTCCGTGGTGCCATTGTTGATTTCTGCGCCGATAGCCCAGCCATTGCTGCCGTTGTACCCTTCGCGCCACCAACCATCGAGTACGCTCAGATTGATTCCGCCATTAGGAGCAGCCTTCATTCCGCTGGTTCCGCTCGCCTCCAGGGGACGCAACGGATGGTTCAGCCAGAGATCGACACCCTGCACCAGCCGGCGCGCGATGTAGCTGTCATAGTCCTCCAGGAAAACGATGCGATTTTCCAACCCGGCTTCACGGCTGAATTTGTAAACCTCTTGAATGAGCGCTTTGCCTCCTTCGTCGCGCGGATGGGCTTTACCTGCGAAAATGAATTGGACGGGGCGTGTGCTATCGTTCAGCAATCGCTTTAATCGTTCCTTGTCGCTGAACAGAAGTGTACCGCGCTTGTACGTCGCGAAACGGCGCGCAAAGCCCACCGTCAAAATTTCCGGGTCAAGAATGCGATTCACTTTGCGAATCGACTCCGGGGATTCGCCCAGTCGTTCACGGCGTTGTCGTTCCCGATCGCGGATAAAGTTAATCAAGCGGAGTTTGAGCGTCTGATGTGTCTCCCAAAGTTCCGCGTCGTGAATATCAATGACACCGCGCCAAAATTCCGGCTCGGTGAGGTGTTCCTCCCACATACCGAGATGCTTGTGATAAAGCGCGGCGAACTCCGGCGCCATCCAGGTTTTGGTATGGACCCCGTTTGTGATGCTGGTAATCGGCACTTCATGGACCGGAACGCCAGACCAGACATCCTTCCAAAGCGATCGGCTGACCTCGCCGTGTAATTTGCTTACTCCGTTGGCGTGCCGGCTGAGACGCAACGCGAGGATGGTCATGCTGAAGGGATCGTCTGGATTAAGGCGTGTGTGACCGAATGAGAACAGTTCGTCGAACGGAATGTTTAGTTCCTTGGCGAAATTACCAAAATATTTTCGCATCATCTCGCGCGGGAAGGAGTCATTGCCGGCAGGAACTGGAGTGTGGGTGGTAAAAACATTGGCCGCCGCTACCAGCTGAAGTGCCGAGTAAAAATCGAGCTTCTTCTCCGCGACATTGAGACGAATGCGTTCCAGCGCCAGGAACGCCGAATGTCCTTCGTTCATATGAAACACCGCTGGCTGAATGCCGAGCGCGGCGAGCGCTTTGACGCCGCCGATTCCGAGCATCATCTCCTGGCGCATGCGCATCTCAAGGTCGCCGCCATAAAGCTCGGCAGTAATTAATCGGTCCTCCGCGCTGTTTTCCGGGATGTCGGTATCGAGGAGGTAAAGGTTTACCCGGCCAACGCGCAATTCCCAAAGCCGGGCAAAAACTTCGCGCTCCAAAATTCGCACTGAGATGAGAAGTCTCGTGTCGCCGCGGTGTACCTCGCGGATTGGCAGATGATAGAAATTTTGATTAAGATTAATCGCCGCCTGAACGCCGTTCTTATCGATCTGCTGCCGGAAATAGCCATGTCGATATAGCAGACCAATCGCAACGAAATTGAGGTCGAGATCGCTCGCCGACTTGCAATGGTCGCCAGCGAGTATGCCAAGACCACCGGAATAATTCGGGATCGATTCGTGAAAACCAAATTCGGCCGAGAAATAGGCGATCGGATTCTTGATCGCGCTTCCGGCCCCTCTCTTTCCGTAAGTGTCGTGGCGCCCGAGATATTTTTCGAATTCGTCGAAGACCTGCTTTAGTTCGCGCAGGAAAGTTTTGTCCTGTGCGAGCTCCTCCAGCCGGGATTGTCGCGAAAGCTGAAGCATTCGGACCGGATTATGATTTGTCCGGTTCCAAAGCTCGGGATCCAGATGGCGGAAGAGCCGGCGCGCGGCCGGTTCCCATGTCCACCAAAGGTTGAAGCTCATCTCGCGCAGCGGTTCGAGCGCCGCCGGCAGGATGGGAGTTACGTTATACGTTTGAAAAGTCGGCATGCGAGCATGCAACGGAAACAGAGCCGCAGTTAATCGAGAAAACTTCGTCCGGCAAGTCGCGGAACCGATTTCCAGCTCCTCGTAACGAGAAACGACGCGACAAAGCGTCCGGTTCGTGCTCAGTCGGATGGTGTCGGCGAGCGGTCATACCTTGCTTTGAATCTCGCCGGCGCGCGGACCCCGGCTACACCTCGTGGTGCGAGAACGAGTCCGAGAAAGAAACCGGCGATTAGTCCGCACAGGTGCGCAGCCATACTGACCTGTGGGGTTGAAAGATCGAAGGCGACTTGAATCACTATGATCATTACGACGTTCCCCAGACGTTGTTTCGCCTGCGGCGCATGGCGATGTCGCACTAAAAATCCCGCCCAGGCGCCGACGATTCCCATAATGCAGCCCGACGCGCCAACGAGCTGCGCCACTTGTACGAAACCGAGTACCATCAAACCCACAACACCCGCGCTGGAGGCAAGCCCCGAAATCAGGTAGCACACCGCAAATCGGATTGTTCCAATGGATCGTTCAAGCGGCGGGCCAAGAATATAAAGTGCGAAAAGGTTGAACAGCAGATGAGTGAAACCTCCATGCAAAAACAGCGCGATAAAGAGCCGCCAGTATTCCCCTTGAGCCACCACAGCATAGGGCTCGAGTGCGCCAACTCGATGCAGAACCTCCGGATCGTTCAGATTGCCAACTGAAATCTCAAACAGGAACACAACCGCGTTGAGCAGAATCAACACGAGAACTGCCGGCGCGCTTCGGAGTTGGCTATGCCGAACACGGTCCACGACTGGGACGGATGCGAAAGGCACGGGGTGGTTTTGGCGAGATTCCAGACGCTGAAATAATCGGACCTGATCTCGCAGCTCCGCGCTGGGATGCAAAACTTGAAGAATTATTCCCAGTTTTGCGGCCGATCTGTAGCCTCCGCGAGCGGCTAGCTCTGTCATTTTGCGTAAGCCAATCGCCGGAAGAAAGAGAAGGACAATCCAAGCCAAACCGCCGATGTAACCAGCTGCATGGGGAACGAAAATCCACGCGGCAGCGGTGATAATCAGCACAACAAGCGCAGCCCTACGCCAGCCACGATAGGGCGCTCCGGGACGCCATGCTCGGGCCAGAACTACGAGCGGTGAAATCACCGCGAGAAAGAGGAAAATATGATTCAGGTCCACAGTGGGAGGTGAAAAGTTAAAAGAGTTAAACGTTAAAAAGGATTCGCGGTTGGCCATTCATCGACTTGCTTTAACGCTCTCGTCATTAACCTTCTAACGCTTTAACTTTTGTAACTTTTTTAACATTCAAAACATGCTTATCACTGTAACCGATTATCTCGATGTTGTTTCGTCCTGGTGTTTCTGGTCCGAGCCAACGTGGGCCGAATTGAAGAAGCGTTATGACGGCCGCGTCGAATTTCAGTGGAAGATCGCGTTGATGGATCCGGGTGGCTTGCCCACTTCGCGTGAGCAGGAGCAATGGTTCTATCGGCGCAGCGGAATGATGATGCGTTCGCCGTTCATGCTCAACACGGATTGGTACGATCCCAGTCTGCCGGAATGGCTCGCGCCGAATTGCGTGGCCGAGGCGGCCAAAGACTTTGGTTTCACTGATGATCGCGTTCGTCTGGCACTGGCTCATGCCGCGCTTCGCGAGGGGAAAAAGGTGAGCAATTGGGAAATCGCCGGTGAGATCGCCGCGGCGGCTGCCAGCGTTGACAAGAAAAAGCTCCTCGAGCGCGCACGTTCGCCCGAGATCGAAAAGCGCGTTCGCGCATCGACGGCAGAATTTCATGCGCTTCAGATCACGCAACGCCCGGCGTTCTTGATCGACACCGAAATTGGCGATCGCGCAGTGTTTTCCGGGGTTGTAAAACTCGAGCCGCTGACAGCAACGCTCGATTCGATGCTCGATGACGCTGCTGCGTACGCGGCGCACAAGGCGCATTTTGGCGACCCGCCTGCAAAGTGATCGTTGAGAGATCGACACTTGGTTGTTGCGAGATTCGCCTTGCCAGCGCGAAATTGTTGCCTACAACTTCCCTTCGGCTCGCGATTATTAGCGAGTTCTCGTTGCGGTGAATCGCAGCCGTGGCGAAGTTAGAGTGTCCAGGCGTTTGCCAAAGGTGGCGCCGGGAATTGCGATAAATGGAAATACGGCGGCGCGGCGCACTCCCGCTCCGTCGGCCAGGAGCTAGTTCGAATCTGCAACCACAAATTCGTGTAAACGGTCGGATCCGCGCCCGAGAAGTCCGGGTCATTATGGGGTCTAACGGCGAACAGCTTGGCGTCATGAAGCTAACTGACGCCTTGCGCAAAGCTCAAAGTCTTGGTCTCGATCTGGTGGAGATCGCCCCAACGGCCACCCCGCCGGTCTGCAAGATCATCGACTTTGGAAAGTTCCGGTACGATATCTCCAAGCATACCAAGGATAAAAGACCGTCCGGCTCGAAGCTCAAGGAAATCAAGTTTCGCGTTAACATCGACGATCACGATTATCTGACGAAAATCCGGCACGGCGAAGAATTCCTGGATCGGGGAAATAAAGTGCGGGTGCAACTGCAATTTCGCGGTCGCGAAATGGCGCATCAGGAATTTGGCATGCAGCTCGTGCACAAAGTCCGCGATGATCTCGCGGGAATGTCGCAGGTGGAAATGGAGCCAAAAATCGCCGGACGCAATATCACCATGACCCTGGCACCTCTGCCGGCGAACCGCCGGAAAAGGCGATTTACCGCCCCACCACCAAACGCAGCAGAAGAGCAGGAACCCATTGTTTCACCGACGGAAAGTTGAACGGCTCGAGGATTATCTTGCGCCTTCGGCGTCTGCTACCATCGTCTTCGGAGAAGTCGATCGACCTTGCGTAGAGCGCAGGTGCAACGGTCGCCGCGGCGACTCCTCAACGCGTTGGCAAACCGAAATGCGCCCGTTGCCGCTAACTAACGATTACGGCTTATGCGGCTTGTGCGCGGCCGCTGGCGAAGTCTTTGGTGGCGGAGGCGGCAGGGGTGAATTCATGGATTGTCGCGCTTCCAGCCGGGTCTTACGGCTCTTAGCCTCCTGGTTGTTTGGGTCAATCTTTAAAACTTTCTCGGTGTCAGCCATCGAATTTTTGATGTCGCCTTTGGTCTCGTAGATGTAACTGCGATAAAGATAATACCGGACTTCGTTCGGCTTGAGCTTGATGGCCTCGGAATAATCGGCCAACGCCTTGTCATAATCATTCAGTTTCATCTCGACTGCTGCGCGCTGTTCGTACACGCGCACGTCTTGCGGAGTCAGTTTGGCCGCTTGGCCATAATCGTTGATGGCATCCTGATATTGCTGGTTCGTCGCATCAGCGTATCCGCGTTGTTGATAAACGGCGGAGAGCTCATCTGCGTATTTGTGGTCGAGATCGGTGGCTTTACGAAGTAGTTCGATGGCTTTATCCCACTCTTGATTCTTGGAAGCCTCCGCCCCTTCTCGGGCAAGCTTGTTTGCTTCTTTCGCGTCTTTGGTGGCTTGCGCGTCGGATAACTGCGCAGCACAAAGCGCCAGGGCCGCGATGAAAGTAAAGACAAAGTTTCTTTTCATAATTTCTTTTGGACGTTGATGTTCTTAAACAATTCGAAATTCAGGCCGCGAACAGTTGGCCGCAAGCGGACTGTTTCATGTTTGTTCTGGAGATGGCGCTTGCTCGACCTCGATCTTTGGTTCCGGCTCCGATGAAGCAGTTGTACCTGGTCCCGCCTCATCGACACGTGTGATACGTACGGCGCGACCCGACCTCTCGTCGATTTCGATAAGCGCTCCACGCAGGCGCACTTCGCCGCCGGCGACCGGAAACGACGCCGGCAGATTCGAGATGAACCGATTCATGATTGGATCAACGGCGCGCCCCAGGATGGAGTTTACCGGACCGCACATGCCCGCGTCGCAAAGGAAAGCCGTACCACCCGGAAAAATCTGTTCATCGGCGGTCTGAACGTGTGTATGAGTTCCAATGACCGCAGAAACTTTTCCATCGAGGAATCGGCCCAGCGCGATTTTTTCACTCGTAGTCTCTCCATGTACGTCCACGATGATGTTCGCCGTCTCGTTGCGCATCTTCGCCACCGCTGCATCGACCGAGCGAAACGGGTTTTCCAAAATCGGCTGCATAAATGTGCGCGCTTGAACGTTGATCACGCCAATTTTTCCCTTCGTTGTTTCCAGGACGATCGACCCAGTCCCAGGCGCGCCATCAGGATAATTCACAGGGCGCAACAAACGCGGCTCGGTGTCGATGAACCCAAGAATTTCTTTTTGGTCCCATACATGATCGCCTGTCGTGATGACTGAGACGCCTGCGCGCAAGAGATCGATGGTGATTTTTCCCGTTATGCCGCGACCGCCAGCCGCGTTCTCGCCGTTAACGATGATGAAGTCCAAGGCGTGCTTCTCTTTTAGTTTCGCCAGCCTTGCGATCACGGCCGTGCGTCCCGGCTCACCAACGATATCGCCAAGAAAAAGGATCGTTAGCATTTTGCGATCATCGTATTGAAGAGGCTCTAAAGGTCGATGTTTCATTTCAAAAAAAAGCGAAGACAATGACGAAGCCCGAATGACGAATGACGAAGGAATGGCGACGCTAAATGACAAAATATCGGCGCGCTCTCTTCGCGCCGCTTCGGATTTCGTCATTCGTGATTTGTCAGTAGTTTGTCATTCCGTCATTTGTCGTTCGTCATTTGTTCTGCTGCTCTTTACACCTGCGCTGCAAGCGGCCGACAATCTCGGCGTCCTTGGGAGCAAACCAAAATGGGACGTACTCGAACACTATCAGGAGACAATTACGCAAGATGAATTTAGCCAGCTGATCCAGAACGTTTACTGCACGCACGGACTCGCTCCGGATTTGATTGAAGTAAACACCGACACAGCGCGGATTTTGACCAATCGCGAGCCGCAAAAATTTTTCACTTTACGGTTCGCGAAGAATGACACCTCGCGCAATCCGGTGCCGCGTCTTTGGCATCCCGCTAAATTTTTGCCGCCCGCAAAAGCGGACAAGCCGCTCTCAGGCTTGCGCATCGCGCTCGACTCGGGTCATCTGGGTGGCAAATGGGCAAAAATGGAAGAGCGCTGGTTTCAAGTCGGCAACACCCAGCCAGTTCAGGAAGGTGATCTGACTTTGAAGGTCGCGCGGCTGCTCGCCCTGCGATTACGCGAATTAGGCGCGAAGGTTTTGTTTGTTCGGAATAGCAACGAACCAGTCACGGCAAAACGTCCCGATGATTTTCGGGAACTTGCCACGAAAATTCTGATTAAGAACGGCGTGCCACAGCCCCGTGCCGACGTGCTTGATCCAAACGATCCGGAGAAAGAGCAAACGATTCGCTGGCAGAGCGAAATCTTATTTTACCGTTACAGCGAGATTCGCCGTCGAGCGGCGCTGGTAAACTTCAAGTTGCATCCCGACCTCGTCCTTTGTTTGCATTTCAATGCCGAAGGCTGGGGCGACCCGAATAATCCGACGCTGACCGACATCAACCATCTTCATCTTCTTGTGAACGGTTCCTATTTACAGCAGGAGCTTGAATTCGATGACGAACGTTTCGAAATGATTCGGCGACTTCTCAGCCGCGCTTACGATGAAGAACTGCCGCTGGCGGACGCCGTTGCCCGTGCAATGGCTCGCGAAACGCAACTGCCGCCATACCAGTACCCTACTACTAACAGCACGACGAAAGTCGGCACGAGCGGTTATGTTTTTGCGCGCAATTTGCTCGCGACGCGGCTCTATCGTTGTCCAGTGGTTTATTGCGAGCCCTACGTGATGAACAGCAACGATGCGTTCGCCCGAATCCAGGCCGGCGATTACGAAGGAACTCGCAATGTGGACGGCTCGGAGCGCAAAAGTATTTTCCGCGAGTACGCCGACAGCGTGACAGATGGATTAATCGAATATTATTCGAAAGCACGAGGCAAGCGCGACTGACCAGTCGCCCGTATTTGTAGGGCGTTTCTGTGAAACGCCATGGCGTCTGACACAGACGCCCTACAGCGCGGCTACTGCCTCGCGGATATCGTTGAGCGTGACGTCGGTGGTGAGATAGGCAGCGCCGATGCGAGGCGTGACAACAAATCGGATTTTTCCACTTTGGAATTTTTTATCGAACTTCACCGCCCTAATGATTTTGTTCCGCGGAAAGTTTTTCCGCAAACACGTCGGCAAATCGAATCGTCGCAGAACGTCGATCACCGCATCACGTTGTCTGGGCGGGAGTCCGGCTCTTTTAATTGAAACAGCGCACGCAGCGACAATTCCCAGGCTGAGGGCTTCGCCGTGAAGAAATTTCCGGTAGTTTCCCGCGCGCTCAATCGCGTGACCCAGGGTGTGTCCGAAGTTCAGAAGGGCACGTTTGCCCGTTAGGTCGTGCTCGTCTTCCGCTACGGTTTTTGATTTTATCTTTACGTTCCGAAGAATAAGCTGTTTTAGGGCAGGCGCTTCGCTTGCTTTCCAGTCTTGAAGCATTCCGAACATTTTCGCGTCCGCGATAATCGCGTGCTTAATGATTTCGGCGAATCCCTGATTGAACTCGCGACGGGGCAGGGTTTTCAGAACATCAAGATCATCAATCACCAGCGATGGATGGTGCAGAACGCCGAGCAGATTTTTTCCATCGGCGGTGTTCACTCCGGTCTTTCCGCCGATTGAGCTGTCCACCATAGCAAGCAGCGTCGTGGGAACCTGGACATGGGGAATGCCGCGATGATAAATCGCCGCCACGAATCCGGAGATATCGCCGATCACTCCGCCCCCGAGACTAATGACAAAAGATTGCCGATCCAGCCCCGCGGCAATCATTTGTTCGCAAATTGCACCGGCTTGTTTGAGAGTCTTCGATTTCTCGCCGGCCGGAATCGTGATCAGAATCGGATTAAGACCGGCTGATATTAAGCTTTGTTTGGCTCGATCAGCGAAGAGCGGCCCAACATTACTGTCCGTGACAATTGCGCACGTTCGGCGAGAGAGATGTTGGCCCATACGTGCCCCGAGTTGCTTGATCAAACCCTCGTCGATAAGCACACGATAACGCTGCCTATCAACAGAGATGGTGATGCCGGAAGCCCGATTTTCTATTGCGTCGGGTCCCAATGTTTCGTTGTATCTTTGAATGTCCCGGCTGTGGTTGCCGGACCGAACGTCATGGTCTCAACGTGCAAGTCGCAGAATAGTGCATTAATTTGCGTGCCATTGCGCTGCAGTCCGGTGGTCATTCCTGCCCCTCCTCCCACAGGCAAATTGCGCACGTAGGGTGCCGCTGCGGCAAGGCTCGTCCATAAAGCGCTGCCAGCGGGACCCGTACTGTAATTAGGCGCGATTAGGATGGTTGAAGACGGCGAGACCACTTTTGTCATGTTGCCGTTTATCAAATCGTAATTGTTTTGGTTGATGCCGTAGCTAACCGGTGCACTATCCGTTTCGGACGCCGGCCGCTTGTCAAAAGGCGATTGGAAAACCTTTCTGGTCTTTCCGATGTATTTCGGATAGATGACCGGAATTAAGTCCGTGCCAATCCCCGGCGCAGCATTTATTGCCGGAAGAACGTCATCCTTATCGTTGAGGTACGTTTGCATTGCGAGCCCGACCTGGCGCAGGTTACTCATGTCCTTGGTTGCTTTGGCGCGCTCCGAAATCGTGGTGAAGGCCGGATAGACCATGGCCATCATGATAACGATGACCGCGAGGACGACCATCACCTCGATGAGGGTGAAAGCGCGCGCAAAGCGGGAAACCTTGGTCATTGATTTGGTCGGCTAGGAAGGCATCATATTGGCTGAGAGTCGCGACCGAAAGCGAAAAAGAACTGCGCACAAGGAAGATGCTTGACAATACACTTTCCAGTTCGTGTATGTAGATCATGCCAGACGAAGTGCCCACTCAATCTCCGCCTCCGCCAGGTCCCGAACCCGGGATGACGCCAAAATCCACGTCGACCGGTTTACCTTCCAATGTGGCTGCAGCCATCGCCTGCATCCCGCTGGTCGGTGGCATCATTTTTTATATCCTCGAAAAGCACGACCCTTTCGTGCGTTTTTACGCGATGCAATCGATCATCTTTGGCGGTGCATGGTTTCTCTTTAACATTGCGTCCTGGGTCGTGTATTCGGTCTTCGGGGCCATTCCAGGCATCGGCGGTATCCTGGTATTTTTCTGGGCAATCATCCAGGCACTTGTTCATATTGCGTTTCTTGTTGTCTGGATCATTGCCATTGTGAAGGCGTTCAC
>Ga0193729_1001885_pt1 | contig 10591 bp, 5 predicted proteins | sample U1c2metaG_FD_143036 | JGI IMG/M metagenome (GOLD analysis project Ga0193729, IMG submission 143036) | Soil microbial communities from a riparian zone of the East river system, Colorado, United States - U1c2 | ecosystem: Environmental > Terrestrial > Soil > Riparian zone | place: USA: East River... | reverse complement strand
GTCGTATTTTGCGTGTCGCTCTTGTAGTGAAAGGTTACCGGCTTCAGCCCCAGAATGGCTTCACTGCTATTGTCCATTGGCTTGATCTCGTCTTTGAAACGGCGCGACGAACTGACCGTACCTAGCTGACCTGCCGAATCCACTACAACCGGCACCGCATTCGCATTTGCCGTATTCACGCCGCGAATCCCGGTAATATAGGTGGCAGTCTGCTTCACTGTACCGATCCGCATGGTATTGGACTCGCCCGCAACGCCTACAGCTTGAATATCGACATTATCGTGGCCAGTGGTTAAGTTAGCGCCGGCATTGAACCCTATCGCGGTATTGAATGATCCAGTTGTATTCTTGCCAAGCGTTCCCTGACCAAATCCCGTGTTGCTGTTGCCACTGGTGTTCAGGCGCAGGGCATTAAGACCGCTCGCGGTGTTGCTGCTGCCACCAGTGTTGTGAAGAAGCGTATTGGCGCCATTGGCTGTGTTCCCACTCCCGGTGTTGTTAAAAACGAGCGCCTCATAGCCGGTGGCAGTGTTGTTGTTGCCGTAGTTATCCTCAAGCGCAAAAGCACCGGTGGCAGTGTTGTTGTTGCCGCTCCGGTTGAAAAAAAGGGCGTCGACACCGGTGGCCGTGTTGTTGGATCCGATTGTGGTTAATCCGAGGGCGCCTGTACCGTTGGCCGTGTTTTGGCCGCCGGTTGTGTCGAGTTCTAGAGCAAAAGCACCATTGGCCGTGTTGTTTTTGCCGGTTGTGCTCGAAGAGAGCGCACCATAACCCGTTGCGGTGTTCTCGCTGCCCAATGTGTTGCTATAGAGCGCATGAAAACCGATGGCGGTGTTTTGAAAGCCTGTTGTGAGGCTGAAGAGAGCGCCCTCACCCTCGGCCGTGTTCTGATTCGGATAGCCTCCATCCGGTGCGGGCGACGGTAACTGTGCTTGAGCCTTTTGTGACGGCGCAAAGCAGGCGAGGCTGACCGCAAGCGATACACTGAGCCAAGCCCGCCGCAGAGGTAACCGTGTTCTTTGTAGTAGGAGAGGCAGAATCGCAGTGCTGAAATGAGTCCGATGATACATAGGAGTTTTCTTTCTCTTTTTCCCTACACGTTAACCGCCCACGGAAAGCGAGGATGACTGCAAACCGAAGCGAAGGGAATGCCTAGGGGTTCTAGACGCGAGAATGCACGAACCGGTTCGTCAACGTCCAGTTTTATTTGCTGAAAAATGCGGGATTATCTTTGTTCCGACTGATTCCCTAGCAACGCGGGCCAGATCACAGTAGGGTCTGTTCCAACTCTAGGAACGCACTCAGCAGTTCGTCAGAATGGACAATGTAGCGGCGACCTTCCTCCCGGAGAGGGTTGTCTGCTCAGCTTGTCCGAGGGTCAGCGGAGCAGCGCTTAGAGTGGCAGCCGAAATCTCAGTCCTCGTTCGCTGCTATTTGCGGAGCGGTTGCTCTTAGCTCGACTTGCTCGCTCACTTTTCGCACGGTTGCGGTGAGGGTTTCAATCTGCTTCTGCTGCTCGGCAATAAGCTCTTCTTGTTTTGAGACGACAGACTTCATTTCCGCAAGGCCAGCCTTCTGTTCCTTAACCTGCCGGTGCTCTTTCAGGAACTCATTGAGCAGCATCGCGTTCACTGCTTCGTAGCGCACGGTCATGACTTTCCCGTCTTCATCGCGAACGACTAAGTCAGGATTCACTTTCTCCACTTCCTCGGCCACTAAGCCGAATTGCGGGATGCCGTTGGCATCAAGTTCCTTCTTGTAACGGAAGGTAACTGGTTTGAGCGCTAGGATTGCTTCGCTGGCCTTGTCCATCGGCTTAATTGCTTCCTTGAAGCGCGCGGAGGAGGTAATAGTGCCAAGCTGACCGTTGGAACTGACAATAACTCCTACGCCATTTGCAACCGTGGCCCCGCTAATCCCAGCGATAAAGGTGGAGGTCTGACCACCCGTCCCGATGCGGATAGTATTGCCCTCGCCCTGGCCGCCGGAAGCTCCGATATCAATATTGCCATTGCCGGTCGTGAGGTTAGAGCCGGCATAAGTGCCCAGCGCGATGTTGTCGGTGCCCGTCGTGTTGCCGAGCGCTCCGAAACCGACGGCTGTATTCTCGACGCCGGTTGTGTTGCGAGAAAGCGCTTCGACACCAATGGCGGTGTTACGACTGCCGGTAGTGTTGCTAAAGAGTGCTTGGCGCCCGTTGGCTGTGTTTTCGTTGCCAGTCGTGTTTGTAAAGAGGGCTTGAAAACCATTGCCTGTGTTGTAACCGCCGAGCGTATTGCCCAGGAGTGCTTGATAACCGGTCGCTGCATTGTAGCTGCCGGTCGTATTGCCCAAGAGGGCCTGATCGCCGATAGCCGTGTTATAGAGGCCACTCGTGTTACTATAAAGTGATTGAAATCCGTTAGCCGTATTGAAGCTGCCATTTCTATTGTTAAAGAGCGCAGCCTCACCTGTGGCAGTGTTGCTAAAGCCGGCCCTGTTGTTTAAGAGCGCCTGAAAGCCGTCGGCCGTATTGTCGTGACCCATTGTGTTTCTGAAGAGCGCCTGAAACCCATCGGCGGTGTTGTTGTTGCCGGTTGTGTTATTGAAGAGCGCGTTCATCCCGCTGGCCGTGTTGTTGCTGCCGCTGGCATTGTTGTTCAGCGCCTCTCTCCCATTCGCAGTGTTGTTGTCACCGGTGGTGTTAGCAAAAAGAGAGAAAAAACCGGTGGCCGTGTTGCTGCTGCCGGTCGCGTTGTTAAACAACGCATCAACACCGGTGGCCGTGTTGGATTTGCCACTGGTATTGCTAGAGAGCGTTTCGACACCATTAGCAGTGTTGCCACCGCCGGTTGTATTGCTAAACAGCGCGTTAAAACCAACGGCTGTGTTGTTACTGCCGCTAGTTAGATTAAAGAGTGCATTATCACCCTCAGCGGTGTTGTTGCCCGGATAGCCTCCATCCGGTGGCGGGTCGACGGCTCGCGCCGTTGGCGAAAGCGCAAACAAGCCGAGCACGAGGAGGACGACTCGAAAGCCGCGCCGCAAAGGCGACCGGCTGATTGATTTTGTTAAGTGTAGGGTTGTCATATTTGTTCTTGTGGCTGGGCTTATTAACTATCACTGAACTGCGATTCATTACTTCGCGATTGGATAAGAGCTCAAGGGTTGGCGACTAACTGTGGTGCAGGTTTGCTGAGCGCGATTTGATCGCTCACTTTCTGTACAGTCGCAGTAAGAGCTTCAATTTGCTTCTGCTGCTGCGCGACGGTCGTCTTGAGTTCGGCGATTGTGCTCTGCTGTTCTGCTACATTCCGGTGCTCTTTCAGGAACTCATTAAGCAGCATCGCGTTTACTGCTTCGTAGCGGACGGTGTAAACCTGACCGTCAGACTCGCGCAGCACCAAATCAGGACTCACTTGAGCCACTTCCTCGGCGATCAAACCAAATTGCGGTGTAGCCTTGTCGTCACTCTTGTACTGAAACGTGACTGGCTTAAGCGCGAGAATCGCTTCACTTGCTTTGTCCATCGGCGTTATCGCTTTCTTAAATCGGCGTGACGAAGGGGGCGGTTGCGTGCCTAGTTGGCCGGTGCTGTTTATGTAAACTGCCGAAATCGTCCCGCCTTCGTTAACCCCGTTAATGCCGGTGATGTAGGTGGAAGTCTGCTTTACGGTACCAATCCGCATGGTATTGGATTCGCCCGCAACGCCTGCAGCTAGAATATCGACGTTATCGTGGCCAGTGGTTAGGCTAGAGCCTGCATTAAACCCTATCGCGGTATTGAATGATCCCATTGTATTCTTGCCGAGCGCTCCCTGACCGAATCCCGTGTTGCTGTTGCCAGTCGTGTTCAGGCGGAGCGCATTAAGACCACTCGCAGTGTTGCTGCTGCCACCAGTGTTGCGAAGGAGCGCATTGGCGCCGTTAGCTGTGTTCCCACTGCCGGTATTGTTAAAGAGTGCCTCATAGCCGGTGGCAGTGTTGTTGTTGCCAGTGTTGTTGAGAACGAGGGCTTCAAAACCGATAGCTGTGTTTTTGGTGCCCGTTGTATTACTGCTAAGTGCGCTGCCGGCGGCGGTATTGAAGCTGCCAGTCGTGTTGCTAGCGAGCGCCGCAGCCCCGGTGGCCGTATTGTTCTCCCCTGTCGTGTTGTTTAAGAGAGCCCTCTCGCCGGTCGCCGTGTTTTCAATGCCACCTGTATTGGCTTGGAGCGCCTCCCAACCGGTGGCTGTATTGCCCCCTTCTAAGTTGTTTTCGAGTGCGTGAAACCCAGTAGCCGTATTCCCGGTACCGACTACGTTGCTCTTCAGCGCGTCGGCACCGATGGCTGTGTTGCTGCTGCCGCCAGCGTCATTAAGGAGCGCATTATTGCCAATGGCCGTATTGTCGATACCGCCGTTTGGAGGGCTGATCGAAACGTTCTGGAGCGCGCCGTCCCCCTCGGCTGTATTGCCGCCGGGATAGCCTCCGTCCGGTGCTGGCGAGGGTAGCTGTGCTTGACCCGCGCGCGGAAGTGCAAGGCAGCCTAGGCCGACCGCAAGCGACATGAGAAGAAAACCGCGCCGCAAAGGCGATCGGCTGATTAGACTTGGGATGTGATGTAGAGTTGCAGTGCTGAAGGGATTCGGTCGATGCATAGGAAGTTCTTTCTGTTCTCCCGGTCGGTTATTCGCTTTGGGAACTGAAACCTGAAAAAAGGGAGAGGGACTACCGGGAGGAATAACCGCCCTTCCCTCGGTTCAGGTTATTGAGGCCGAAGGATGCGCGCCAACGTCACCGGTTGTCCAGCTTATTTGCTGAAAATGCGGGATTATCTTGTCCTACTGATTCTGCACAACGCGCCCGATCACAGTAGCGTCTGTTCCAACTCTAGGAACGCACTCAGCAATTCGTCAGAGTGGACAATGTAGCGGCGACCTTCGCGATGCGCCTAAACTATCCAGCGCCAGCCATCTCGGGTAACGGCGCTGCAATAACCCCAAGCCCAACCGGTGGCACTTAGCCTGTCAGCGATCAGTTCCCAGTATTTCATGTTGCTCCGCTCTCTTGCAGCTAAAATCGGTTTACGAACATGCGGAGAAATCCGAGCAGACGAAGTCCCGTTAGAGAAGATCGACCAATGTCCTTGAGTCGCCGCGAGGCACAGGTTGTTGAACTAATGGGTAAAGGCTTGACTAGAGCCGAAATTTCAGACTGCTTAGGAGTGTCTAGGAAATGTGTGAGTGTCTTCATCGAGCGCGCGCGAGGAAAATTTCACTTAAAAACGTCGCTTCAACTCCGACATTTAGCCTTTCGATTGGCGATGTTTGCTGACAAACGAACGCCATAGGTTATATTGGAAGTCAGAGTTCGTGAGCACAAGAATCATTCAGGTCCGGCCCGCAACCTTTCAACTTTTCACCCAGCGACTTCACCAATTACCAAAACCGTGAAATCAATCGTTATCGCCGCCCTCACACTCGTTGCCGCCATCAGCGCGCGCGCTACTCCTGTCTTCACCGATATTCTGGACCCCTCACCGTCCCAGGGGACGAGCATTATTATTCACCATGATTACGGCCTTGGATTCCAAAGCAGTCTAAACGGCACCGAATTTAACGGGCAGAGCGTGCAGCTTGACCTTCTCTTTAATGGGTATTTTATTCGCGCTTTCACGCAGACGCAGAAGTTGCACACCTTCCAGGTGGATATGTTCCTGCCCTATTTGCCGTTTTGGACAACGGTTACGCCTCCTCCCGATTCGCCGTCGGTTAGCGGCACGGCCACACTTCTCGATGCGCTTGGTCACCCAATCGGCAGCCCTACTCCGTTGGATCAGGGTCTCGATGGCGGGCCGTCAATTCAGCCGGATGTGCAGCTATTGTTCAGGCCTGACTTTGCCAACATACCGGTTGATATTTACGGCGTTCGCTACAACTTGCAGCTTTCGGACTCACCCGGGAAAATGTTCGCTATAGCGCCACGGAAGGACATAATCGATTTTGGTGGCTTCTTCGGCGTGGGTCCGAGGCTACCTGCCGATGTTGTGCCGGATGCGGGCAGCACGCTCGGCCTACTGTTGTGCGGGGTTGCGGCCTGCGCTGCGTTTAAACGCGCTCGGTGGACATAATGCAAAAATTGCTTTTTTAGGATTCCCCCAAAATCACTGATTTAATAGGTAAACGCCATTTTTGGGGCCCTCAGTGTCTTCATCGAGCGCGCGCGAGCAAATTTTCGCTTAAAAACGTCGCTTCAATTCCGGCATTTAGCCTTTCGATTGGCGAGTTTCGCGGGCAAGTAAGCGTTTTTGGAGTTGCTTACTTCTGATTCGATTTGCCGTTTTGCATTCAGAGCTGCGTCTCTCTCCAGCGAAAGAAATGCTGTCAGCAAATCGTCGGCCTTGACGATGAATCGTTTTCCGTCGCGGTGCGCATCGACGCAAAAAAAGAAGTCCGTGCTTGGTCAAATGCTCGGCGATGCCGAAGACCAGCCCATGACGTAGGTGGGTGTGTTTTAGGTTCTAATATGCTCGACGTTTCAATCTTTTGTGCTCACGATCAGCGACGCATGAAGCGCAGACGGTGAGGCGCACCCGATAGGATGATGGAACCACTGAAGGGAAACCCGTGAAAAGAACGCTACGCAGACCATTCTTCAAAGCAGCACCAATTTTACGCCAGTGTCTTCGGACGTATTCGAGCTTCCTCGCCACAGCCATGTTCTTGCTGCTCTCAGCGGCGGGCAATACTTTTGCCGGCAGCGCAACGTGGGACCTTAACCCTGGCTCGGGCGATTGGAACACGGCTGCCAACTGGACGCCGGTAGGCGTGCCCAACGGTGCAACGGATATTGCGACTTTTGGCCTTTCGCATACCACCACTGTGTTCATTTCTGCGCAGACCAAGGTCAGCGCCATCACTTTCGCCTCCGGGGCAAGCGCCTACGCCATCGCAAACCGTAACGACACGGCTATGGGCGGCCCCCTCATCCTCAGTGGCACAGGTATCGTGAATAATGCGGGGACGAATCAGACTTTCATCACGCAAGCAGGTTTATTTCAAAACTTCCCCAGCGGTGGATATATAGAGTTCATGAACACGGCAACCGCTGGAAGTGTCACCACTTTTATCAATAACGGTCCACCAAACGTTTTTGGTAATGGTGGGTTCACTGGCGGCCAGACTTACTTCTTTAACAGCAGCAGCGCAGGCAGTGGCACTTTCATCAATAACGGCGGCACGATTAGCAGCGGTGGGATCGCGGGCGGCACCACCTTTTACGACAACTCCAGCGCGGCGAATGGGGTCTTCATAAACAATGGGGGCGCCGCTATCGGTGGCAATATCGTCTCGACGAGTGGCGGCGCCACCGGAATAGGCGCCGGTGCCACCGCTGCTAATGGCACCTTCATGAATTACGGTGGGACCGGCAGCGGCGGCCGTGGTGGTTCCACATCACTAGGTGGCAATGGCGCTAATGCCACCTTTATAAACTACGGTGGCACCGCGAGCGGCGCGGGGGGAGGCTTCACGGAACTTTTTTTTTCTCATGCGGGCAACGCTACCTTTATTAATAACGGGAGCACAGTCGCCGGCGCAGGCGGTGGCTTCACGGAGCTCTTGGGAAATGCGACTGCCGATTCCGCAACGCTGATCTCCAACGGTGGGACGTCGGGCGGCCAAGGTGGACAGATCTTATTTGAAGACAGCTCGAGTGGTGGCACCTCACGGGTCGAGGTGTTCGGCAACGGTAGTCTGGACGTAAGCAAGCATTTTGGTCAAGCCGGCGTGTCGATAGGCTCACTTGGAGGCGACGGAAACGTTTTCTTGGGCGCGCAAAACCTGTCTGTAGGCGCTAACAATTTGAACACGGCTTTTTCAGGCGCGATCCAGGATGCTGGAATAGCTGGCGGAAGCGGCGGGTCGCTGACTAAGATTGGCTCGGGAACGCTCGTCCTTTCGGGAGCCAATACGTACACTGGCGATACCAATATCAACGGTGGAATTTTGGAAGTCGATGGTTCAATCAATAGCAATACCTTTGTGCATAATGGTAGTACGCTAGCAGGTGGGGGAACGGTCAATGGCAATCTGACGAACAAAGGCACAGTTAGCCCAGGCGATCCGCTCGGTATCCTGACTACTAGCAACTACACACAGACGCAATTCGCCACTCTCATGATCCAAATTGCAGGTGCTAACGCTGGCGAATCAGGTGTTCTGGATGTTCTTGGAACTGCTAATCTAACTGGCCATCTGGATCCTGTGCTTCTCAACGGTTTTGTGCCAACGGTTGGTGAGTCATTCACGTTTCTAGATTACGCAAGTTTGACCGGGAAATTATTTGTTTTTGACCGCAATATTGATAACGCCGCGGAGCATTGGAAAGTCACTTACAACCCGACGAATGCCATCCTGACCGTGGCACCGGGAAACGTCCCACTCCCTGACACTGAGTCCACGTTATTGCTTCTGACGTTGAGCTTGCTCGGTCTCGGTGGCACAGCCATCAAGTGCCGAACGATTCGTTAGGCGGAAGCGAAGGCTGCGAAGCGGGCGCGTGGAGGGGAGCGATGAAAGCAGAAAACTCCCAAAATCACAGCAATGTCGCTTCCAACTCTCGAAACGCGCTGAGCAGTTCATCTGAGTGAACGATACAGCATCTGCCATCGCGTTTATGGGCATCACCAATCGCCATCCATCGGGTGTTACCGGCGACCAATCGGGCGGCACGGAGCTTGTCATCGATTATGCCATTGCGCCCGCAAAATTCGAACGCGCGAATTTCGGCCGGCTCCTTTTCCCTCTCCTGAGAGATAATAGCACATTGGGTCGCTCACCATTGTCGGAATCGCTTGCCGAAAAATCGTTTCGCCACGATAATTTGCCCTTCTTTGGGGGTATAGCTCAGTTGGTAGAGCGTCTCGTTCGCAATGAGAAGGTCAGGGGTTCGAATCCCCTTACCTCCAGTCTTCGCGCTTCCTAGGGGAGATCGAAGACTGCCGCGCCGGCGCTTGGCAAAGGCGGACACTCAGCGACCGCATTCAATCTTTTCCAAGAAAGTTAACGTAGGATGCGAAAATCCGCGGGCAGGGTAACTTTGGCAGCAGGTCCATCGTGATCGATTTGCCCACCCACACTGCCACCGCCGGGAAAGTTGGCGGTGTCGTCGTTGAGCGCGACCTTCTCTGGTGGTGGCGAGATGGTCGATTGTCCTTTGGCTTTGAGGGCGTCGTTTAGGGTCGGCAAATCTTTTGCGACCAGCTCCGCAAACTCTTTCGAGACATCGGCGAGTTCGCGTTTCAAAGCCTCGAAGTAGGCGAGCTGATAGTCGCCCGGTTTGCCTTCGTAGCTCAGGAGCGCGCCATAAAGCTGATCGGTGTGCTCGCGCAAGCGTTCCTCGCCTGTAATCGCGCCACCTTCTTTTGTGGCGACGATTTCCTTGCGAACGGCGTCCGCTTTGCCGTCGAAATCGCTCACGCGTTTCTTTAATGGATCGGACTCCGGCAAGGCACCGCTCGTTTTTGCCAGGGCGTCGCGCAGAAACAATATACGATCCATTAACACGCTCTCATCTTCGAACAACGCCCGAACCTTCATTGCGGCATCGAACTGCGCTTTACGGTCGGCATCGCTAAATTTTGCCCGCCGATCGAGCCCAATCGTAAGTTTTGTTTCGGTCGCTTTCCCATTTTTCGTTAGGCGCACAGTGTAAACACCAGGCACAAGACGGGGGCCGCGGATACCATTGAAAGCAACTTGCGCTGCCGGTGGAACGCGGGGCGGTTTCGCCCGCATGCTCCAGGTGACGCGATTCAAGCCTGGTCGTTTGCTGGCCGGTAGTTCGTCAACTACTTGCCCGGAAGAATCGAGCACTTCCAGCTTCAGCTTACCAAAAAGATGTCGTGCTTTCTGGTAGTAAGTAATGACAGCAGCGTCTGGCGGATTATCGCCAATAAATACGGCGTCGCCGTTGGCCCAGCCACCGCCGCCTTCAATGCGCTGCTGCACCGGTCGCGCCGAGACAAAAGCTGCCTCCTGCAGAAGAAGCTCAGGGGTGAGCGCACGCCACGGCGTAATATCATCGACAATCCAGATCCCGCGCCCGTGCGTGGCCAAAACAAGATCGTTTTCACGGGGCTGAATCGCGAGATCGCGCACCGCCACCGCCGGGAACCGACCACCTTTGAATTGCGCCCATCCCTTTCCGCCATCAATCGAAACGTAGAGACCAAACTCAGTTCCAAGAAAAAGCAGGCTCGGTTTCACGACGTCTTCCTTGATGACATGCGCGTAACCTCGAACACCCTTCGCATCCTGCGCGGTCACGAGCGGAGTCCAGGTTTTCCCGAAGTCAGTGGTGCGAAAAGCGTACGGCGCCATGTCACCAAAAGTATGTCGGTCGAACGCGACGTAGGCAGTGCCGGCGTCGTAGTTACTCGCCTGGACCCAGCTTACCCAGGACTTTGGCGGAAGGCCGGGAACGTTTCCGACTACATTGTTCCAGCTCTTAGCTCCATCGCGGGTCAGTTGCAGGTTGCCATCGTCGGTTCCCACCCAGATCACATTCTTGTCCTTGGGCGATTCGCTGATGGAATAAATAGTCGTATGCATCTCCGCGGCGGAGTTAT